>Ga0256407_10010202_pt1 | contig 13263 bp, 19 predicted proteins | sample RumenRJG_04DNA_FD_193489 | JGI IMG/M metagenome (GOLD analysis project Ga0256407, IMG submission 193489) | Bovine rumen microbial communities from Lethbridge, Alberta, Canada - RJG_04 | ecosystem: Host-associated > Mammals > Digestive system > Stomach > Rumen | place: Canada: Alberta... | reverse complement strand
GCTAAATACGGAGACATTCCCTGTGTACTTGAAAGTCCTACAAGAGGTGAAGATGGAAAGTATGTCTTACCTTTAAATGATGTAGCTGTAATGATCATTGGGTCTACAGATTCCCTTCATAAAGAATCTGCTGTTGTATTTACATCTACAAACGTGGAATCTTTTTGTGATTCTCTTACATCTGAAGATTAAATATATTCTAATTGTTTTTGAAAACACAATTGATCTACTAAAAGATCACTAGTGATACACTACTACATTGGATACATGTAAAGTTGTATTCTACTATGGAGATGATGATATGGAAAAATCTTATACTACTTGTCCTTATTGTAATCATGATTTTGGATTTGTAGAGAATCCTCAGTTTGATGGTTCTTTTCTACTTACATGTCCGGAGTGTAATCGTCCGTTTGGAATCATTGATGTATCTACATATCAAAGTGAAGAAGAAACTAAAATTGAATCTATCGCACAAACATCTCCTGTAGAGGATCCTCCAATTTTTCAAGAACTAGAAAATTAAACTAAACTCTCTAGATTTCACCTTATTTATGTTTAAACCTATGTTTAAGAGGTGAAACTATGTTTTTCTTGATAGGGATTGTAGTAGGCATAATTATAGGGAGTGTTTCAACACTAGTAATTCTTGCCATTTGTCAGGAGAGTGATGATGAATGAAAGAGTACCTCTCAATGTCAGATGTCAAAAGAGAATTACACAGAAGATGTACAGAATTGTTTCAATCTACCAAAGTAGCTGAAGAAATTTACTTGGATCTTATACAGAGTGTAGATATTTGTGAAGTATTCTATTTGGATTCAGCACAAGTTGTTTCTTTTGATGATCCAAGGCCTTAAACAATCTATATACTATGAGAAATTTCCTTGTCAATCAAGTTGTTGGCAAGGAAATTTATTGTGTATTTTAAGAAAACATCTTGACAAATCATGTCGATCCGTATATAATATAAGTATAGGAAGGATACACCCTAAGTTGTCAACAGTCCAAGAGGACAGGAGGAACTACTCATGAAGTATTCAATCTTTGAAGGTAATCTTGAGAGACTCGAGAAGAAGCTGAAGCGTATCGAGAACAAATGCAAGAAGTACGGTGCTGATTTTCATTACGAAGTTATCGGAGAAGAATTCAAGTGGTGTGTCAACGGGAAAGGCGATAGGTTTACTTCTAAGTTCATCCTTGTTGATGTCGAAGGTTTCGCTAAGGTCAACGGATGGGAGTTCGTTGCTTCTATTGATCATCATGAAGAAGGTAACGTCATTCGTAACATCATCGACATTGAGATTCCTCAGAAGTATTGGAGCACTGGTCCCTTCTGTGAGCATTGTAATGCCAATCGTCGTCGTAAGGACACCTTCCTTGTTCACAATGTCGAGACTGGTGAATTTAAGCAGGTTGGTAGATCTTGCTTGAGAGACTACACCGGCGGATATGATGCAGAACTTGCAGCTGCTTACATCGAGATGCATGACAGCTTGATCGAAGGCGAAAAGTACGATGAAGATTCTCGTTTTTATTCCGGATATACTTCTCAGTATCACGATGTCAACAACGTCATCAAGATGTCTAAAGCAGTCATCACCAGAATGGGTTTTGTCTCGTCTCAGGAGAATGATTCTTCTAAGAGCGAGCTTTTCCTTCTTGAGGAACTCCTTAGATGTGGTAGCAACAAGTATAACGAGCATCTTATCGACAACGGAGTTGTTCGTTACTACGAAGACTTCAACGATGAGCAGTACATCAAAGACGTCAAGGACTACTACGTCAATTCTGATGATACTACTTCCTACATGCAGAACATGAAGACTATCTTCAAGTCCGACTACTGCAGTCATAGAGATTACGGCTATATCGTATCTGCAGTTTTCTCTTATGACAAGGCTATGGAGCAGAAGGCTAAGAGGGAAGCTGCTGAAGCAAAGAGAGTCGCAGAGAACGAGTTGTCTCAGTATATTGGGAACATCGGTGATAAGGTCACTCTTCAGATCAAGGCTGGCAGCTGTGTCGCTTCCAACGAAGATGGATTCGGAGGATATTCTTATCTTTACAAGTTTGTTGATGTCGATGACAACGTAATCATGTGGTCTACCGGCAAGTGGTTCGAAGCTGACAAGGTCAATGGAATCACCGGCAAGATCAAGGACCACAGAGAGTTCAGAGATCTCAAGCAGACTTGGCTTACTCGGTGTAAGGTTTCGTTCTCTAAGGAAGAAGCCCTCGAGTCTAGCGATGCTGCTACGTTTGATGTTTTCAAGATTCTTGATGAAATGTTCAAAGACTGGGAGGCTTGCTGATGTAAGTCTCCATCTTCTAATATGTACCTTTAATATAAGTATATAGAAATAGGGAGATGGTGAATACATTATGAAACGATATATACGTGCTACAGTATCTGATAATCTTTGGGACATACAAGATAACAATCTGAAAAGTGTTGTGAATAAAATAGAAAGATACTTGAAAGGACCTAATGTGAGACTTTTCTCTACAGAGTTTCGTTCTGGAATCAAGTCTTGCAAGTTATCTAAAAATATTTCTATAGAGTCTCGTTACTATGAAGGGCTACACGAAGTTCATATTTTAGTTACTGCATATTCAGATGCAACTAAAATCTATACTCCATATATTTATCGTAAAAGAGGAAAGACTACTCCTGAACCTGATATGTTCTATGGAAATCCTGAAATTCAGATTTCTTTCGTGTTTGATGCAGTCAAATATGAAGGTAATGTTATTGTAAATAATATTAAATCTGTTGTTGCTTCTATGGGAGTTGACTTCAATTTCAACATGTATAGAGAAGATGCAGAAATTCTTGAGTATCCGTCCAGCACTACGTTATTAGATATCGATTCAGATTACTTGTTAGGATTTATTTCTCAATATTTAGAAGAAAATGACATCAAGATTCAAAACGCCATAAAGAGACGTAAATGATTTAGTGAGGATCTAAACTAATGAAAAGTATTCTAAAATAAGTTAACAGGATGTATCTTTTCATATCACTCTATACACTACTTTTCAATCAAAATAGAAGTATAAATAGTCCTAGAGATAGTTAACTCTAGGACTATTTCTATGATCTATAAAATCGTTATAGATGATGGAGGTAAATTGCTATGCAGAGATATATTGATGATAGAGGAAAGTTAACAATTAAGTTGACTTCAGAAGATCTTGAACAAGCTCTAGAAGAATATGATTCTTACATGAATATGAAAGGAAAAATCTGGGATCAAGAGTGGTACAACTATCCGAGTCCCAGTGTTTTCTTTGCTATCTACTTTGGTGGATCTACTTCTAATACAGATTATCATATGCCAGAAGAGTATATTTGCAACAGCCATGAATCTGCAATGAGATTATATGAAATACTCAAGAAGATTGAATTCAAGAGTAAGATTGATGGAGCTACTTGTGAAGTAGTTGTAGATAAGAAACAACTTCATGTTATATACACTTACCCAGAAATTGAAGACTGAAGTTAGTGTATAAACTTTGAATTCTCAAAATCAATACTCATAAGTAGTACATGTATAACCTTAAATATCTATAGTACGATAAATGAGGTGGTGCATGTAATGTCGTATAATCCTTCTAAGATTACAACTTTAGGTCAGATGAAATATTCATTGCAAACTGTAGCTACTAAGCTAAACTCTAAAGAAGAAGCGTCAAATAAAGTTACATCATTATCCTCTACGTCTACCGATGCACAGTATCCAAGCGCCAAGTGCGTGTATGATATCATCGGAGACGTAGAGTCTTTACTTGCGGCGATCTGAGGAGGTGAAGTATGAGTATTTCTTCACAAATCACCAGGATCACTGAACTTCGGAACAGGCTCCGCACGAAGCTGACAGCGATGGAGCTAGCAACTTCCACCTCAAAGCTGGAAGATCTGACTGAGGCTGTAGAGGATATTACAGCGAAGTCAGCACAGACGTATACGCCAGGAACCACAAATCAGACGATTGCGTCAGGACAGTATCTTACTGGTGCTCAGACGATTTCTGGAGATGCAAATTTAACTGCTGCAAACATTGCAAGCGGTGTAAGTATCTTCGGTGTTGCAGGTACACATACAGGTGGTACGGATACCTCGGATGCTACTATGACCTCCGGCGGACAGATGTTGGATGGCATCACGGCTTACGCCAGGGGGACCAAATTCACCGGGACTATTGAGACTTATGATGGGACGGTGGAATCGACCTTGCCTGACCCGGTGTTGGAGAATAACCTGTGGGTAATCATCAGCACGGAAGCGCAGAAAGGTACTGCGGGAAATTACTGGGCGGTCGGAGACACTAAAAGCGTCGCTCTCTCTGGAACCGTTGGAACCTTGGCACTGGATACCACGCTGTATGTTTACATCAACGGTATCAATCATAGGGGCGAGAATGGCATCACATTCCAGGGGTTCAAAACGGCTCAGACAAGTGGCGTGGATGTGTGTTTGATTGATAGTAAATACAACACTATGAGTTCTGACGGTTCGAAATATTTTAACTTGAATCACTGGGGCAGCAGTTCCACGCCCTATAACACCAACTATGGCGGTTGGAAAGGTTGCGATTTGAGATATGACATTCTAGGCAGTACGAATATAGCCCCTAGTGGATATGGTTCAACACCAACTACGTCCCGCGTTGGATACGATGCGCAACCGGCGACGACAACCAGCCCGGTGAGTAATACGCTGATGAGCTGCTTACCCTCTGACCTCCGTGCCGTCATGCAACCTATGACAATCTACACAGATAATACGGGAAATCGTAGCAATACCGCCGCTAATGTAAATACTTCGGTTGATTACCTGCCTTTGCTTGCCGAATTTGAGGTTTTCGGGACTAGGTCTTATGCCAACCAGTACGAACAGAACAGCCAGGCGCAGTATGCTTACTATAGTGCTGGAAACTCTAAAGTTAAATACATACATTCTTCTACTGGCACTACTGCGAATTGGTGGGAGCGATCTCCTAGTCCCGACAGCTCGAGTGCCTTCTGCTCTGTGAACACCAGCGGCCACGGGTACAAAAACTACGTCTCCGGGTATTCTATTGGGTTAGCCCCCATATTCCTAGTCTAAGGAGGTGCAACATGAGCAATTTAACAATCGCGTATAACGGGAGCACTATCTTTGATGGGGAGTTGGAGGGAGAAGTAACCCTTCCTACGGACGGGATGTATATGGAAGATGATGTGACGGTGGTTTGGGCAGGCGGGGGAACAGATGTTTCCTCGGTGCTCAATGATAATGAGTGGAGCGTTATTTCCGAAGTGGCCCAAGCTGGAGAAGGCGGAAGTTATTGGAGCGTGGGGGACACGAAGTCGGTGGCGTTGTCCGGTAAAGTCGGGACACTTTCTATCAGTACAACTCTCAACGTTTTTATTATCGGGATCAATCACAGAAACGTGAACAGGATCACGTTCCAAGTGTTTAAGACGTTACAGGAGAACGGAGTTAATGTTGCGTTGGTGGATAATCATTATGGATTGACAAGTTATAGCGGCTCGAAATACTTTAACTTGAACCACTGGGGTAGCGGTTCTTCTCCGTATAATACAAACTACGGTGGATGGAAGGGTTGCGACGCCAGATATGACATTTTGGGAAGTACAAATGTAGCACCTAGCGGTTATGGCTCCACGCTTACCACGTATCGCGTAGGTTACGATGCAGGAGTTACAACCGCAACCAGTCCGGTCGAGAACACACTTATGAGTTGTCTACCTGCAGACCTTAGAGCGGTCATGCAACCAATGACTGTCTACACAGATAACGCTGCTGCTAGTACTCACAATACAGCATCTTATGTCACCACATCTGTGGACTATTTACCTCTGCTTGCTGAGTATGAGATTTTTGGTGCTAGAACCTACGCCAACAAATATGAGAAGAACAACCAGACACAGTACGCTTACTACGCTGCTGGGAACTCCGCAATTAAATACAGCCATTCTTCTACTGGCACTGCTGTGTCTTGGTGGGAGCGGTCCCCTTATTACAACAGTGCGGTTAACTTCTGCTGTGTTGGAACAGGAGAAAACATCGCGTACACTGTCGCCTCCCGGTATTCCTATGGGTTAGCCCCAGCTTTCATGGTTTAAAGGAGGTGTAGCATGAGCAACAAACTTCCATCGGGCTATACCGAGCTTTATTACATCGAAGCCACTGGAACTCAGTATATTGATACTGGATTTAAGCATAATCAGGACACAAGAGTAGTGATGAAAGTTCTACCTTCAACACAGAGTGCAAACGCGTGGTTGTTTGAAGGGAGAGATTCTACTTCTATCGCAAGACATGGTGTTTTCTTTTATTATAGCAGCACTAAAACATGGAACGCCGATTTCACTGGATCTGGAGCTCGTTATAGTTTTTCAGATATCGGCACGACTGATATGCTGGAAATTGATTATAATAAAAATATTTGTGTCATAAACGGCAGCACTCACACGTTCACATATACCACGTTCCAATCGAACTACAATTTGTGTTTAATGGCGTGTAATACAAAAGGAACCATTGCAGGCTATGCCAAAGGGCGTTTGTATTACTGCACAATCTACGACAACGGCACTTTGATTCGGCAATATATTCCGTGCATTGACAACGCCGGAAATGTCGGGTTGTATGACCTTGTTGACGACGCTTTTTATGCGAACGCGGGAACAGGAGACTTTGTTCCGTCAGACCCGGTGCCGACCGGCACTACTGCGATTCAAGTTAAATACAATGATTCCGTCATACACACGGCAACGGATTCTGAAGCTTTTACTCTGAAAACCAGAGACAAATTCATGGAAGGAAATGTGACGATTGGGCCCAAAGAGCCTGATCCAGTTCTTGAGAACAACACTTGGGCTGATATTTCCACGGTTGCACAAACTGGGGAAGGAGGCAACTACTGGAGTGTTGGAGACACAAAGTCTGTCATACTTTCTGGAACCATGGGGGCGCTGGCTGTTGACACTACATTATACGTTTACATCATTGGCATTAACCACAGGGGAATAAACGGGGTCACGTTTCAGTGTTTCAAGACGGCACAATCAGACGGCGTAAATGCTTGCCTGGTAAACAATTATAGGTTAGATAACAGTACGGGAAGTTTGGCGTATTTTAATATCAACCACTGGGGAGGCAGCACTTCTCCGTTCAACACGAATTACGGGGGCTGGGCAGGATGTGACACCAGATACGATATTTTAGGTAGCACAGACATAGCTCCAAGCGGATATGGATCAACACCTACCACGTCCCGCGTCGGCTATAACGCAAGTGCTAATACAGCAACCGTTCCGAAAGCAAATACGTTGATGGCTTGTCTACCCTCTGATTTGCGGGCTGTGATGCAACCCATGACGATTTTTACCGACAATAAAGGTAACGCCAGTGACGTCTCCGAGAATGTCACGTCTTCAATAGATTATTTGCCGTTGCTTGCGGAATTTGAAGTTTTCGGGTCAAGAGACAGAGCGAATCAATATGAGCAAAACAGCCAAACGCAATATGATTATTATAGCGCAGGAAACTCCAAAGTTATGTACACCCACACAGACACCGAGGTTGCTTCGTATTGGTGGTTGCGTTCCCCGACGTGCGTTGTGGCAAGCCACTTCCAATGTGTAGACAAGAGCGGTAACTACGCAGCATCTTATATAACAAGTGCTTCTTTTGGGATCTCCCCCATCTTCCTCGTTTAAGGAGGCCGCCATGCAATACATTACACACAGACGCTTTCGCGGGAAGTCCATGTGCGGAGAAGTGAACATTCCCGCCATGACGTTCTGCGAAGAAGAGGACAACGTCGGTGTTGAGATTCTAACTGACAATATAGGAGAATAAAGATGAAAAGATATATTCGATCTGATACTCGATCTGAGTTGATTAAGAAGATAGTAGATGGATTTAAATCTGCAGGATGCATGGAAGTTTCTGTAGTGTATTGTGATAACACTCATTGTAATTTATCTCTTGTACTGCCAGATGAGTCTGAAACATCTATTACTGTATGGTACAACTATGAGAAAATGAAAGATGGAACTAAGGGAATTAATCAATATCAAAGCTGGAACTCAACTTATCAGGTAAATAGTGATGGTGCTGTGTTTGATGATTCTGGAAATCTTATAGGAGAAGCAGCAGTTAAACTAACTAATCAAAAATTAATTACAAAATACAAGAAATATTTTAATCCTGAATCTATACGTACAGATTCAGGTGATGTAATAATTGATCATCCTGAGAAAGCAAAATGTTATCAAGATGTTGTAAAATCATTAGAGAATAGAAACATCATTCATAGAAGTTGATAATTATATAGTTGGAAGATACTGATGTAGTAATTCAAGTTACTTAGTTAGAAATAGCTCGAAGATAGCATAACTATCTTCGAGCTATCCTTTTTTATGAATCGTTATTTATAATGTAGGTAGTTATGTTTTACTGAAACAATGGAGGGTATTTACAAATGGCTTGTTCTTCAGTTGAAAGAATACTATTCTTTCTTAGAAATTCTATTAAATTTATATAAGATCTTTATTTAGGTATAAGAAATTTATAGTAATAAATTTGTTGAAATTAAAACATATTTAATAATTTCAACCTTATATAGAATTGATACAAAGAAAGGAGGTGAATGTATGCTAACATGGAAACAAAATCTAAAACACTTAACAAAGAAAGAATACGAATATTTATTACATCTTTGCCGGTTATCCAAGAACGTGTATAATGAGGCGTTGTACAATATTCGTCAACATTATTTTATTCAAGGAGAATATCTTCAGTATACTTCGAACTTTAGGTTAATGAAAAGTTCTGAGAATTATCTTAGACTTGGAGGAGGTATTTCTCAACAGACAATGCGTTGTGTAGATGCAGCTTTTAAATCTTTCTTTGCACTGTTAGAAGGGGTAAAAAAGAATAAGTTTTCTCCACGTGAGATAAATATCCCTAGATATCTTGATAAAGATGGATTATATCCGCTACATTTCACGGATATCAAATTAGATAAAAACGGATCATTTCTTGTACCTGTTTCTAGAGTACTGAGGAACGAAACAACAGTAAGAATTCGTCTTCGTTGTCCACCTCAAATAAGAAACAAGCATATTCGACAAATACATATTGTCCCCAAGTGTAAAGGAAAGTATTTTGAAGCAAGATACATATTTGACGAGGAAATTAAAATAGAAAAACCTCAATTAGATGCTTCAAAGGTTTTAGCTATTGATCCAGGTGTTAATAATTTTGCTACTTGTGCAACAAGTGATTATGATGCTTTCATAATTGACGGTAAACATCTTAAATCTATCAATCAATGGTACAACAAAGAGTTGGCCAGACTGTCAACTATTAAAGATCATCAATACTTGAATAAAGTCCATACACGAAGACAATACAGATTGAGTCTTAAACGGGATAGAAGAATCCAAGATTACATCTATTGCTCCGCAAAATACATTGTAAACTACTGCATTGAGAACCATATCGGCAACTTAGTATTTGGATATAGTGATGGATTTCAAGAGATGAAACAGAAACATAAGAATGTCAAACAAAATTTCAAATTTTTACCTTATGGAAAAATGAAAGAAAGACTTAAATTTCTATGTGAACGAGCTGGAATCAACTATAGGATCCAAGAAGAATCTTACACTTCACTTGCAAGCTTCTTCGACAATGATGAAATGCCTGTATGGAATCCTCAAAATCCCAAGCAAGGAACATTCTCAGGAAGTAGAGTACGTAGAGGACTATACAGAACCTCAAATAAAACTTACCTCAATGCAGATGTCAATGGAGCACTGAATATCATGAGAAAAAGTAAGCTGAATGATATCACACCTGATATCAAACAGTGTAGAGGTGCAGTCATCACACCTTTAAGAATAAGATGTGTACCTAATTAAGTATACAACTTCTTATGAAGAATCTTATAGAACTTGGTTAAGTTATATATGATTCAGGATGATCGACTGGCTTGCTAGATGGAAGAAAGTTCCTGAAGATGTTTGGTCTCCTCTTTGTACTAAATGTACTGAGCTTCTTGATTCAGAGACAAGATATTTGAAAATGAAAAGATGAAAGTGAATCATACCGACTAGGAGTGAAAAAAATATTGAAAGGTATCAAGATGCAAACATCTTTCAATATACTACAGGAGAGAATATGAAAAGATACATTAAATCTATAACAGATACAACAGAACTAGAACCCATCTTCAGTATGTCTAAAGTAGGTCTAGATTCAAAAGAAAATATGCTGTATTATGTTAATCCGGATATCAATAGAGTAGGTGAACCATATTTTAAAGTATACGACAGCATTTCACATAAAAAAGCAACTCATATCGCTAGAATTTCGTTCTTAGAACCTAGATACATTCTACACAAAGATGAAACAGATAAACAGCCTTGGAAGTTATCAAGTTCTGAAAAGAAAAAGATGTTGAATTATTTGAATAAATCTTCAGGATTTTTCAAGATGACTTTCTTTCAGTACGCTATGTATTTATGGAACAATGAATATGGATTCTTTGATGATAAGTCTCTTGAAGAATATGAAAATCCTATGATTGCATATGCAAAAGGTTTCTACGATATAGAAGAAAACATTCATCATCCTTCTTATCTTCCTTCTTACTTGGAAATTCCAGATTATACCAAGTTGTGAATCGTCATAGATATCATAACTATCTCTTTCTTAACACAATAGGGAGGATGAAGCTATTGAAAGAAATGCAATACAATTATCTAGATGGTGCAATAACACTTGATCATTCTACATACAGAGATTACGAATATCTTATAGTTAACTTCGGTTCATATCCTGCTGCATATGTTAGAATTCCTGAAGGACATCCTTATTATGAAAAAGAATTCTGGAACATGAAAATTAAACCTCATTCTGATTTATCGTTTGGAGGTACATTAGAAAAGTATCATCTAGAAGGATTCTGGGTCGGATGGGCATATAACTTGTTTGGTGATTTTGTATACGGAAGGACAAGTGAATTCATAACAGATGGATGGCATAAGAAATATACTACGGAAGATATAATAAGTAAAATTCATGATGTGATTAATCTTCTCATTGAATATGCAAACAAAGAGAATGATCTACAATTCAGAAAGGACATCTACTAAAATTTCTGAAGATGCTGTGTTAAATAACAATTTTAATTTCTTCAATTCTATTTTCTAAATGAAGTTTTGTTTAAGTATATCGAGATAACATTGAAGAAAATGGTGATACATATATTGTCATGCAAGCAAAAAAGGATGGCATTATTTCCACGGTGAGCCCAGAAAATGCGACGCTATATGAAAGAGCAAAAGCTATGTTGACTCGACTAATGTCAAGAGATTAAGCAGATTGGCTTGCAAAAGAGGAGGTGATGTTCTGTGAATGATGATCCGTACTTTTCTTCCATTGGTGACTTTGTGGATAATAGTCCTGCCTACAAGCTTATATGCACATCAATGCGGGAATTGTTGCCAAATAAAAAGAATTGGTTTGGATTTGTTCTTTGCCTATGCGTTGGGGCGGTGTTGGCGTATATCGTTGGATGTGCGGAGAATACGGTTGCATTAGCCGCTCAAACTTGTGACATTCTCTTTGGTGTTCAACTGTCTATATTTGCTTGCATTTTTGCAGTCTATTCAATTCTGCTTGCATTTTTAAGCGACAGCTATATTAAAAAGCTGTTAAATATTGATTATGGAGACGGTTCAAGCTACTTTAAAACGAGTACAAGGTATTTTGAATCAGTTCTTTTTATGTACTTTGTTGCGATTATATTATCTTTAATACTAAAGCTGGTTTTGTCTTGTATGCCTTACGATTATATCCTCACACAGTCTGATTTAGCGAATAGTATAATGGCAATAGCATTGCTTCTTATCTATTATACTTTTTCGCTTAGAGTTATCTACGAATTGAAAAGTACGATTTATAACACAGTCTTACTTTTTAGGGCAAGTTTAGCCTATAAAATACTTTCATTTGTAGAGGAAAACAAAAAAAGCGAGGAAAAAAAATGACGATGATTCAGATTAACAATGCAATTCTTCATGTATTTGACCAACATTCTGGTGTTACTGTTTACTCAAAAGAAGGACTTGATTGCACACAAAAAGATGTTGCCGAGTATCTAACTAAACATATAGATAAAGCATTTAAGGATTCTTCAGCTATTGTGGATGTTCCAAGTTCTACCAGATATTTTGTCACAAAGCTATCACAATACAAAAACGAGAATACTAGCTTTGTGGACTATTCCATTGACCTTTGCAGAAGAATATTTTCTTATCTGTCACAAACAGATAATACGGCATCCATCGATTGTGTTGTATGTGATTTTGAGAAAAACGACGAGCGCTATATTTAACCACGGTTGGATATGTTGTCCTTGGTGCATGGCCGACATGAGGAGTGGTGATGCCAAATGACAGCAGTGTAAAAAGCCGAAGGAGGACAAGACATGAGCGTTATTATGATGGGGATGTATTATCCAACCTGTTGTGACGAGTGCGACGAAGGTCTTGATTGCAGCGGAGATTATCCAATGTGTCGTTACACCGGAGAACAGCGAGGTTACAATTTTAATATCCGAGCTAGAAAAAATGGATAAATGCCCTCTCCGCCCACTGCCGGAGAAGCATGGGAGGCTGGGAGACCTTGATGCAATTATGAATAAACTGGCAGAGGATAAAAGAGAGACATTCACAAAGCATGATGTATGGTTGATGCTGTCACGTTATGGAGCAGAAACCATCGTAGAAGCGGAGGGAGAATGAGGAGGTGAATATGATGTGCTTTTTGAAATCAGTAGATGAAAGAATTGCTAATCTAGGTTTTGTCAAAACACGAGAGGACAGTTACGGAGTGTCTTACGTACGCTATATGGACGGATTTTGCCAAATCGTCGACTTACTACACAAGGAATCCGGCAGGCACTTGTTGCAAAGCTATGACAAGGATTTGATGGATGAGAACAAGATTGGGAATACGTGTGTCGGATTGACTTACAAGGAAGCGAAGTTGTTTTTGAGAAAAATGAAACAGAAGGGTCTTGATAAACCATGAGAGATATTCTTTTTCGGGGCAAGCGGATTGATAACGGAGAGTGGGTGGAGGGTTCTCTGCTTATTACAGAAATATTAGGTGGTACTGACTACGAAATTCTTAAGCGCAATAGAGGAACGTGGCAAACATCATATAGAGTT
>Ga0256407_10010199_pt1 | contig 13263 bp, 4 predicted proteins | sample RumenRJG_04DNA_FD_193489 | JGI IMG/M metagenome (GOLD analysis project Ga0256407, IMG submission 193489) | Bovine rumen microbial communities from Lethbridge, Alberta, Canada - RJG_04 | ecosystem: Host-associated > Mammals > Digestive system > Stomach > Rumen | place: Canada: Alberta | collected... | reverse complement strand
TGTGGAGTCGCTGGCCCGAGGCGAGGGCAACTTTTACGACGGATGGATGAAGAACCCGATGAGTGCGATGATCAGCTGCAACGACGGTTTCCGTCCGTTCAGTTTTTATTTAGAGGTAATAGAGTAAATGTCTTTTACTTTCCTTTTCTGAACTCCCTCGGAGTTATGCCCTTCATGCGGTTGAAGAAGCGGGCGAAGGTGGTGACCTCGGCGAAGTGTAGTTGGTCGGAGATCTGAGTGATGCTCATCGAGGTTTGGCGCAGAAGGAACGTGGCCACTGAAAGCCAATAAATCATAAATCCCAAAGCAAGTTGATAATGCTTTGGGATTTTTTGTGTATCTTCGCGGCAGAAATTAGAAGATAAAATGGATCGCAGTCAAGAAATCATTCGTACCAGTTGGATAGGCATTGCCGCCAATGTGCTGTTGGCAGGCTTCAAGGCCGCTGTAGGAATACTGGCCAGTAGTGTGGCCATCGTGATGGATGCCGTCAACAACCTGAGCGATGCGCTGTCGAGCGTGATCACCATCGTAGGCACAAAACTCTCGCAGCGTCCTGCCGATAGGAAGCATCCTTTCGGCTTTGGACGTATCGAGTATTTCAGTGCCATCATCATTGCCGTTATCGTGCTGTCGGCAGGTATCACCTCACTCATCGAGTCGGTGAAGAAAATCTTCGACCCCACGGAGCCAGAATATACAACGGTGACGCTGATGGTTATCGTGGTGGCCATCGTGGTGAAACTCATCCTTGGGCAATATGTCAAGAAGAAAGGCGAAAAACTGAAGAGTGACGCACTGATTGCCTCCGGCTCTGATGCGCTATTCGATGCCGTTATCACGCTGGCAACACTTATCTCGGCAGGTGTTATGTTGCTGTGGGGTGTATCGCTCGACGGTATTCTGGGCGCACTGATATCGGTTGTGATTATCAAGGCCGGTATCGAGATGTTGGCCTCGCCCGTCAACGAACTGTTAGGTACGAGCATCTCGGCAGACTTCTCCAAACAGATTCAAAAGGAGGTCTCAGACTTTGAAGGCGTGCATGGTGTATTCGACCTGATTCTGCACAACTACGGTCCTGACGTGAAGATTGGTTCGCTGCACATCAATGTGTATGATACGATGTCGGCGTACGACATTCACGGTCTGACACGTCGGATTTCCACTGCGATGTACGAACGTCACGGTATTATCATGACTGTCGGCGTCTATGCCGTTGCTACAGGCGAAAACCGTCGTGCCGAGTTCCAGTCGCAGGTGATGCAGACCCTCGCCACCCACAAGGACATTGTTCAGGTACACGGCTTCTACTATTCAGAGAAGAACAAATATCTTTCTGTCGATATTGTGCCTGATATCTCCGTCCACGACGAGGCCGCCTTTGTCAGTCAACTCACCGCAGAGCTTCAGCCGTTAGTTCCCGAGCAGCAAGTCGTCATCGTAGTGGATCATAACTACACAGAATAATGAACATCAAAGGATAATCCTACAGGTTGCAAAGGAGATTGCAGCTCTGCTTTGACAAGGCCACCGGCTGGAGCCGATGGCTCAGGCTGAACCAGCAGGAGCCCAACCTTAAGTGTTTTGTCGAATTCCACAACTTCAACAGATGAAACAGGTCTGTTGGTTTACAAGCAGTCCAATAATATTTGTTTGACATCAGCTTCGCTAAGGGGAACCCACGCTTCGTCGAGTTCCTCTTCGGCAGCAACTTTGTGGGCTATCTCGTCAAAACGGCTCTCATCAATGCCTATCTCGCGCAAGTGCATGGGAAGATCCATGCTCTCGAAAAACTTATATGTAGCGTCGATGGCTTTTTCAGCAATCTCCTGCTTGGGCAGTGAGGCATCAATACCGAACACATTGATGCCGTACTTCACGAAACGGTCGATGGAGTGCTCGTTCAATATATAACGCATCCATCGTGGCGTGATAATGGCCAGTCCCACCCCATGCGTAGTATTATAGTAGGCATTCAGGATTTCCTCTATACCGTGACAAGGCCAGCCGCCGTCAGAATTGCCCAGCGACAGAATGTCGTTGCAGCCATAGGTACAGCAGAGCATCATCTCGGCACGAGCGGTATAGTCTTCGGGGTTAGCAAGGCACTTGGGGCCGTTCACCATCAGACTTCTCAGCACCGACTCACAAAAGCCGTCGTTAAGCAGAGTGGTCTCGTCAGTGAAATACTGCTCCATCACATGGTTCATAGCATCAGCACAGCCCGCGGCTGTCTGTAGCTTGGATACGGAGAAGGTATATACCGGATCGAGGATTGAACAGACAGGGAAGATACAGGGAGCCACATAGCTCACCTTGTCGTGGGTGTCAGTGCGCGAGATGACCCCACCATTGTCCCACTCCGACCCCGTAGCAGCAACAGTCATGATGTCCACAATGGGCAGGGCTGCCTTCGTCTCAACCTCGTCAATAATGAGATCCCAGGGGTCGCCGTCGTATAAGGCACCTCCGGCAATGGCTTTCGAACAGTCGAGCACACTACCGCCACCCACACTCAGGATAACGTCCACCTGCTGCTCTTTGCAGATGCGTACCCCGTCGAGTACACTGGGATCATACTTGGGATTTGGCTGGATACCAGAGAGCTCGAAAATATCAAAATCGCTGAGTAACTGTCTTACACGGTCGTAGAGACCTATTTTCTTGATGCTACCGCCTCCATAGGTCAGAAGTACACGCTTGCCTAAGGGACGCATAACATCGGGAAGGCTCTCAATAGAATCACGACCAAAGAGCAGTCGCGTGGGGGTTACATAATCAAAGTTCTGCATAGTTTATATTACTTTTATCGTTCAACTAAGTTGCAAAATTACTTATATTCTATCATAAAACAAAAAAAAATCAAAAAAACAATGCTTTTAAATAAAAAAACAGTACCTTTGCAAGTTAGATATAACAAACAAAAGACAATCATGGAAAAAGAGACAAGCGAAGTGAAGCTTTTGTCCCCCGATGAGATGCAGGAACTTCTGACCCTGTCCCGCGGTGAGACATTTACGTATGATACTACAAAGACATGGATTGACCTGTTCAAGGAGCAGGTCGCCCTTCATCCCGACCGGCCTGCCGTCGTAGCTACCGACGGCATATACACCTACCGTGAACTGGACGAGGCCTCAGACGCCGTGGCACGCTACCTGATAGCGAAGGGCCTCCAGCCCGACACGTTCATTGCCATCCGCATGGACCGCTCGCGCCTGTTCATGGCAGCGGCATTGGGCGCGCACAAGGCATCCGTGGCCTATGTGCCCATCGACCTGGACTATCCCGCCGAGCGCGTGGACTATATGATGGAGGACAGTGAGGCCGCGCTGACCCTGAACGAGGCTGCCGTGCGGGAGGCTGTTGCCAACTGCACAGCGGGTGACCTTCGCGTAGCAAACCCCGAGACACTCGCCTATATGATCTACACCTCAGGATCGACGGGCAAGCCCAAGGGGGTGATGATCCAGCACAAGGCGCTGATGAACTTCGTGCACTTCATCCGCAAGGAGTGGCACCTGACGGCCGAGAGCCGTATCGCCTGCCACAGCAACTTCGCCTTCGATGCCGCCGTGGAGGACCTCTATCCCGTGCTGACCGTCGGCGGAGCCATGTACATCGTACCGGAGCCTGCCCGCATGGACATCGGACTGCTGCGCCAGTATATCGCCGACAACCGCATCACAGGAGGAGGCTACACCACCCAGCTCGGACAGCTGCTCGGCAGCGGTGAGACGCTGGATCTTGACTATATCTGTATCGGCGGTGAGAAGATGACGAGTGTTCCGAATACGACTGGGCGCGTGCTGAACACCTACGGGCCAACGGAGTTCACCGTGGATTCCACCTATTTCGAGGTGGATAAGACGCGACACTATGACAACATCCCTATCGGACGTCCGCTCTACAACCTCATGGCCCTGGTGCTCGACAGTAAGGGCAACCTGCTGCCTAAGGGTGAGACAGGTGAGCTCTGCATGGCCGGTCCCCAGATGGCCAAGGGCTACTGGAAGCGCCCTGAGCTGACGGCTGAGAAGTTCTGCGAGGTCACCATCGGCACAGAGAAGGTCAAGGTGTACCGTACCGGCGACCTGGTGAGATGGAATGACGAGAACCAGCTGGAATACCTCGGGCGTATCGACACGCAGGTGAAGCTGCGCGGATTCCGTATCGAGCTGGGTGAGATAGAGGCACGTGCAGCCATGTTCGACGGTATCAGCATGGTTGCCGCTGAGGTATGGCAGGGACAGACCCTCTGCCTCTACTATTCGGCCACGAAGGACATCGACAAGGCATCGCTGCAGGCCTTCCTTGCAGAGACACTGACGGAATACATGGTGCCGACGGCCTATATGCAGCTTGACGAGATGCCGCTGACGCCGAACGGCAAGATCAACCGCAAGGCTCTCCCCGCGCCACAGATACAGCTGGAGGACATTGTGCCTCCCGAGAACGAGTTGGAGCAACAGCTGTTCGACATGGTGGCAGATCTGCTTGGCACCAGCAGTTTCGGTGTCACCAATAACCTTGTGTCACTTGGGTTGTCATCATTAAATATGATGAAGCTAAACGTTGTCATCCAGAGTAAACTGGGGCGGCAGATTAGCGTAGCCACCATCATGCGTGAGCCTACCATCCGCCAGATTGCCAATGAACTCTCACAGACAGACACCGACAGTGATATGCCACAGCTTACGGCCTACGAACGCCGGGAGCGCTATCCCCTGACAGAGAACCAGCGCGGCGTCTATATCGACTGGGAGATGAACCGCGACACGACACAGTATAACATCCCAGACCTCTACCGTTTTAAGGAGATGGATGCGGGGCGGCTTGCCGAGGCCGTACGACAGGCCATCGATGCGCACAGTTACCTGAAGACCCGTCTGGTTGTGGCAGAGGGCGACGTGATGCAGGAGCGCCACGATGACGAGGAGGCCGTGGTAAGCATAGAGACGCTGAATGAAGAGCCCGACACGGCATTCTTCGGTCAGAGGATGCGACCCTTCAATCTGTTCAACGACCGCCTCTACCGTATTGAAATCTATCAGGCACCACAGAATGTCTATCTCTTTGCCGACATTCACCACATCATCTATGACGGCCTGTCATCGGATGTATTCCTGCAGAGTGTGATGGATGCCTACGAAGGCAAACCGTTGCAGCCGGAGAAAGTGACCGCCTACGACTTCGCCCTCTATGAGCAGGCCATGAAACAGACACCTGTCTATGAACAGGCACAGCAGTATTTCGAGACATTGACCGCCAGTGCCACTGTACTCAGCGTACCAGACTCCGACCAGCCTGACGGCAAGGAATCGGGCATCCTCTCCATACCATTTGCAGACGAGGGCATACAGTCCTTCTGTGCGGCCAGCGGAGTCACTGTCAGCAGCTTTATGCACGCAGTCTTTGCAGAGACCATGAGCCGACTGACACGGGAAGACGACATGCTCTATCTGACCATCAATAACGGCCGTTCTGCCAGTGCAGACCTGATCAGTTGCGTCGGTATGTTCGTCAAGACGCTCCCCGTGGTGCGTCCGGCAACGGACAACGACACCACCGTGGCAGACTTCGTGAAAGCCGTCCATCAGCAGCTGCAGGAAAGTTACGAAAACGATATCTATCCATACACACAGTTGGTTGAACGCCGGAAAATACACGCCGAGGCCATGTTCGTATATCAGGGAGGTATCATCGAAGGCGACAGTGCGGGAAGCGAGGACATCTCAATTGCTCTCGACACAGCCAAACTGCCCATAGATTTCTCTGTCTATCCCCAAGGCGACGGCTACAAGCTGGCACTGGAGTACAGCGGCACCCGTTACAGTGCTGCAGACATCAAGAAGATGGGACAGGCCTTCGTGAGCATGGCGCATAACATGGCCCAAGGCGGCAGACTCAACGAAGTGGCGCTCGTGGCCTCCGATGAGGTGCAGGAACTGTTGGCCCTGTCCCGCGGCGAGACATTTACGTATGACACCACAAAGACATGGATTGACCTGTTCAAGGAGCAGGTCGCCCTTCATCCCGACCGGCCTGCCGTCGTAGCTACCGACGGCACATACACCTACCGTGAACTGGACGAGGCCTCAGACGCCGTAGCACGCTACCTGATAGCGAAGGGCCTCCAGCCCGACACGTTCATTGCCATCCGCATGGACCGCTCGCGCCTGTTCATGGCAGCGGCATTGGGTGCACACAAGGCATCCGTAGCCTACATGCCCATCGACCTGGACTATCCCGCCGAGCGCGTGGACTATATGATGGAAGACAGTGAGGCCGCGCTGACCCTGGACGAGGCTGCCGTGCAGGAGGCAGTTGCCAGCTGCACAGCGGGCGACCTTCGCGTAGCAAGCCCCGAGACACTCGCCTATATGATCTACACCTCAGGATCGACGGGTAAGCCCAAGGGGGTGATGATCCAGCACAAGGCGCTGATGAACTTCGTGCACTTCATCCGCAAGGAGTGGTACCTGACGGCCGAGAGCCGCATCGCGTGCCATAGTAACTTCGCCTTCGATGCCGCCGTGGAGGACCTCTATCCCGTGCTGACCGTCGGCGGAGCCATGTACATCGTACCAGAGCCTGCCCGTAAGGACATCGGACTGCTGCGCCAGTATCTGACGGACAACGCCATCACAGGAGGATGCTACACCACCCAGCTCGGACAGCTGCTCGGCAGCGGAGAGCCACTGGATGTTGACTATATCGTCCTGGGCGGTGAGAAGATGACCACCACGCCCCAGACGACTGGGCGCGTGCTGAACACCTACGGGCCAACGGAGTTCACCGTGGATTCCACCTATTTCGAGGTGGATAAGACGCGACACTATGACAACATCCCCATCGGACGTCCGCTCTACAACCTCATGGCCCTGGTGCTCGACAGCAAGGGCAACCTGCTGCCTAAGGGTGAGACAGGTGAGCTCTGCATGGCCGGTCCCCAGATGGCCAAGGGCTACTGGAAGCGCCCTGAGCTGACCGCTGAGAAGTTCTGTGAGGCCACCATCGGTGGTGAAAAGATCAAGGTGTACCATACCGGCGACCTGGTGAGATGGAATGACGAGAACCAGCTGGAATACCTCGGACGTATCGACACGCAGGTGAAGCTGCGCGGATTCCGTATCGAGCTGGGAGAGATTGAGGCACGTGCTGCCATGTTCGACGGTATCAGCATGGTTGCCGCTGAGGTATGGCAGGGACAGACCCTCTGCCTCTACTATTCTGCCACAAAGGACATCGACAAGGATGCCCTGCAGGCCTTCCTTGCAAAGACACTGACGGAATACATGGTGCCGACGGCCTATATGCAGCTTGACGAGATGCCGCTGACCCCGAACGGCAAGATCAACCGCAAGGCACTTCCCGCGCCGCAGATACAGCTGGAGGACGTGGTGGCGCCAGAGAATGATGTCGAGCAACAGCTGTTCGACATCGTGGCTGAACTGCTTGGCACCAGCAGCTTCGGTGTCACCAACAACCTGCTCTCCTTGGGACTCACGTCCTTGGGAGCTATGCGCCTCAATGTGGCCATCCAGGACAAGCTGTCAGGTCAGGTGACTGTGGCCACCATCATGCGGGAGCCTACCATCCGCCAGATAGCCAATGAACTCTCACAGACAGACACCGACAGTGATATACCGCAGCTTAAGGCCTACGAGCGCCGGGAGCGCTATCCCCTGACAGAGAACCAGCGCGGCGTCTATATCGACTGGGAGCTGAACCGCGACACGACACAGTATAACATCCCAGACCTCTACCGTTTTAAGGAGATGGATGCGGGGCGGCTTGCCGAGGCCGTACGACAGGCCGTCGATGCGCACTGTTACCTGAAGACCCGTCTGGTTATGGCAGAGGGCGACGTGATGCAGGAGCGCCATGATGACGAGGAGGCCGTGATCAGTATTCAGACACTGAATGAAGAGCCCGACGAGGCATTCTTCAGTCAGCGGGTGCGACCCTTCGACCTGTTCAACGACCGCCTCTACCGTATTGAAATCTATCAGGCGCCACAGAATGTCTATCTCTTTGCAGACATTCACCACATCATCTATGACGGCCTGTCATCGGATGTGTTCATGCAGAGTGTGAAGGATGCCTACGAAGGCAAACCGTTGCAGCCGGAGAAAGTGACCGCCTACGACTTTGCACTCTATGAGCAGGCCATGAAGCAGACACCTGTCTATGAACAGGCACAGCAGTATTTCGAGACGTTGACCGCCAGTGCCAACGTACTCAGCGTACCTGACTCCGACCAGCCCGACGGCAAGGACTCGGGCGCTCTCTCCATACCATTTGCAGACGAGGGCATACAGTCCTTCTGTGCGGCCAGCGGAGTCACTGTCAGCAGCTTTATGAACGCAGTCTTTGCGGAGACCATGAGCCGACTGACACGGGAAGACGACATTCTCTATCTGACCATCAACAACGGCCGTTCTGCCAGTGCAGACCTGATCAGTTGTGTCGGTATGTTCGTCAAGACGCTCCCCGTGGTACGTCCGGCAACGGACAACGACACCACCGTGGCAGACTTCGTGAAAGCCGTCCATCAGCAGCTGCAGGATAGCTACGAGAACGATATCTATCCCTACACGCAGCTGGTTGAGCGCCGGAAAATACACGCCGAGGCCATCTTTGACTATCAGGGAGGTATTCGCGAGGACGACAGTGCGGAAGGAGAGGGCATCTCGGCAGATTCCGACACAAGCAAACTGCCCATAGACTTCTCTGTCTATCCCCAAGACGACGGCTACAAGCTGACACTGGAGTACAGCGGCACCCGTTACAGTGCTGCAGACATCAAGAAGATGGGACAGGCCTTCGTGAGCATGGCGCATAACATGGCCCAAGGCGGCAGACTCAACGAAGTGGCGCTCGTGGCCTCCGATGAGGTGCAGGAACTGTTGGCCCTGTCCCGCGGCGAGACATTTACGTATGACACCACAAAGACATGGATTGACCTGTTCAAGGAGCAGGTCGCCCTTCATCCCGACCGGCCTGCCGTCGTAGCTACCGACGGCACATACACCTACCGTGAACTGGACGAGGCCTCAGACGCCGTAGCACGCTACCTGATAGCGAAGGGCCTCCAGCCCGACACGTTCATTGCCATCCGCATGGACCGCTCGCGCCTGTTCATGGCAGCGGCATTGGGTGCACACAAGGCATCCGTAGCCTACATGCCCATCGACCTGGACTATCCCGCCGAGCGCGTGGACTATATGATGGAAGACAGTGAGGCCGCGCTGACCCTGGACGAGGCTGCCGTGCAGGAGGCAGTTGCCAGCTGCACAGCGGGCGACCTTCGCGTAGCAAGCCCCGAGACACTCGCCTATATGATCTACACCTCAGGATCGACGGGTAAGCCCAAGGGGGTGATGATCCAGCACAAGGCGCTGATGAACTTCGTGCACTTCATCCGCAAGGAGTGGTACCTGACGGCCGAGAGCCGCATCGCGTGCCATAGTAACTTCGCCTTCGATGCCGCCGTGGAGGACCTCTATCCCGTGCTGACCGTCGGCGGAGCCATGTACATCGTACCAGAGCCTGCCCGTAAGGACATCGGACTGCTGCGCCAGTATCTGACGGACAACGCCATCACAGGAGGATGCTACACCACCCAGCTCGGACAGCTGCTCGGCAGCGGAGAGCCACTGGATGTTGACTATATCGTCCTGGGCGGTGAGAAGATGACCACCACGCCCCAGACGACTGGGCGCGTGCTGAACACCTACGGGCCAACGGAGTTCACCGTGGATTCCACCTATTTCGAGGTGGATAAGACGCGACACTATGACAACATCCCCATCGGACGTCCGCTCTACAACCTCATGGCCCTGGTGCTCGACAGCAAGGGCAACCTGCTGCCTAAGGGTGAGACAGGTGAGCTCTGCATGGCCGGTCCCCAGATGGCCAAGGGCTACTGGAAGCGCCCTGAGCTGACCGCTGAGAAGTTCTGTGAGGCCACCATCGGTGGTGAAAAGATCAAGGTGTACCATACCGGCGACCTGGTGAGATGGAATGACGAGAACCAGCTGGAATACCTCGGACGTATCGACACGCAGGTGAAGCTGCGCGGATTCCGTATCGAGCTGGGCGAGATAGAGGCACGTGCAGCCATGTTCGACGGTATCAGCATGGTTGCAGCTGAGGTATGGCAGGGACAGACGCTCTGCCTCTACTATTCTGCCACAGAAGACATCGACAAGGCATCGCTGCAGGCCTTCCTTGCCGAAACGCTGGCTGGTTACATGGTTCCGGCGGCCTATATGCAGCTTGACGAGATGCCGCTGACCCCGAACGGCAAGATCAACCGCAAGGCACTTCCAGAGCCCGAGTTGAAGAGCGGTACCGATTATGTGGCTCCAGAAGGACACTTAGAGGTGATGTTTGCCCACGTCTTCGAGAATATCCTGAAGGTGTCGCCCATCGGTGCCAACGATGACTTTTTTGAGCTTGGTGGCACGTCAATCAATGCCATCCGTGTCGTTGTAGAGGCCAGCAAACAGGGGGTGAACATCGTGTTTAACGATCTCTTCCAACTGAAGACCCCACGTGCACTGGCAACTTATGTCAAACAGTCTCAGCAGCAGAGCAGAACCATAAAGACGGAAACGGTTGTATTGTCCAACGAGGAGAAAAAGACACCCGACGCCGTTTCAACTGTTACGGGAAATCCATATCAGGACTACGACGACCTGCTACAGCGGAATACCCTGGAAGCCATTCGCAAAGGTTCCAGACAGCCTATCGGCAGGGTATTGCTAGCTGGCTCTACCGGCTATTTGGGTATCCACATATTGCATGAGCTGCTCCAAACCAATGGCGGCAAGATTTTCTGTCCCGTCCGTTGTGATGAGGGCGAGAAGCCTATGGACAGGCTCAAAACGCTCTACTTCTACTATTTTGACGATACAGACTTTTCCATACTTGAGAAGCGCGTGGTTGCCTTTAAGGCTGAGATGAGCAATACGGATGCACTCAAGAACTTCAAAGGGCGTGAACTCACCGTCATCAATTGCGTGGCCAATGTCAAGCACTTCTCCAGTGGTGACGATATCGAACATGTGAACACCGATTCGGTACGTGCGCTGATTGACTTCTGCCTGCATACAAACAGCCGGCTCATCCATATCTCTACCGTCAGTATCGCTGGTGACCGTGTCAACGGTGTGCCTGCCAAGGATGTCGTGCTCACCGAGCAGCGCTTCTGGCTGGGGCAGCAGGTGGATGACAACCAGTATGTCCACTCAAAATTCGTGGCAGAGGACTTGGTGCTCGATGCGGTCAAGAACCGAGGCCTCAACGCCAAGATCATGCGTGTGGGTAACCTCTCTGCCAGACAGGCTGACGGCGAGTTCCAGATCAACTTTAACAGCAACAACTTCATGGCTACACTAAGGGCTTATGTTGCATTGGGTGAAATTCCTTTTGACGAGCTGGATGCTCCAGAGGAGTTCTCGCCTATCGACGAACTGGCCCGTGCCATTCTGCTGTTGGCTGAGACTCCCCGTGACTGTGTGGTATTCCATCCATACAACAACCACACCATCCTGCAGGTGGACATCCTGGATGGACTGGCCCGCGCAGGACTCTTCGTCAAGGGTGTGGAGCGGAAAGCCTTCGAAAGTAGACTGAACAAAGCTATGCAGAACCCTGTGCTGGTGGAACTGCTTCGTCCGCTGATGGCTTATGACAGTGCAGCGGGGGTTTCCATTGAGGACGTGGACTACGACAGCTGGTACACCACTCAAGTGCTCTACCGTCTGGGATTCAAATGGAGGCCCATAGACGAAGACTATGTAGAGCGTTTTGCAAAGGCATTGTATGGCTTGGGTTTCTTTGATGAATAATTAAGATTATCTGTAATCATGAAGCTTCAACGAAAGCCATTCCTCATTAACCGGGCCATCAGCAAGTTTCTGACGGCCTCAGTATTCTCTGCCGTAGCTATCCAGCTGGCAGTCATGGTAGATGCTATTGTCGTGGCAAACTTCGTCGGGCCTGATGCTATGTCAGCCATCAGCGTTTGCATGCCAGTGATAGGCATCATCGTCAATATAGGCTACTTGATCAGTATGGGTGGTACGTTACTCATATCGAAGGCCATCGGGGAGAACAACATGGAACACGGCAGTCATATAGCTGCCGTAGCCGTCGTTCTGCTCATGAGTTCAGGCCTGGTACTGGTCGTAACTGGCGGTCTGTTCAGCGACGTGATAGTGTCGTTCATTTGTTCCGACGCCTCTATTGCGGGCTATGCCACGACCTACCTGCGTCTCTTCTTTCTGCTCGAGCTGGTGCCGCTCTTCATATATAACGCAGTATGTGGTTTCACCGAGGCCGATGGCAACCCACAGGTAGTTACCCGTGCCGTCATTATTGCCGGTATTGCCAACGTCCTGCTCGATCTGCTATTTGTAGGTGTCTTCCATTGGGGCATCAGCGGAGCGTTGTATGGCACAGTTATCAATGACCTCATTGTGGTAGCCATTCTCTGCCGCCATCTCTACCAGCACAGTAGCTTGCGCTGTCACATGCCCAGTAAAGGTTTCCTAAGCATTTCCCGTGAAATCTTCGCCGAGGGTATCCCTTTGACAGTTGGCGATATGGCCCTCATGTCAGGTTTTATGGTGCTTAACTCAGCCATCATCTATAAGTTGGGCAGTAGCAGCATGTTCATCTGGAGTGTTTGCATGGAGATTTTCGATTTTGTCATGATAGCTTTGAGCGGGGTAGAGACGTCGATGGTTTCCATTGGCGGCTTCCTCACCGGCGACGAAGATGTCACCGGTCTCCGTATGATGGTACGCCGTATTTTAAGTATAGTCTGCTCAGTAATCATTTTGTTCACTTTGGCCATCTTGATTGAGCCCCAGGCAGTGGCTATGCTGTTTGGTGCCCGTGGAGATGAAAGCATAGACTCACTGTCGATGGCCTTACGCATCTTCTCACTGTGTCTGTTGCCTATTGGCGTGATGAATGTCATGCGTGTGGTGTTCCAGTTGCTGGGATATCGTTTTGCCAGCGGGGCTCTCTTCACCAGTCAGATGTTTTTTATAGATCTTATCATCTTAGCATTTATCTTCTTCTTTCCCTCTATAGTATGGTGGGGCTTCCCCATCTCGAGTGTGCTGATGCTAGCCATGATGTTTGCCTACACGCTGTATTACCACCATCGTGATAAAGAGTTGTCGCCTTTTACGCTAATCCCTAAACGTTCACATGATTCATCGCTCGATTTCTCCGTGC
>Ga0256407_10010197_pt1 | contig 13265 bp, 7 predicted proteins | sample RumenRJG_04DNA_FD_193489 | JGI IMG/M metagenome (GOLD analysis project Ga0256407, IMG submission 193489) | Bovine rumen microbial communities from Lethbridge, Alberta, Canada - RJG_04 | ecosystem: Host-associated > Mammals > Digestive system > Stomach > Rumen | place: Canada: Alberta | collected... | reverse complement strand
ATTTTGATAAATAAATAGATTTTAATTTTTCTTTTAATTATAAAAGAGATGTAAATGAGATTTCATTAATGTCAATAAATTCAAAAGAATTAAAAATAAAAGAAGGATTAATTGACTTTTCAAATGATAAAATAACATTCTTTAGTGTGAATATTGAAAAAGGAGTAATTGATGTTTATTTAGAAATAGATGGAAAAAAAAATATATTGAATAAATTTCAAATAATTTTAAAAGATTATCAAATTATAGAAGAAGGACAGGAATTTGAATTTAATATAAATGATAATACAAAGGTTAAAGTTAAAATGATAATTAAAAGTAAATTTTCTAATTTTGGCTCATTTAATATTCAATCAAAAATGGGAATGTTTAATCAAAATAAATCTGTGAATAAAATTGAAATGAATGAAAATAAACCCATGAATATGAATATAAATATTAAAGATAGATTGAAAATGTTTAATCAGACTAATTCTAATATAAATGAAAAATTAAAAGAATCTGCTATAATTAATATAAATATTCCAAGAAAACTAAATAATAATTTATTAAATCAATTTGAAAAAAAAATTCAAAAAGGCTTTAATCCAAAAATACAAAATATTCCAATCAATTTAAATAATGAAACTCAAAATAAAAATATAAATATGGAATCAAATAAAAAACAGGAAATAGATAAAAATTTAAATAAAGAAGAAATAGTAGAAAATAAAATTAAAAAAGAAGAAGAAGAAAATAAAGAAGAAATAGTAGAAAATGAAATAAAAAAAGAAGAAGAAAATAAAAAAGAAACAGTTGAAAAAGAAATAAAAAAAGAAGAAGAAGAAAATAAAAAAGAAATAGTTGAAAATGAAATAAAAAAAGAAGAAGATAATAAAGAAGAAATAGTTGAAAATGAAATAAATAAAGAAGAAGTAACACCTAAAATTGGTGAATCATTTGATTCAATATCAACATCATCAACACCAATCCAGAAAAAATCACCATTTTTAGAAGCAATACCATTAGAAAAATATTTAGAAAATCATAATGAAAAAAAAGAAACATTTTGTGAGGGATTTTTCATATCATCATTTTCAAAAGAAAAAGGAAAAGTAATAGAAAGAAGTCATATATATGAATCATATTGTAAACATGAAGAATGTTCAAAATTACCAGCAATGCAGGCAGAAATAATTTTTAGATATCCATTAAAAGATACTAAAAAATTAGAATTAAATAATTTAGCAGCAACGATTTGTTTTCCAACTGGAATTAAAGTTTGTTATAATCAAGAAGACCCTTTTATTAATGAAAATTATATGGCTCCTATTACTAATCAATTAGGTGAAAGATATTATATGATGACTTATCATTTTTATGTTAAAAAAAATAATACTGATTATATTAAAGAATATTTTATGCATCCTTTAAAACATCATTTAATGAAATTTGCTGATCCTTATTTAGATAATGGAAATATTGATAATAAAGTTTTTGAGGAAATTGAAAAAAATTTAGAATTTTGTCAAGATTTAGGATTTAGAGAATTTGTTTATATTCCTCATTGTCTAAGTATAATTTCTAAATATCCTTATATTAATCAAATGTCAAAGTGTCTTGACAGTATTTTTAAAATATTAAGTGAAAATAATGAAAGTTTGATAAATGAAATGATTATGTATTTAATTGAATCAATTCCAATTCCAATACAAGAAACAAAACTAAAATTTTATATTCCATATTTCCCAACACCCATTGAAATAAATAATCCTAAATATAAAGATTTAAATTTATTAAATAATAATTATTCATTATTATTTCAATTATTTCCAATTGATAATATATTAATAATATTTAGATTAATGTTATTTGAAAAAAAAATATTATTTGTAGATAAAAGTTATGATACAATAAGTAAAGTTACTGATTGTTTTATTTCTTTATTATATCCTTTTCAATGGGTTAATACATATATTCCAATAATGTCTGAGCAAATGATAAAATATTTACAAGCATTTCTTCCTTTTATAAATGGAACTAATATATCTATATTACCAAAAGTTAGGGATACTTTATTAGAAATAGAAGATACAATTCAAAATGATGAATTTTTTATAATTTCAATTCATTCAAAAAAAATTTATTTAAGTTCAAATTTAATTAATAAAAAAGGAGATTTTTTAAAATATTTAGATAAAAATACACCTAAGTTACCAATAACTATTGAAAAAGAATTAAAAAAAGAATTAATTAAAATAAAAGAAGATATTGAAAATTCAGAAAAAAATAATAGAAGTTCATCTAATTTTTCATCTAATTCAAATTTTAATTATTTTTCAATTTATGATTTACAAATAAAAAATGCATTTCTTCATTTTTTTGTTGAAATTTTATTTGATTATGCAAATTATTTAATTCAAGTTGATGATGAAGTTGTTTTTAATATTAATTTATTACTTGAAAATAGACCTAAAAAAGAACATTTTTTTTATAAAGAATTTTGTGAAACTCAAATTTTTCAACAATTTAGTCAAAATATTATAAAAGAAGATTATTCATATTTTAATCAACAAATTTCAAAAAAATATGAAAAAGTTAAGTCAATTCCAAGTAATTTTAATACAGAAAATGTATTTTATATTAAACCTAGTTTTATAAAATTAGATGATATTGATTTTAATTTAATTGAAAAAGAATTTGAAAAATTTAGTCATTATGAAAATATAGAAATGAATAAAAAAATAATTCTGGAAGGAATTGAAATTAAAAATGAAAATTATAATATTAAAAATTGTAAAGTTTATCAAATTCCAGTAAATAAATTAGAAAAGAAATTAACATTAGACTTTACTCCAAAAATAATTCAGAAATTCCAAGATTCAAAAAAGAAAAATCCAATTGAAAATAAAATAAAAGGTGAAAATGAAATAATAAAAGATGAAATTAAAGAATTTATGATAAATATATTCAATTCAGACTCTGAATTAAAAAATGAAAATAATAAAAAAACTGAAATATGTAATGTGTTAAATTCTTCATTTGGTAGGCATTACTTTATAGAGTTATTATATCAAAATCATACAGATATCAAATTAATGAAAAATGAATATTTTTATTTATTAGATTTTTTTGTTTTTAATACAATAATTGGATTTTTAACAGAAGCTGAAACTGATATTATTTTAGAAGATATTATTAAACTTTTAAAGGCTTCTAAATTTTATGGAAATATAGAAAAAAAAAAAGTTATTACTATATTTGACAAATTAATACCAAGATTATATTCTTATGCAAAAATTGTTCAAATTAATTTTTGGACAAAATGGTTTGAAATTGAATTATTTGAAAATAAAAATAAAGAAGAAATTGATAAAGAATATATTAAAAAGATATTATTTGATATAATTAATTATATGTTTATGTTTAAATTAGAAAAAGATTTTATTAAAAAAGTTGGTGAAGAATTAATAAAAGAATATTTTGAAGAAACATCAGAAAATTATTATATTTTAAAAGAAGAATTATTAAATATACTATCATCAAAAAAATATTAAATATTTAATTTATATAATTTTTAAAAATAGGACTAATCTTTTTATATTCATTTTTTAAATTTATTTAAAAATAAATTTAACATTTCTTATGAATTTACATAATAATTCCCTATTAAAGAATTTCTGACCAAAGAAGGATTTGCTTTCATTCCTCCTTGGATCTTTCTAACAATTGGTGCAGCACCTAAAGTTGCTCTTAAATTAATTTGTTGTTTATTTTTGTCTAATTGTTCTCTTAATTCAGTAATAATATTTTCATAATTTTGAACTTTTTGTTTTAGAGTTTTACATATTGTTTCAAAATTACCTTTTTCTTGAGCAAGAATAATATTTTTTTGATTAATTGCTTTCATATTTTTTACTAATTCATTAACTCCATCTTTTATTTTATTTGCTTCTTTATAACTATCAAATTCATTTTTCAAATTTTCATATTCTGATTTTGCATTTGTCAATTCATCCATTTTTTTATCAATTGTTTCTTTATAAATATTTATATCATTATTATATCTTTTTTTAATTTCATCCAATTCTTTTTGTAAATTTTTATTTGATTGATTTGGTTTTGAATCATCTTGATTAGAAACATTTTTATCAATAATATTATATTTTTCATCAAAATTTTTTTCAAATTTCAAAATCATTTGAACCATATTATCATTTTTATTTTTCATAGCTTCATTTTTTAATTTTGCTAAAAAGTCATTATAATCTAATTTAAGTAAAGAAAAAGTTTTTTTCATAGGATCACCTTGTGAGACAGTATCAGCAGTATTATTATTAATTATATCATTTTTTAATTGCTCTTTATCTTTTTTAGCTGATTCCAATTCATCATTTAATTCTTTAATTTTTTCTTGATTTTCATTTTCTTTATCAATAATTTTTTCTTTAATTGATAATAATATTGCAATAACTTCTCTCATTTTCAATTCATCATATCCAATTCCACCTCCTATAATTCCAATTGCATTTTCTAATTTATCACCAACTTCAATTGCTTCATTATCAAATTTACTTTTTAAATCCATAATTATTTTATTATCTTCTTCAGTTAAAATATTATTCCCTTCTTTTTTATTATTTGTTGTATTACTACTACCATATTGAGTAGGAACTTTTAATCCATTTTTCCTTATAAAATCTTCCAGAAGTTTAATTCTTTGATTTGCTTTTTCTAATTTTATAGTTAAGTCCTCAATAATTTTTTGTAATTCATCAACTGTATATTCTTTATTAATCTTAGGTTTATTTTTAATTTTTTTTGCTCTTTCACCAAATCTTAAAGTACTCAAAGTTTCACTTTCATTATAAACTGAAGGACTACAAGTAATAATTAAACAAGTTTTAGAATTACCACCTAAACTTTCTTGAAGTACTCTTGTTAATTTACTTTCTCTATATGGTATATGAATACTTTTCCCATCAGTTAAAGCATTAATAACCATACCTAAAGTAGTCAATGATTTATTAATTATTTTAGCTTCTTCCAATGTAGTACCAGTTGCTCCTGTTTTAGAAATTTTCTCACTACCAGCTAAATCTACTAAATATAATTTTCCAGTTTTTGATACTCCTTCTTTTTTATTATTTGAATTAAAAATAAGAATAAAAATAGAATGACTTCTACTAGAATGTTCATTCATATTAGTAGCAGCTTGTGCTCTATTATCAGAACCCATTTTCATAATTTCTAAAACTTCTTCAGGTCTCCCTACATAATGTTCACTAACATTATTAATATATATCCCATTTTTTTTATCTTCCTTAATTAATAAATCAACTCTTGAAGTATCAATTAAATCTCTAATTTTTTCTTGATAAATTTCAATCATAGAAACTTTTACACTAAATTCAAATTCATCACCAGCATTATACATATAATTAAAAACATGTTCAACCATTCTAGGAATAATCCCCATATTTATAGGATCACCAATCACACCTTGCATTGTATGAGTTTTACCAGAAGAAGTTTGACCATATGCTAAAACTGTACCATTGTAACCATCTATTACACTATCTATTATTTCACTTACTACACTATTGTATACTTCCTCTTGGGATGTTGTTGGAGGGAATATGCGATCAAAGTTAAAGACATATTTGTTGTTATTTTCTCTAGATGATTTAAAGGTTAAAGAACGTTGAGATGTAAATGTTGCTACCATTTCATTTCCATTTGTTTTTTCTAATTCGTTCATTGGACGGAAACGACAGATTACATTTATGTTTGGGTTTGAGATTTTAGACATTTTTTTTATATATATGTTTTATTTTATATTTTGTTTCTTTATTTTGGATTAATTTTTTTTTCTAATTTTAAATATTCTTTGAATTTGGTATATTTTATTTGATATTTTTTTATTGAATAAAAATGAATATTATTATTATTATTATATATATAAAAATCATTTATATTTTTTATATTAAAATATTTCTTAAAAAATGGTAATTAATGATACTTTATATTTAAATATGAAATTAAATATATCAAATATTAGTTTTAATTATTATATTATTTCATTAATAAAAATCAAATTAAATATTTTTTTATAAAAGAATTATATTAAGGAAAAATGATTTAATAAAAATAATGAAAAAAAAGCCATTGAAAAAAAGAGAATGATATTTTTTTCTTTTATTATAAACAATTTACAATAAAATAATTATATTTATTCACTACATTTTTGCAATATCATTTTTTTATTAATAATACTTCCTCATCTTTTCTAAAATTTTTTTTACTATTAAACATTTATGTTATATTTATTGAAGTATTTTTTAATGATTTATTAATTATTGAATTAAAATATGAATAAATTTGAATCAAATAGTAAAGTTAGTAAATACAAAAAATTTACCATCTCGATTACTCAATTTCAATCTGCTTGAAAATAAAAAGAAAAAAATCTGAAAATGAATCTTCTGATAATGAATTAATAACAAGCGAATATTATTATCCAAAATTTAAATTAATTTAATATAAAAAAGAATAAAACTATAATTTAAAAATAAATCAAAGCACTTTTTAAATATCAATTGCTTGATATCAAAAATAATCTCTTTAAAGTAATTCTTTAAAAATTACTTCAAATTGAAATTTTTAAAAACAAACTAATCTATTAATTAATATAGAATTAAAAAATAATCAAATTATGATAAAACATTTAATAATTTAAATAAAAATAAATAATTTTTTCATAAAATATCAAATTTCTATTTATATATAATAAATAAATAAAAAAATAAAATCTAAAAAAAATACCTAATACTCTTTTTCAATTTCTTCAAAAACTTGTTCCAACTCAATAAAATCACATCTATTTTTTTCATTAACATCAAGCATGCTTCCAATTAAATCAATAAAAAAAGGTGAATAATAATTTTTCAAATACTTTTCCAAAACAACTCTAACAGAAAAATTATTTTTCAATTCCCTAATATCATACAAAGCATCATACCCAAGTGAAGCAGCATGAAGAGCCATTAAACCAAAACTATAAACATCACTTTTAAAAGTATTATGATTAACAAGTTTAACATATTTCTTAGTATTTCTATAAGCATTAAATAAAAGTGGACTCATAAATAATTCAGTTCCTCTTAGAGTTTGTTTTGCTGTAACAAGACCATTATTTTTTAATTCTTTTGCTTCTCCAAAATCAGCTAATTTATATGAGTTATCTTCTTTAAAATATAATACATTTTGTGGTTTAATATCTCTATGTGAAATATTTATTTTTTGCAAATGTGAAAATGTAATTACTAATTTATGTAATATTTTAATTAAATCTTTTTCTTTGTAATAATCTTTTTTTTCACCTCTTTTTTCTACTTCTTTTTCCCAATCACATGTTGCTAAATCCATTACTACATATAACACATATGTTGTTGGATCTAATTGTTTATTTTCTTTTCCTATTATTTCTACTAAACCTATATTTTTTCCTGATTTTGATATTTCATCTAAAATGTCATATTCATGTTGTAAATCTTCAATATCTGATTTATTTAATGCTACTATTTTTTTTAGTGCATATAATTTTCCTTCTTTATTTTCTACTTTAAATATTTTTCCAAAGGAACCTTCTCCAATTTGTTCTTTTATTTTATAATCTGAAATGTTAAATTGTTTTTTTTCTTCTTCTGGAATAATTTCTTTTAAATGAATAAATTTTGAAGGTTGATTGTCTTTTTCTTTTTCATTCTTTTCAAATTTTAATGAACCACATTCACTTGCACTTGCTGTTGAAAGTGAATTTTTATTTGAATGTTTTTTCTTTTTATTTCTTTCATTTAATTTATCATAAAGTGTGTTTTTTAAATTAATATTATTTTCTGTTAAATTTAAATTATTTTCAATTTCATATTTTTCTTCTTTAATTGAACAATTTTCAAATTCATTTCCTAAATTTTTTACTTCATTATTATCTTTTATTCCTGATAATTGTTTTTTTAATATTATAAAAGGTGAATGAGAATCAAAATTTTTTTTGTCTTTTTGAATTGATGATGCATAAATATTATTTCTATTTGGAGAAATTGATTCTTCTAAATCACTTTTCCTTCTATTAAAATAAGGAGAAAAACCAAAAATTTTTTTCCCCGATTTATATTGAAATTCATTATCATTTTCTTTTTCTTTTATTGTACTTAAATTTCTTTTTATAATTTTATCAACCTTAATAATATTTTTGACTTGAAATACCTTTTTACAAATTGGACAAGTCCATTTATAATTTTCATAAAATCCCATAGAATCACATTTATTACATACAACAATTTTTTTATTATTCATTTCTCCTAAAAATAATTCACCTTTACAAGATAATCTATGAAAAAATTTATTTTTTTCTAAATTAATTTTACAATCACAATCCATTTTTTCTGGTGCAGCTCTTTCTTTATTAATTAAAGCATCTTTAATACAAATTTTCATATTTTTAAATTCCAAATTATTATATTCTTTAGCTTCAGCTGAAAAATCTGTTTTACAAATTAAACAATTCCATAATATTTTTTTAGGTGGAACATTCTTATTACATTTTTTACATATTAATTTATCATTTTCTTTATCATATAATAAACTCTCTTTACAAATTGGACATTTCATTGTATCATTTATTATTGCATTACAATGATATTTTTTCCATGTTGCAAATGGTAAATTTTTTTCTTTTTCATTATCATTTATTATTTTTGAATAAAAATCAATATTTGATTCATTACAATGAAATTTAATTAAATTACTTTTATAAATCATATCACATTTAGTACATACTAAAAATAATTCAAAACTTTCATTTTTAGGTTCTTCGTTTAAATTTGAAAAGTTAATCAATGGTTTATATTTAAAAATATAAAAATTTTCACCACATGAATGAATATAATTTCCATTCTTTTTATCATTTGAACAATGTTCTATTATATTTCCATTGAAAATATTTTTTACATTATTATTTTTAAATTCTTTTTGCCTTTTTTTAATTATTTTCATTGCATTTGATGCGACTTTATAATCTTTTGTATAAATTGTTTCTGTTAAAAAATCTTCGACTCTTTTTTTATTTTTTGATGGAATTCCGTTAAACTTTTTTTTTAGAGTTATTTCAACTCTTTTAATTATATTTTGAATAAATTGAGTTGGTGTTAATAATAATATAGATTGAAATATATCATTATATTCTGTTATATATATATCTAATAATTTTTTCTCCTCAAATGAAAGATTTTTGTAATTTGGTATTACTTGATTTTTCATTTTTTTTATTGTATTATTTAATAATTTTATCTTAAATATTTTTTAAATAATTAATATTTTTTTATAATTAATTTAAAAATTTTAAAATATAATTATATTCAATTTCTTCATACTTTTTTCTCTTTAGAAGATATATTTTTATCATGAATATAATTACATTTTTTAAACATTTTATATGCAATTTTTTCTATTTCATGTGAAGATATTAATTCTCCATCAATATTAATAACCTTATCATGATTTGAAAATGGAATATCATTTTTAATATCAAATAATTTAATTTTATTTTTTTCATTCTTTAAATTCGAATAATTTTGAAATTTATTTTTAGAATTATTTGAAAAATTTACAATTGAACCTTTCTTTTTCAAATAAGGTTGAGGACTTAGAATTAATCTTTTTAAATATAATTTTTTTTCTTCATTTTCTAATAAAGAACTACCAGAAGAATTAAATTGTGGTGAATTTTCATATAAGAAAGGATTAGATAAAACAATATCAGAATTCTCAGGAGTCATAGGATATTTTACTAATAATTCAGATAAAAAAGATTTTGCTAATTGATCATCAATATTTTTTTTAGTTATTCTTTTTTTTAAAAATATTTCATTAATATTATTTTTTTCTTTTATTCCTAATGAAGATTTATTTCTATTTAAAGTTATTTTATTATCTCTTTTTATTTTGTATTTAAATAAATTTTTTTCATTATTTCTTTTTGATAATTGTAATTCTTCAATATATTGTGTTGCTCCTTTAAAATGTGTTTTTTTATGATAATCTTTCATTATTTCTTTTATTTCTTGACTTATTACTTTCATTTTAAATCCATTTGAATGAGAAATTTTTTGGATTAATGAATTATTATTTGATTTACTTTTTTCTTTATTTGTAATTTGTTTTGTGTTTGTTGTTTCATAATTTTCATCTGAAATATTATCTGATGATTCACTATCTGAATTTGTGTTTGAATTTGATTTTATTTTTGGGTTTTTTTTTTTTGTTCTTAAACCTAATCTTTTTAATTGATTGGAAATTATTTTTGAATAATTTTTATTATAACTTATTGAATTCATTTGATCTACTATTCTTTCTAAATCTGTTCTAGGTGTAAATTTCATTTTTGGTTGAATGAAAATATTTGATTTTTGTTTTGCTAATTTTCCATTTTTATTTTGAGATATTTTTTTTAATAATTCCTTTTCTTCTTTTTTTTCATTTAATAATTTTTTCTAAATATTTATTATATTAATTATATACTATTCTTTCTTTATCAGGAATATAATTTTTAAATGAAAAATTAAAATTTTTTGTGTCTTTTCCCTTAAATAATAATTTTCTTGTATTTTCAATAGGATTTACAAAATCTTTTATTACAATTGGATCATTTATTAAACCAAATATAAATTTTACTATTCTTTTATTGTATTTAGATGATAAATTATTTGTTTTTATTTTGTGAATTATTTTTTCTTTAGATAATTTTTTCTCTTTCATTTTTTTCTTTATTTCATCTTCTTCTTTTTTCTTATATGTGTAATAGTTAAACATTTTTGTTAATTTATTTCCCTAATATATTTTAATTTTTAAATAGAATATTTTTATCATAAATAATCACAAGACTTTATTATATATATTTTATTCTAAATTCAATTAAATATACATTTAAAATTTCTCTAATAATTGTTAATTTAGAAAAAATTTTTTATTTTAAAAAAGAAAAATGCAATTAATTTATATTTCTTTTAGTTCATAATTTGACAAAAAAAATAATTTTTAAAAACTCACTTATACCATATAATTAATTTGAATATATTTAAATAATAAAAATGATAAATGCCAAATATAAATCTCAAAAAAGTATTGATTCAGTAAGTACAAAAGCCTTATCACCAGAAGGTAAAAATAAAAGAAGGCAATTTAAACAAAAATTCAATATTGATAAAGAAAAACTAAATGAAAAAGACATTATTCAAATAATGAATTCACTTCAATTAGAAACAAATAATCATATTGAAATTGAAGAACAATCAAAAAAATTAGTAAATAAATTAGATAATGACAATGATGGTTTGGTTCAAACAAATGATTTAATTGAAGAAATGGTAACAAGAAATGCAGAAACAATTGAAGATGAATTTACAGTATTTTATAAGAAAATAAATGAATATTTACATACTAAAAGTGAAGATATAATATTAAAATTAAAAAACTTATTAAATAAAAAATGGGTTGTTAATCAAAAGAAATTAATTGAAAAAATTGAATCAATTATAACTATAATATCAGAGGAAAATTTATATGAAATTGAAAGTGATTTAAAAAATATTGGAAAAGAAGGAAGAGGTTTTTTAGCAAAATATTCTCAAGTTGAAGATTCAGAAAGAAAAGAAAAAGATTTAATATTAGTAAAAAAATCCTTAAAAAAATATTCAATAGATAAAACAATACCTAATTTTAATTCTTCAAATAGAAGAAGAAGTACAGATTTATCTCTTTTAGTTTCTCCATCAATAATAGCAAGAATGTATGAGCAAATGTCAAAAATAGATAAATGTGATTTTAACATATTTGAATTAGATGAAATATTGGGTATAAAAACATCAATATTCATGGCTGAAGAAATTTTAGGAAGGTTCCCTTTTATAGACAATAATATAATTTCAATAGATACTTTTAAAAATTTCATAACTCAAATAGTAACCCATTATGATAGAATAAAAGCTTTATATCATAATGACTTACATGCAGGTGACGTAATGCAAACTTGTTTTACAATATTTACTCAAGGTAAACTAAAAGAAAAAATGAAATTAAATGACTTAGATATTTTTAGTATGTTAGTAGGTGCATTATGTCATGATTATAAACATCCTGGAACAAATAATTTATATCAAATAAATACAAGATCAAAATATGCAATGAGATATAATGATACTTCAGTATTAGAAATGTATCATCTTGCTCAAACTTTTAAAGAATTACAACACGATAAATATAATATATTTAAAAATTTTTCTCCTGAAGAATATAGAATATGTAGAAGAAGAATGATAGATGGAATTTTAGCAACTGATATGGCAAATCATCAAAAAGTTTTAAGTGCTGCTAAAGCAAAAGCTGAAACATTTAATATTAAAAAAGGTAAAAATTTCGAGAAAATTTTTGAAGAAAATGATGAAAAAATGGTAAAATTATATGATTCTCAGCAATGTATATTAAATATGATTATCCATACTGCTGATATATCAAATCCAGGAAAACCTGATAAAATTTCTGCAGCTTGGACAAAAAGAGTTTATGATGAATTTTTTGTTCAAGGTGATTATGAGAAAAAATTAGGTTTGGAAATATCTAATTTTTGTGATAGGAATACTACAAATGTTAATAAAGCTATGGTTGGTTTTATTAGTTTTGTTGTTGGTCCTACTATTGATACTTTGACTAATTTAATTCCTGAAGTTTTTGATTATACTGAATATTGTAGAAGTAATTTGAGGAAACATAAAATTGGAGCTAAGAATGATGATTATAGAGCTTCAAGACAAAAGAAGAAAAAAAATAAAAATGAGAAAAAATAAATTTTCTTTGATTATGTTCTTTATTATTAATATTTTAATTATTTTAATCTTCTATATTTTTATTTTTAGGAAATTCAAGGATTTATTTTATATATATATTAAATAGTTTATTTATTTTATTATTTAATAAAATTTTTAGCTTGATAAATTATTATATATAAAAATAATTATTATATAATTGTACAAAAAAATATGTTTAGTGATGATTGTAATAATTATGAATTGATTTTAACAACTTCACTTGATGCATTCATTAAGGAATATAATGAATTTATGAATTTAAAACCAACAACAGATGAAAATAAAATTCGAATAACAAAAAAAATAAAAATAATTGATATATTAATTCCAGATATTAATAAAAAATTTGATACTTATTTAAAC
>Ga0256407_10010196_pt1 | contig 13267 bp, 9 predicted proteins | sample RumenRJG_04DNA_FD_193489 | JGI IMG/M metagenome (GOLD analysis project Ga0256407, IMG submission 193489) | Bovine rumen microbial communities from Lethbridge, Alberta, Canada - RJG_04 | ecosystem: Host-associated > Mammals > Digestive system > Stomach > Rumen | place: Canada: Alberta | collected... | reverse complement strand
GGTTTCGTAAATAATTTCTTCATCCCATGGGATTTTGGGTTTTTCCACTTTTTCCCAATCAAATGCATCATCCACCACAACACATTTGGGGACAAAAGGGGCACTATTCGTTCGGGAAAAAGACAAATCTTTTTGGGGAGAATATGGATTATATCCCAATTGTGCATTATTAGAAAACAGCGCCCCTGTCAATTGCTTAGCGTACGGATCTAGCAACAATTTATGTCGGTTAAATCTGAGGCCTTGATGAGGTTCATAAGGTCCCCACACCCGATAACCATAAAGTTGCCCTGGACGAAGACCTTTAATATAAATATGAAAAACTTCATCCGTATAATTGGGAATATCAATTTTGGTTTCCCCCTGCCCGTTTTTATTAAATAAGCATAATTGGACACGGGTTGCATGCGCAGAAAACAACGCGAAGTTCACCCCTTTTCCATCATATTGCGCCCCTAAAGGGTAAGGAAGTCCTTTAAAAAATTCTAACATTCTACTTTTCCAGTTGCTTGTTCAATAAATTTCAAAACGATAACCGACAAGGGGGGTAAAACAAGCGTCAAATCAAAGGGTTTAAAATTCCATCCAGCCCGAGAGGTTAAAATATCCCCACAATTAGCCACCCCTGATCCCCCATAAAGACTAGAATCTGTATTCAGAATTTCTTTATAAAAACCGAATTTAGGCGCCCCAACACGGTAATTATAACGCACAACTGGGGTAAAATTACAAACAACAATATATTGTTCTTCCGCTTTACCTTTACGCATAAAACTAATAACCGAATTATCGGTATCAGATCCATCAATCCATTCAAATCCGGCTTCTTCACAATCTAGGGCCGCTATCCCAGTTTGTTTATACAAAGCATTCAAATCACGGACCAAACGCCACAATCCTTTATGTTCTATTCTTTCAAGACACCCCCAATCTAAAGAATCTTGATATTTCCATTCATTTTGATTTCCAAATTCATCCCCCATAAACAGCAATTTTTTTCCAGGATGCATAAACATATAAGCATAATAAGCCCGTAAGTTCGCGAACTTTTGCCACTGATCCCCAGGCATTTTACCAATCATAGATCCCTTGCCATGAACTACTTCATCATGAGATAGGGGTAAAATAAAGTTTTCCGTGAAGGCATATAACAAACTAAACGTTAATTCATTTTGATGATATTTCCGGTGAACAGGATTTTGGTGGATATATTCCAACGTATCATGCATCCATCCCATATTCCATTTATACCCGAATCCCAAGCCCCCCACATAAGTCGGCCGTGACACCATCGGCCAAGCCGTTGATTCTTCAGCAATCATCATAATACCGGGATTTTGAGCATAAACAATTTCATTCAGACGTTTTAAAAAAGCAATCGCTTCCAAATTTTCACGTCCCCCGTATTGATTTGGGATCCACTGTCCTTCTTTGCGGGAATAATCCAAATACAGCATACTTGCCACTGCATCCACCCGCAAACCGTCCACATGATATTCTTTGAACCAAAATAGTGCATTATTAATTAAAAATTCTTGAACCTCGGTCCGTCCATAGTTGTAAATTTTCGTTCCCCAATCAGTATGTTCCCCTTTTCTAGGATCAGCGTGTTCATAAAGGGCCGTTCCATCAAATTGCGCCAATCCAAAAGCATCCTTAGGAAAATGAGCCGGCACCCAATCCATAATCACACCAATTCCTGCCTGATGAAGGGTGTCTATTAAATATTTAAAATCATCCGGAGTTCCATAACGACTAGTGGGGGCAAAAAGTCCTGTTTCTTGATATCCCCAAGACCCATCAAAGGGATATTCGGCAAGGGGCAAAAATTCCACATGTGTAAAACCAGTATCCAAAACATACTGCGTCAATTCCTTAGCCATTTCCCGATAAGTTAGCCACCTATTCCCCTCTAAAGAATTCCGACGCCAAGACCCTAAATGCACTTCATAAATGCTTAAAGGGTTCGTCCTGGTATTCGTTTCAGATCGTTTTTTCAACCAATCAGCATCTTGCCATTGATATTTAGCTTGATCAAACACAAGGCTTCCCGTTTTAGGGCGCATTTCCGCCGCAAATGCATAAGGATCTGATTTCAACGGTAAAAGGTGCCCGTGCTTATCTAATAATTCATATTTATAAAGGTCCCATTCAGTCAGCCTAGGGATAAAAATTTCCCAAATTCCAGAACTTCCCCGAGGACGCATCAGATGGCGCCTGCCGTCCCAATCATTAAAAAGGCCAACAACACTCACTCTGCTAGCATTTGGGGCCCATACGGCAAAAGCAACACCAAGCACCCCTTGATGAGTCACAAGATGTGCCCCTAATTTATCATACAGGGAAAAATGTGTCCCTTCACTAAATAGATAAAGATCTGTATCCCCTAAAACAGGCGTAAACGCATAGGCATCTTCTATCTCATAGGTTTCCCCAGAATGTAATTCTATTTTTAGTAAATAAGGGAAAAAATCCTTCGTTTTTAAATTTAATTGAAATAATCCATGGGGATGTACAGATATCATTTGCCCCAAAATTTTACGGGTATTTTTATGAAGAATCTGAATTGATTTTGCTTGGGGTTGAAAAGTCCGAATATAAAGAGTACCTTTATCCCCTTTATGCATTCCATAAACAGAAAAGGGATCTCCCTTGTATGTCCCCGACACCAAGACATGAATCGTTTCAGGCTTCAGCTGTTCCATAAGTCCCCCTTTTTAGGGAAGATTAATGCCTTTTTAAAAAAAGTAAAGAGTTTTTTTCTTTTTCTTGACTTTTGGGGGAACAAGGGCTAGTGTCTTTCCCAGAAAAAAAGGAGTTTTTATATGCACACACTAACATACGATGTTCCAACCTTACGAGAAATGGTAGAAGATAAAATGATGGTCATTGAGATGATTGATCAAACCCACCCCAGTTATCAGGCATTAAGTTCTGGGGATAAACAGGCCATTCCTTATCTTATTAAAGCTGCAGATATTTTAAATGATGTAGCGTTGGAACAGGATCACCCTTTAAACAGGGTTTTAAAACAAGAACTGATTGAACGATCACAAGCTGGGGATGAAGCTGCTACCCTTTCTTTGCGTCTGTTTAATTCTTTAAACGGAGTAATGGGGTTAAATGGTTTTGACCCAGAACCTGTTTGTGTTTTCAAAGGGGTGCCTAGCTATTTAGGACGAAATTTTTACCCCTCTGACTTATCAGTCAGCGATTTTCATCAAATTTTAAAAACTATGTTGCACCAAGGAAAGAAGGAAGAAGTTGCGCAAATTCTATCTGCCAGAACCATGGTGCGTTGGACCGCTGATCATAACCTACAAGGGATTGACTATACTGTTTATTTTGCAAAGGAATTTGCACAAATTGCTGAAAACTTAAAGAAAGCCGCCACCCTTACAACAGATGATGATTTCAGGGAATATTTGTATGCCCAGGCCGAAGCCCTAACCCAAACCGATAACAACAAAGATGCGGTAGCTGATAAATTATGGGCAACCTTAACGGGCCCCATAGAACTAACCTTATCTCGGGAAAACTATGATGATGAAATGACCCCTACCCTGTTTGAAAATGAAGAATTGACAGAATTGATTCAGCAAGCCGGAATTCAACCCGTTAATAAAGATATGTTGGGGATGCGGATTGGACTTGTCAATCGTGATGGCACGGCCTTGATTCATCGGTTTCAAAAACTAATGGGAACACTAGGGGCTCAGATGCCTTATGCGGATAAATACACCCAAGTTATTACCGATACTGGGACTGTCAAACAAGAGGCCGTAGATGTTGATCTGATTGATTTAAAAGGGGATTATGCCCAATGTCGTGGGGCAATTACAACCGCCCAAAATCTGCCAAATGATGACAAACTGGCTGTAAAAACCGGCGGAGGTCGCCGCAACGTTTATCACAGGCAGGTCCGTCAAACTTACGGGTCCGTAGAAACAAAACAGGTGTTAAATTATCTAGTGGATCCCGCCTTTCACAAATATTTTAACCCCGAAGCGCATCATCTGTTTGTGATTGGTCATGAAAATGGCCACTCTTTGGGACCAAATGACACTTACAAAGGGGCGTTGGGGGCTTATGCAGCCACAGTTGAAGAAAATAAGGCCGATTTAGTTTCCATTGCTTTTATGCCAGCTTATGTGCAAGCAGGGATTATCACAAATGAAACCCTCTATCAAATATATGCTTCTTGGATTTATCGGCTTTTTCCACGATCAAAACCACAATTGATTCAGCCTCATCGGATTGCGGATTTAATCCATATGAACGCCTTGTTAAAAAAAGGGGCCATTAAAGTCAGCAGTAATCAAAAAATTGCTTTAGATTTTGATAAAATCCATCAAGTTGTTTGGGATTTGTTAACCGAAACGATTGAAATCCAATTGTCTCGTTCAGCTTCCAAGGCCAAAGCTTTTATAGACAAATACACCGATTGGCCAAATATCGCCGAACATATGGTCCAAGTCTGGAAAAGTTTGAATCCCAAAATTTATAAGGAAATTAAACGGCATTTTTAATATAAATATTTTATTTAAGAAATAAATACAACCTATTGAAAGGAAAATAATATGTCAGAAAAACAAACACCCCCGTCTTGGGATTTAAGCGATGTGTACGCTTCCCCAACAGACCCCAAAATCAAAGTAGATCTAGAGGCATTTGAAAAAAATTTAGCCCTTTTTGAACAAAAATATAAAGGGAAATTGGCTGATCTGAGCGCAACAGAATTTCTAAATGCGCTTCATGAATTGGAACAAAATACGATTTTAGGCCGGCGCCTTAGTGGTTTTGCTTACTTAAATATGGCCACACAAATGGATAATCCTAAGGCTACTTCTTTTTATCAAGATATTTCCGAAACGCTAACAGCCGCCTCTAAAAAGGAAGTCTTTTTCACATTGGAATTAAATAAATTACCAGAATCCACCTTAGAAAAATGGCTAGAAAATCAAGAAGTGGCGACCTATACCCCTTGGTTAAAACGGGTCCGACGCTTTAAGGATAATCAATTATCTGAACCCGAAGAAACTCTGTTATTGGAAAAGGCCATTACATCCTCAAATGCTTGGGTCAGATTGTATGAAGAAACATCATCTCGCTTGATTTTCCCATTAGGAGATAAAACCTGCAATGAAGCCGAAATCACACATACATCTTTGTTTGGGGCAACAGATGAAGAACGGACAAAAGCATCAGAAGTGATGAATCAAGTCTACAAAGAAAATGCCCCTTTATTCACATTTATCTATAATATGATTATTAAAGATAAAGCCATTGAAGATGAAAAACGGGGGTTTGAACATCCCTATTCGGAACGCAATAAATCTGAGGACGTCCCTGATAAGATGGTAGATGCTTTGGCCGAAACCGTCAAAGCACACTATCAAACCATTTCGCACCGTTACTACAAGTTAAAAGCTAAGTGGTTAAACAAAGAACAACTTAATTACTGGGATAGAAGTGTTCCCCTACCCTTTGACAGTGCCAAAACCTATTCATGGGAAGAAGCTAGCCGTTTTGTCTTGGATGCTTATGAGGAATTTTCCCCCAAACTTCGGGCCATTGCAGACGATTTTTTCACACACAATTGGATTGATGTTCCCCCGAAACAAGGCAAACGAGCTGGGGCTTTTTGTTCCCCCATTACAACGCATGACCACCCTTATTTGTTATTGAACTTTATGGGGCGTCAAAATGATGTTTTAACCTTAGCCCATGAATTAGGCCATGGGTGTCATCATCAATTGCGTGTCAACAACGGGGAACTCAATGAACGATCTAGGATGACAAGTGAAGAAATTGCTTCCGTTTTTGGGGAAATGCTAACTTTTCAAAAACTGCTTAAAGAAACAACAGACGATCGGCAACGTATGGCGCTGATTGCCTCTAAAGTTGGGGATATGCTGGCCACGGCTTTCCGGCAAATTGCCTTTTTCTTCTTTGAAAAACGAGCTCATGAAGCCCGTAAAAATGGGGAGTTATCTGCCGAAACCCTTTCAAAAATTTGGGTGGAAGAATTACGTGCTTACATGGGACCTGCCGTTGTAATAGATGAACGGAGCGCTGCTATTTGGCCACATGTTGGACACTTTTTCTTTTTACCATTTTATGTTTATGCCTATTCGTTTGCGGATTGCTTTGTCAATTCCCTTTACCAGGTTTATCAGGAAGGTCAAATTTCTGACTTCCCAGATAAATATTTGGCGTTATTATCACAAACGGCCATTGGGGATTATGACAAGCTGTTAAAACCATTTGGGCTAGATCCCAACACACCAGATTTTTGGAACAAAGGGCTGAATCTCATCAGCCATTACCTAGATGAATTGGAATCTTTGGATAAAAAATTACTGGATTAACAGTTTTTGTTCCAGCAATTTCTTTTTCCAATAGGCAAATCTTTTGGGGGATGCCGTCACTTCACCGGGGGCGTAAAGTGCCACGAGTGATGTCATAGCGGGCAAAAACCCTTTTTGGGCGGCTTGTTCATAAAGGGCAACGATTTTATCTTGGGATACCTTCCCCATATAGCCCCGTTCCCCCCAAACGCCTAACACATAAAACGCCTCGGGCAATTGTTTTTTAGCCGCCCGAGTCATCAAAGCGATCGCCTTTTCTCTGTTTTCAGGCAACTTTGTTCCCGCATCATACAAAAGCGCCAGTTTATAAGCAGCTTCGGCATAGCCCAACACAGATGCTTGTTCAAAATACATTTCTGCCTGACGTGCCCCCCCTTTTTCTTTTAAATATAAATTTCCTAAATAAAAGGAAGCGATCGCCACCAAATCCTTTTGGCCCGAGATAACCACATCTTTAAAACAGTGTTTTGCTTTATCATATTCTTCATTTGCGTAAGCATTAATTCCCAAAGAAAGACGTTCTTCTGGCCCCAAAGTCGTTCCCCGAATCACCAAAATTAGGATCAGCCCTAGAGAAACAACCAATAAAAACTGTAAGAACGTATTGAGTGAAATAAATTTACGCATAAAATGCCTTTACAAGTAAAAAGTGATATGACATAATGGGGTTATTATAGCAAGAAGAGAGGGATTTTTCAATGTTTTTCTTTACAACCTATGCCTTGGATGAAAAAACGGGGACACTTTCCCTTTCTTATGCTTATCAAGAACACACCTTTACAGAAACAATCTTATTCCCCGTCCCTTTTCCAAAGATATCAAACGCAAAGAAAAAAGCCCTAGATCGGGTTTGTTTCTTAACCCATATTGCCTGTGGAATTAGTTATTTTAAGGCCTTTTTACCTAAAAAAATAAAAATAGAATCTGGAAAATTAACTAAAGAGGAAGCGGCTTTTTTCAGGGAATTCTACTTGAAAGGCCTCGGGGAATTTTCTTATAGGAACAAAGTACATATAGAAAACCTTGTTCCTGCCCTTTTCAAGGGAACTTCCATACAAAAAGACCCCCTAGATATTCCCTTTACCCCTTCTAAAGTTCTTATTCCCGTAGGCGGTGGCAAGGATTCTTGCTTAAGTATGGAATTATTCAAGCAAAAAACGAACAAAGATGTCACAGCTTTTTCCGTAGGAACAGCGCAACCTATTATGGATTGCATCAAAACAGCTGGGGTTCCTCATCTTTGCATTAAGCGAACCATTGCCCCAGAACTCATCAAACTGAACCAAACAGGAACCGTCTATAACGGGCATATCCCCATCACAGGCATTATTTCTTTTATCACATGGCTTTGTGCTATTATTTATGATTATAAATATGTCGTGTTATCTTGTGAACGATCTGCAAATACAGGAAATGTTGCTTGGGGTAAATTGTTTGTGAATCATCAATACAGTAAATCTATTGATTTTGAAACTAACTTTCGGCATTTAATCGCCGTAACAACCCCACAATTAGAATATTTTTCCCTTCTTAGACCCTGTAGTGAGTTATTAATAGCTAGTCTTTTTACCCGTTATTGTACCAACTACATTCCCGTGATCACAAGTTGCAATAAAGCTTTTTTTCAAGATGAATCTAAACGTTGGCATCATTGGTGTGGGGATTGCGACAAGTGTCGGTTCGTTTTCCTATTGTTTGCCCTTTACTTATCTAAAGATGTTTTATTATCTTGGATGCAAGGGCGCAATTTATTGGATGAAAAAGAACAATTGCAAGGGTATAAGGAATTATTTGGATTTTCAAATCATAAACCCTTTGAATGTGTTGGGGAAATTGACGAATGTTGTTGGGTTTTAGATAAACTTTCTAAACGTTCTGTCTGGAAAAATGCTTACGTAATCAAAACATTATCCCCTTTATTAAAGACTATTTCAAAAAAGCGGTTTTTAACCCCTTATCAAACGAAACATTTTGTTCCAAAAGAAATTTTTATGACTGTTTTTAAGGATAAATAAAGATGAAATTTGAAAACTTAAAATACAAAAAAGTAGGCATTTGGGGAATGGGTAAAGAAGGAACGGCCGTTCAAAAGGTTTTGTCTCACTTAGTTCCAGAGGCAAAATTATTCCCTTTTTCTGATGATAATTTGGATGTCCTTTATACTTGTGATGTTGTGGTCAAGTCCCCTGGGGTTTCCCTTTATCGGGACGAAATTCAAAAAGCGGTTCAAAAAGGTGTTCAATTTACATCGGGCACAAGTTTATTTTTAGAAAACAGGCCTAAAACAACAAAAGTCATTGCCATCACGGGGACAAAAGGGAAAAGCTCAACCTCATCCTTACTCTATCATACCATGAAAAACCTGGGGTATTCCGTGGCATTAGGGGGAAACATTGGTTATCCCCTTATTCAGTTTTTGGAAGACCCCCCAACGGATTACGTCGTGGCCGAACTTTCTTCTTATATGTGTGCAGATGCAACTGGGGATATAGATATGGCCGTTTTACTTGATCTTTACCCAGAACATACCAATTGGCATCAAACGGTTCAACGGTATTACATGGATAAAATTGTTTTAGTGGCACGGGCCGATAAAATTATTATCAATGGGACAGATCCCGGTATCCACAGCAATTTTAATAACGCCTTGGATACCCTAACGTATAACACGCCACAGGATTTTCATCTTAAAAATGGCTTTTTTTATGACGGGAAAAAGAAGTGTTTCGCACGGGAAAAGCTGTCTCTGTTAGGGGAACATAATGCCGAAAATGCCTGTGCGGTCCTAACGGTTTTAAAACAACTAGGGGATCTAAATTTTCCCAAGATAGAAGAAGCTTTTTCAACTTTTGAGCCCCTACCTCATCGGTTGCAAACTGTTTGGAAAACAAAAAATTTAATCTTTGTAGATGACAGTATTTCAACCACCCCAGAAACGGCCCTAGCGGCCCTAAACGCCTATCCAGATACAGCCAAAATTGTTCTACTCATCGGGGGGGAAAAACGGGCCCAAGATTTTACAGATCTTGCGCATTTTGTTGCTAAATCAAAAGGACGCATTACCATTATAGGAATGCCAGATGTGGGAACAGAATGTGTGGAAGCCGTTCTAGATGAAAAAGGGGCAGCTTTTACTCGGCAGGATTTAAAAGAGGCCCTTCAAGTATCCATCCAACTTCTTGAAAACAAGGGGGGAATTATTCTTTTATCACCGGCCGCCCCCAGCTATAATTTATATAAAAACTTTGAAGAACGTGGGGATGAGTTTAAGCGTTTAGCTCAAGAACTTGCCCCTAATCCATAACATATCCCACTGACCGAACGGTATGGATTAAATCGGGTTCATCATCGGCATTCAAATTTTTTCTAAGGCGTTTGATGTGTACATCAATGGTGCGATCATCCACATGGATATCTCCCCAAATTTCTTTTTGTAAATATGCCCGTGACAGTGCCTTTTGGGGATTTTGGATAAAGCAATGCAGCAATTTAAATTCCGTTGGCCCTAAATGAAGAACCCTTCCCCGCCGAATTACACGATGTGCTTCTAAATCCAAAGAAAGATCTTTATAAGAAAGGGTAGGTAATTCTTCGTTTGGTACCCGTCTCAGCAACGCCCCGATTCGGGCCAATAGCTCTGGGATAGAAAAAGGCTTGGTCATATAATCATCAAGACCTGCCGAAAATCCCGTTAATTTATCCCCTTCTGTACCCCGAGCTGTCAACATCAAAATAGGGATTTTTTTAAGTCGATATTCTTGACGAACAGCTTTACAGATATCTATACCACTTAACGTAGGTAACATCCAATCCAAAATCATAACGTCTGGTTTTTCCAAAAGGGCCACAGGTACTGCTTTCTTCCCATCCGGCAAAGAAACAACCTCGTACCCACTTTTTTGAAGATTATAAGTCAGTAAGGTCACTAAATCTTCTTCATCTTCCACAAGCATTACTTTTGGCATAGTTCCCCCCTTAACTGCTGAATTGCCTTTGATTTTTGACGAGATTTAAACAAGAAATTGCCAGAAATTAAAACATCCGCCCCCACCAATCGGCAACTTTTGGCGGTTTCAGGTTGAATTCCCCCATCTACGGCAACAAGCACTTTTTTGCGTCCAATCAATGATTTTAAAGCGGCAATTTTTTCCAAAGTTTCAGGAATAAACGCTTGTCCTCCTTTCCCCGGGAGGACCGCCATAACCAACACCACATCAATCAAAGGAATATAAGGAATAATTTTAGAAACAGATGTTCCAGGGGACAAAGCAAGCCCCACTTTCTTTCTATATCGTTTAATCAACGAAATTAAAAACAAAACATCTTCTTTAGTTTCTGTATGAACTGTGATCGTATCCGCCCCACTTAAAGCGGCCTCTTCAATAAATTGTGAGGGTTTTTCCACCATCAAATGAACATCAAATGGTAAAGAGGTTATCGGCCGAATTCCCCGCACTACCCCCAGCCCTATGGAAAGATTAGGGACAAAATGCCCATCCATAATATCAAGATGAAAGCGATTGGCCCCTGCCCGTTCCATAGCCCGAATATCCGCCCCTAAATGCGCATAATTAGCGCTTAAAATACTGGGTGAAATCTGAATTGTGCGTTTCATCATGCTACAAAACTACCTTTTTTTTAAAGGAAAAGCAAGAACTATTTACGGGTTAATCTAGCATATTCTTAAATTCTTCTTCCGTTAAAACGGCAACATTTAGCTCCCGTGCCTGATCCACTTTTTTGCCTGGATCTGCCCCAATGATAAGATAATCTGTTTTTGAAGATAAAGAACTAGATACTTTTGCCCCCGCCTGTAAGGCCTTTTCTTTAGCTTCGGAACGGCTCATACTTAAAGTCCCTGTAAACACAACTGTTTTCCCCGTCAAAGGGGTCTGTTTCGTTTCAAAATGGTATGGACGAATAGGCAAAATCTGTGTTAAATCCTGGAGTAAGGTAAGTTGGTGAGGATTAGAGAAGAAATCCACGATTTTCTGGGCCATCACTTCCCCAACCCCTTCTATTTGGCAGAGTGTTTTTAAGGCCTCTGGGACAGTCATTTGCTCTTGAAAATGGGACCAAGTCGTAAAAGTACGCGCTAAAATCCTAGCCGTATTCAAGCCAATTTCTGGAATTCCTATAGCATAAATAAATCTATCTAATTCAACACCTTGTTTGACTTTATTCAAAGATTCAAATAAGTTATCTACAGACTTTTTTCCCCAACCTTCACGGCGCATAAGATCAAATTTTTTCCCTTCTAGATGCCACAAGTCTGCTGGGGTTTTAATCCACCCTAATTCATAAAAAAGATCAATATTTTTATCCCCCATGCCTTCTATATCCAAAGCATCTTTTGAAATAAAATGTTTAAGGCGTTCCGTTATTTGGGCCGGACAAGACAAGCCCCCTGTACAATACAAAAAGGCATCTTCTTCCTCTTTCTTTGCGGGGGATCCACAAACCGGGCAGCATGTTGGGATCACAAAAGGATGGCTGTTTAAAGGCCTTTTTTGCAATTGAACCCCAACAATCTGAGGAATCACATCCCCAGCCCGTTGCAACACAACCATATCCCCTTCCCGAATATCTTTGCGTTGAATTTCATCAAAGTTATGCAGGGTAGCCCGACGCACCAATACCCCCCCAACATTAACAGGGGATACTTGGGCAACTGGTGTCAAAACACCGGTTCTACCTACTTGCACAATAATTTTTTCAACTTGTGTCAACGCTTGTTCTGCGGGGAATTTATGGGCAATTGCCCATCTTGGGGCATGAGCCGTAAAACCTAAACGTCCTTGTAAATTCAAATCATTAACTTTATACACAATACCATCAATATCATACGGCAACGACGCCCTTTTTTCAGATAAATCCTTAAAGAAAGTCATCATTTCTTGTTCTGAAAAACATTTTTTAATATAAGGATTTACAGGAAAACCAAATTCCTTCAAAGTTTGTAAAAATTGCCAGTGCGTTTCAAATTGAATCCCGTGCATTTCCCCCAAAGCATACGCAAAAATATTTAATTTCCGTCCCGCCGTGATACGGGCATCTAATTGACGTAAGGACCCCGCCGCTGCATTTCTGGGGTTAGCAAAAGGTTTTTCATGAGTTGCTTCTTGTTGAGCATTAAGGGCCAAAAAGGCCTCTTTAGACATATAAACTTCCCCCCGGACTTCAAATAAAGTTGGGGGATTTTGTGTTCTTAATCGTAAAGGCAAATCAACAATCGTCCGTAAATTATCGGTAATATCTTCCCCTTCTAATCCATTTCCACGTGTTGTCCCATATGTAAAAACCCCGTTTTCATAAATAGCCGAAAAACATAACCCATCTATCTTAGGTTCCGCCACCATTTCCAATGAAGTTCCTTCAGAAAAGCCCAAAAAATTCTTAATTTTTTCCATAAAATCATAAAGTTCTGCTTCCGAAAAAATATTTCCTAATGACAGAACTGGTTTTAAATGTTTCCTTTTTGTAAAGCCTTCTTTTAACATAGCCCCTACCCGTAAAGATGGGCTGCTACTTAAAACCAAATCAGGGAAACGTGCTTCTATGGCAGCATTTCGGCGTTTAACGGCATCATATTCAGCATCTGTCAAAAGGGGCATATCGTTGGTATGATAGGCAATATCAAGTTCTAACAACCGCCGAGAAAGATTTTCTAATTCCTTTAAAGCCTCTTGTGGTGTCAGTTCTTCAACCGGTTTCATTTTACCCCCCCTAACAATCCCTGTGCCGCCAAATAAGCACTTTCTGTTACCTGTTTCCCCGCCAACATACGGGCTATTTCTTGAACACGTTCTTCTTGAGATAAAATCTGAACATGCGCCGTAATCTTTCCCTTTTCTTCTTGTTTGGATACGCTGAGGTGCTTGACCCCATAGGCCGCC
>Ga0256407_10010193_pt1 | contig 13268 bp, 6 predicted proteins | sample RumenRJG_04DNA_FD_193489 | JGI IMG/M metagenome (GOLD analysis project Ga0256407, IMG submission 193489) | Bovine rumen microbial communities from Lethbridge, Alberta, Canada - RJG_04 | ecosystem: Host-associated > Mammals > Digestive system > Stomach > Rumen | place: Canada: Alberta | collected... | reverse complement strand
ATATTTAATAAAAAATAATAAAAAAACAAATAAAAAAATAAAAATAATAATATAAAATTAATAAAAACTAAAAAAAATATAATTCATCCAAAAAAAAAAATGATAAATGAAAATATCCAAAATATTCAAAATTCTTCTTCCCAAAATACTCAAAATATCAAATCAAAAACAAACTCCGAAGAAAAAATCAAAATAGAAAATGCAATAGATTTATATAAACTTCCAATAAGTACATTAAAAAATGCAAAAATATTTAATTTCTCAGGAAAACTTTATGACAAAATATATAAAGAAGCATTAGAAATGGAAAAAGTAATAATATCAAAAAAACCACCTTTAGAAAAAAAAATATTAAATAATAATGAAAATCAAACATATGATCAACAACAATTTAATAAACCAACATATAATACTCAAATATATAATACTCAATTTAATACTCCTCAAAATTATGGTGGTATGAATTATACAAATTTAAATCAATCAAGAATTAAAATTAATAAAATTAAATTTGAAATGAAATATCAAACTCAAATGGGACAAGAAGTTGGAGTTATTGGTTCATTAGATGAATTAGGTAAATGGAATCAAAATAAAGTTTTAAGATTAAATTGGCAAAATGGAAATGTTTGGAATAAAGAAATTTCATATGTTAATGGTAGTGATTTTGAATTTAAATTTATTTTTATTAATAATGGGAGAGTTGTTAAATGGGAAGATGGGAATAATAGACCTTTTAATTTTAGGAATGTTTGTTCTAATTTAGAAAAAAAAAATATTAAAAATGGGGTTATTAATATTTGGAATTTAAATAATCAGAATTTAGAATTTGATACTAGAAATTATACTTTGAAAGTTACTTGTGAATGGAATAAAAAATAATTTAAAAATGAATATGAAAGGTTTAAGATATTTAATTTTAAATATAATAAAATTTTTACTTTTTATATTTTTAAAAAAAAATAATATGAATGAGAAAAAAGAAGATTATGGGAATTTTTCTCATGGTCTATCAAATACAATAAAAATCAATATTTCTCCTCATCTAAAAGATAAATCTACAATCATTGATAAAAATGAAAATGAAAAAAAAATATCAATTGTTAATTCAGCAGGAAATAATATTATGACACAGAATTATAATACTCTAATTAAAGGAAATTCAACAATTCAAAATTCAGAGCAAAATAATATAATTTCAAAAGAAAATAATAATTTAAAAGAAATTGAATTTATACAAAATAAGGTTAACATTAATAATCTTAATAGTTTATTTGATAATAATAATTATAATCCAATAGATAAAGAAATGATAAACTCAAATTCAAAAAATATAAAATCAACTACTTCAAAAGTAAAATTCCATGAATTTTTTATAAATAATAATAAAAAAAATAAAGAAAGATATAATCATCAAAATAACAAAATAAGTACAACAAAATATAATTTTATAACATTTATTCCAAAAAGTTTATTAATACAATTTGCAAGATTACCAAATATATATTTTTTATCAACAGCAATAATACAATCAATACCATTAATAAGTCCATTAACATCAATAACTGCAATAGTTCCATTATTATTTGTTTTAAGTGTAAGTATGATAAGAGATTTAATTGAAGATTTATCAAGATTAACTTATGATAGATTAAATAATAATGAAGAAGTTTTTGTTTATAGAGATGGAAAATTTATTAATTCTGTTAGTTCTTCTCTTAATGTTGGTGAGTTAATTTTAGTTTTTGAAAATAATCAAATTCCAAGTGATATGATTATTATTGATAGTAGTTTAAATGATGGTATGTCTTATGTTGAAACTTCTTCTTTAGATGGAGAAAAAAATTTAAAACCTAAAATTGCTTATAAGAATTTAAATGGGTTTTTTAAAAATAATTTAGATAATCCTGATGATAAAATTATTTCTTGTAAATATTTTTATGGTATGAATATTGAAGGGTTTTGTCAATGTGATTTTCCTAATCCTGATTTACATAAATTAGATGGGAGAATTAATATTAGTTTAAAAATTAAAAAAAGAAATGATAATAATAATAATGATAAATGTCAAGATATTAATAATTTAAATTTTCCTATTAATCAAAGACAAATGTTATTAAAAGGAAGTGTGTTAAAAAATACAAATTGGATTATTGGAATTGTACTTTATACAGGAATGAATAATAAAATTATTTTAAATTCAAAAATGCCAAGAACTAAAATGTCTATTATTGAGAAAAAAATGAATAAATATTTAATTGGTATATTTATTATTTTAATGATATTATGTGCAATATGTTCATTTTTACATTATGAAAAATATAATGAACATAAAGGATTTTATATTCAATTTATTTTATTAGAACGTTCAGCAAGTATAGAAAGTTTCATTACTTTTTTTACTTATTTCCTTTTATTAAATACTTTAATTCCAATTAGTTTAATAATTACAATGGAAATTGTTAAAATTGCACAAGGATTTTTTATTGGTTGGGATGTTGAAATGTATTCTAAAATAAGACATAAATTTGCAAAAGCTAAAACAGTTTCAATAAATGAAGAATTAGGAAATGTTAATTATATTTTTAGTGATAAAACTGGTACTTTAACTTCAAATAAAATGGAATTTAAATATTGTGTTATATATGGTAAATGTTATGAATATGATAGAACTTTAAAAGAAAAATTTAGTTTTGTTAAAGAAAATAATTATATAAAAGATGATATTTCCCCAAAAAATAATCAGAAAAAAAAATCATTTCCAATAATAAAAATTCCAAGAAATTATTTTGGTAATTTAATACAAAAAAATTTAAATATAAGTCCAAATATTTCAATGGAAAATAATAATTTAAATATTTCATCAAATATAGATAAGGAATTTTTAGTAATAAATGAATTTTGGACTGCAATATCAATAGCACATGAATGTGTCTGTACAAAAATATCAGAATATTCAGGAGTAAGTCCAGATGATGTTGAATTAGTTAAAACTTCATATGAACAAGGATACGCTTTTTTACAATCAAGTAATGATTTAAGAGAAATTAGAATTGGAGATGTTATTCAAAGTTTTAAAGTTTTAAATGTTTTAAATTTTTCTTCTGATAGAAAGAGAATGAGTATTATAATAAGAGATAAGAATAATATTATTAAATTATTTTCTAAAGGAGCTGATTGTGAAATTTCTAAGAGAATGAGTAAAAATTCTAAAAATGATCCTATTAGTAATTTTACTTTGAAATGTGTTGATAAATTATCTTGTAAAGGTTATAGATCATTAATGATTGCTTCTAAAATTATTCAAGAAGATGAATATGTTAAATGGAATAATAAATTAAAAAATGGTGAAATGGATTTAACTAAAAAAGCTAAAATTGTTGATGAATGTTATGATGAAATTGAACAGAATTTAGAATTAATTGGTGCTACTATGGTTGAAGATAAATTACAAGATAATGTACCTGAGACTATTAAAGATTTAAGAATGGCTGGAATTAAAATTTGGGTTTTAACTGGTGATAAAATAGATACTGCTGAAAATATTGCCTTGAGTTGTAATTTAATTTCAAGACATCAGAAAATATTTAGAATTTTTATTAGCAATAATGATAAAAAAAAAGGTAAAAAAAGTATATTACAAGAAATATCAAATTTTTTTCAAGAATATTCAGTTTTCCAAAATGAAATAAAACATAAAAATTTATCAAATATCAATAATAATAATAATTATAATAACAACAATAATAATTATAATAACAACAATAATAATTATAATAACAACAATAATAATAATAATAATAATAATAACAACAATAATAATAATAATAATAATAATAATAATAATAATAATAATAATAATAATAATATAAACATAAGTATAAATAATTTAAATATCCCTCAAAAAAATATGATTAACAGTAACAGTAGCAATAATAATAATAACATAAATGATGGAAGTGCCTTAAATATTTTAAGTCAAAACGCAAGTAGTATAATAAGTAATAATCTAGGATGTAATTGTGGTTTTTTTCATATAAACTCACATCTAAACAGAAAAAAATCCTCATCAACAAAAGATATTTACTACGAATCATTTAAACAATCCCCATTCAGTATAATAATAGAAGCTCCATTATTAACAGGAATATTCAAAGATGACGAACAAACAAAAAAATTTTTAAACATAGCAATAAAAGCAAGTACAGTAATTTGTTGTCGTGTATCCCCTCTTCAAAAAAGTATAGTAGTAAAAAAATTAAAAAAACATGATAAAAAAGCAATAACTTTAGCAATTGGAGATGGAGGAAATGATGTTTCAATGATAATGGAAGCACATTTAGGAATTGGATTATATGGAGAAGAAGGTATGAGAGCAGTTCAAGCAAGTGACTTTGCAATAGGAGAATTTCAATTTTTGAGAAGATTATTATTTTTTCATGGAAGAACTAATAATAATAGAATTAGTAAAATGATTATATATTTTTTTTATAAAAATTTTGTATTTACTATTATACAATTTATCTATGCTTTTTTTTGTATGGGAAGTGGACAAACTATAATAGATGATTGGTTTATTACATGTTATAATTTAGTCTTTACTGCTTTACCACTTGGTGTACAAGCAATTACAGATTTTGATGTTTTGGAAACTGATTCTCAAAGAGTTGTTAAATTTATGCCTTTTTTATATAGGGAAAATAGAGAAATTTATCCTATTTTTACTATTTGGAAATTTGGTTCTAATATTATAAAAGGATCAATTTTAGCTTTTATTATATTTTATTTTGTTTGTTTTTCAGATTTTGGAAGAATTATTAATAAAAGAGGAGATTATGGAACTTTATGGTATATGTCACTTAAAACTTATAGTAATATTATTGTCTCTGTTAATTTGACTTTATTTTTGAGTATGAGATATATTACTTTTTTATTCCCTTTAATTATGGGAACTTCATCTTTTTTGTTATATATTATTTTTATTATTATTGTTGAATATATGACTTTATTTAATTCATGTGGTGTTATTTTTCATACTTTAACTACAAGTCAATTTTATTTGGCTGGTTTTTTAGTTAGTTCTATTAGTTTTTTAGCTGATTATTTAATTCAGTCTATTCATTTAAATTTTGGAAAAAGAATATCTGAAAATTTACAAAGGAATAAATATGGTGTTAATGATTCTTGTAGTGATATGAATTCTTTAGTTGATAAAAGAGATATGGTTTCTAAAATTTTTCAAATGAGTTCTAATTTAGGTAATAAAGTAATTAGTAGATTAAGTGATTTTTCTTTAAGTAAAACTGATGGTTATATTGATGATTATAAAAAACAAAATTCTATTATTCCAAGAACTAGAAGTCTTGGAAATAAAAATAGGAATGAAAATAATTATTTTAATGAAAAATATAGTAAAAATAAAAGACATTCTGAAATTACATTTAGTAATAAATTTAAAGATAATAATTTTCTTATTGATGATAAAAAAAATTTTATGTATAAAGTTAATCAAAAATGGGTTAAAAATTCTCATTTAAATTTGAAAAATATAGATAAAAAAAATTAATATTCCCTCTAATTATTTAGAGGAGAAAAAATAAATATGAATAAATTTTTTATAAGAGCTAATTCCTGTGTATTAAATATATAGTCATACAAGAATTTTAATAATAAGAGTAATCTACTAAATAATAAAAAGTGTAAAATATAATTAATAATAGAATATAAATAAAAATTATGATTTAAAATAATATATTATTTTTTAAAAAATTTTTAAAATTGGCAATTAAATAAAACTATAATTCTTTAAATAAAATATATTTATTTTCATTATTTAAATGATATATACATTAATATCTATCAAATAAAGATTCACATTTTATTTAAAGGATAATTATAATTATTTATAAAATTATCAATAAATTATTATATCTTAAAGATTCCAAAAACACAAATGATATATATTTTTTAATATAAAAAATTCTATTAAAATAAATGACAAGATATACATTGACATAAATCTTTATTATTAGAATTATTATATTTATTATTTTGAAAATTTGAATCAATTAAAACAACTTCAGCTATTTTTTGAGAAGAAATTTGATCAATAAAACTTATTTTATGTTCTTTTGACCCTTTTAATATTTCATTTCCAAAAATATCTTTTCTTTTATTATTAAATGTTTCTTTATCAGATTTTTGATATTTTAAACTTGAAAGTGATGTCCTAGATTTTGAATATCTTAAATGTGTTTGATTTAATGAAGCTGTTGTTAAATTTGATTCTCTTTTTGAATGAAAAATCATTGGATTATTTGATTGTGATAGATAATGTTCTTTTTGATAATTGTTTTCTATTTTGTTTTTTAATTCATTTGAAGAAGAAATCATCATTATTTTTATTTGTTAAAGTTTATAATTATATCAAAATATATTATTTAGTTTATAAGAAAAAAGATTTATATTTATTATATTAAATGGAATTGTATAAATTAAGACTTTAAATTAAAGAAAATATAAATAAAATATTCAATAAATTATTTACTTATTAGTGATTTAAATAAAAAATTATAAGAATTGTTTCAATTAAAAAAAAAATTATTACTTTATTTGAATTAAATAAAACAAAATAATTTAAAAAAATTTTGATAACCTTATTTTATTAAAATTCAAAAATGAATAATTATTTAAATATTAAATATAAAATAATAATTAAAAAATATATAAGCATTATATATATCATATAATATATAACTTTAAAATAAATTTCAATAAGGATAATTTTTAATTTTTCCCTGATTTGGTTGAAATTAAAGGTTTATGAGTATTTATGGTTTGATTATTAAGAGTAAAGTTATTATTATCCAAAGTATTTTTAATCATATTTTTTTTAATATAAAGTTGAGCATAATTTACACCTAAAGTATTATTAACTTTATTATTTATAAAATTGTTATAATTTCTATAATATTTATTTTTATTTGATTTATTATTATTTATCATTCTATAAGTTCCATTTTTTGGATGAAAAACTGTTTTAACATTAATTGAAAGTGAAGAAGAAGAAAAAATATTTTTTTTATTATTTTCTATTGAACCACATTTAAATATCATATTTTCATTTTTAAAATTTCTTGATTTATTAATATTTGATAATCTATTATTATTAATTTTATCTCTATTTAATTTCTCTTCTTTTTCTTTTCTTTTCTTTTCCCTTTTAACATTAATTTTCCTAACCCAAAAAGAAATATCATCTAATAATTTTGGTTTACAAAAAGTAGAAATATTTGAATTAGATCTTCCTTTAATTTTGTTTTGTTTACTTTTACTAATACTTTTACTTTTTGAAGCACTTGATATAATATTTTCTCTATCAGAATTATGATTAATACTATTTATCATATTATTTTTTTTTACAATTAAACTATATTCTCTTGCTCTTTGAGTTTTACTTTGAATATATGAAATCCAATCTTTTTCTTTTGATTTATTATTACTATCTATACATTCATATTGATTTAAATTACTTATTATTGAATTTTCTCTATCTGATAAATCTATTATTTTATGTTTTTGAATATGATTTATTTTTTTATGTGAATTTTTTATTATTTTATTTTGTTGATTATCATTAAAAGATACATTTCTTTTTTTCTTTGTATATATTGTATTATGTATTATTGTATTTTGTGGATTTTTTTTAATTGAATTTTGATAATAGTTATTTTTATTATTATTTTGAAATAATTGATTAAATTGATTATTAGTTAAAACTTTATTACTTATTGTTACTGATGATGATTTTTTTAAACCAATTGAATTATCTTTTGAATTACTTTTTTCATTTTTATCTGAATCGATTTTTTCATATATTAAATTTCCCTTATTGAAATTTTTATTATTGGTCAAATTCATTTTTAAATGTTTGTTTAAAATAAATTTACTTAAAGGTAATTGTGTAATATTTTCTTTTAAAGAAGAATTAATATAAGAAGAATTATTTCCACTTTTACTTTGAATATTATTTGAATTTTCATTTCTTGTTTTATTTTGCTATAATAATAAATAAAATTTACTGTTTTAATTGGATCAATTGGAACTTGTTGTCTATATAAAAATTCTAATCTTCTATATAATTCAATATATTTAAAATGTGCCCCTCCTTCATAAAAATGTTGTTCATTTGTTTCTCCATAATATATTCCTTTATATTCTTGCATTTTTTTTATTTATTTAATTTAAATATATATTTTAATTTTTGTATTTTTTATTTTATTTTTTTTTAAAAACCAATTTTCAAAATATTTAGAAGTTTTATAAAAAATAAATTAATATAATATTATTATTTTATTTTTCAATTTTTATATTTTTTATTTTTTCTTTTTTTCTATTTCTTCCTCTTCAACTTCTTTTTGAATAATATTCCCAGTATCTTTATTAAATTGTTCTAATGTACTCTTCAAACTTTTAACAGAATCATTCCATTTAGCATGATATTCTAAATCTTTAACTCTTTCTTTATTATATTTATTAATATATTCATTAATATTTTCATTAAATTGATCACAATGTTGTTTATAATAATCATTTCTAAACAAAAATAAATTTTTATTATTTTGTAATTTAATTCCAGTCATACTTTTAGACCAATTATCTTTCTTATATTCTTCTTCTAAAATCTTAATTTTTTCTTCTGAATCTTCAACAATGTCTTTAACTGTATCAGTAAATAATGAATAATAATTAATTTTTCCTTCTTTAAAATTAATACCTTTATAAACTTTTTTAAAAGTTCTTTTTGAATCTAAATCAAATTGAGATGCATCATAATTATTTTTATTACCTCCTTTTTTACCTCCTGTATCACCTGGATCATTATTCATATTTTCAATAGAATCTTTTAATTTTAATAAATCATTATAATTTTGTCTTTTTTTAAAATATTCTTCATCACCAAGAGAAATAAATTCTTCTTCAAAAATGAAATTATCAAATAAAGTTAATAAACAAGCAAAATTATTTAATAATCTTATTGTAAAAGCATTTGATTTTTCCTCTTCATTTACTATTAAATTAAATTGTGTTTCATTTAATTTTTTAATAAAATCTTCATTTCTTTTTAATTCTTTATTATCCATTTCATTTAATTTTTCTAAATAATAAGGATTTGCTAAATAAGGACCTAATATTGAAAATAATTCTTTTTTAGTTTTTTCACTTAATTTCTTTTCTTTAATATATTCATTTGTAATTTTCTTTATTTCATTATTATTCATTAAACAAGTATGACTAAAAATAAATTTAATAACACTCTCAGGAATATTAATAGAAAATTTATATAAATTCTGACAAAAAGTTCTTAAATCTTTTACAAATTTCAATCTCATTAATTCCATATCATTTTTAGTATTATTTAAAAATGGAATTAAACTATCAGGAATTTTTTCAGTAGGATTTAAAAACTTAGCAAAATTCCCAGTATAAATTTTAGCACATTCACTTCTAATTTTCTCATCAATTATTTTAATTTCATTATTAAAAGTCCCATCATTTCCACTAACATTACCTCCTTTTTTTTTATCACCTTGATTTTGAGGATTATTATCAGATAAAATTTGACCTAAAATTCCTAAACATAATAATTCATCTTTTTTTAATTTTTCATCTAAATCAATATCTTCTTTTTCAACAATTTCATGACTTTCAACATTTTCTCTCATAATAACTCGACTTAATTGATATGTATCTAATAAATTTTGTTTAAATGCTTCTATATATTTTCCATAATTCCATACACAAGAATTTATTTTTTGTAATTGTTTTCTTACATTTAAAGGTAAATCATTTTTAATTAAAGCTTCATTTAATTTATCTAAATCTTTTATATTATCAAATGAATTAATCATATTTACTAATTCTTTATATAAATTATTAAGACCATCTTGAGCTAAATTACATTTTATTTTTATTTGAATTATTATATCATTTACTATTCTTCTTGGTAAACCGAATTTTTTACCAATTGCTTCTTTTGCCATTATATTTTCATTTGCTATTGCATATTTATTTTCTATATCTTTCATAAATTTATCACAATCATCTTTTATTTGTTTTAATTTTTCCTCATTTAATTTCTTTCTTTCTTCCATTGAAGGTTTAATTGTCTCATCTTCTAATTTATTTAATTCATTTGTTGTAAATTCAATTTCTCTATCTGAATATGTTCCTCCTTTTGAAATAGGTAATAATGATAATATATAATTTTTATTTAAATTCATTAAAGCATTTGGATTTTTTTCAGAAAATTCTTTTAATAAATTTTCATTTTCATTTAAATCAGAAATAAAATCATAATATGAAGTTTTAAATTTCTTATATTTATCATCTAAACCTTTTGAAGTTTCTTCTTCTTCAATTCCTTTTGATAATTTTTCATATTCTTCTTTTAATTTATTGAATTTATTATCTAAATCTTCAAGAAGTTTTTTATTATCTTCATTATCTTTTTCATTCTTTTGAATAATATCTTCTTTATGTTTATTTAATTTCAAATCATGTTTTTCAAGTTCAGCAAGTCTTGTATCATATTCATCAACTTCTATTTTTCCTTTTCTTGGAGCAAGAGATTTTAATCTAATATCTAAATCATTTAATTGATCTTCTCTTTTTTCATCATCATCATTTTTAGCATCTTCAATATTATCATTATGTCTATTTAAAATATTCTCTTGTACCATATTAAATAAATCATTTAAACCTTTAGTTAAATTTTCTTCTTTAAAATCATTTTCTTCACTTAATAATTTTTCATTTTCTGAATTAACTGGACTTTCAAAATTTTTATTAGTATCAGCATTATAAACATCAAATTCATTTAAATAATCAATTTCTTTTTCTTCTTCTTGATTTTCTTTATTAACTTCTTTTTTTTCTACTTTTTTTTTCCCTTTATTTTCTTCCATTTCTTTCTCTTCTTTTTCTCTTTCTTCTTTTTCTTTTTGTATTCTTTCTAATTCTTCAGGAGATTTTGGTTTTAATTCAAAAATATCATCATCTCTATTATAAATAACATTTCTTAAAAAATGTCTTACTAATTCATCAATATTAAAATCAATTAAATAATCATATCCTAATTTACTTTTAAATTCTAATATTTCTCTAGGAGGAATTAAATTTTCAACATTTTCTCCTTTTTTAGGAACTTTTTTCTCAGTTTTTTTAGGTGCTGGTGCTTTTTTTCCTGTTAATTCAGCTTCTTTTTGTTCTTCTTCTAATTTTTTTCTTTCTTCTTCTTCTTCTTCAGCTTCTTTTTTTTTTGATAAAAATTCACTTTCTTTATTTCTTCTTTTCTCAATTTCATATTTATTATCAGGTGAATAAATACCAAAATTTTTCAAAACATTTTTTTCATAATCATGATATGCATTATTTAAAATTCCTTCATGTGAATTATAAATATCATCAACTTTCTTAAAATAATCTCTATATTCACTTTCTAATTCATCCATTACTTTAAAAGCTTTATTTAATCCTTCATCTAATTCTTCTTTATTTATACAATTTCTCATTTCTTCTGAAATTTTTTTTAATTCTTCTTCTTTATTATTACAAATTTCTTCATCGTGATCTCCTTCTTTTGCAAGTGAGATTAAATAATCTTTTTCAGTTTTATGTAAATTTTTTTTATGTTCATCAAATGCTTTTCCTACATTTAAAAATACTGATATTATCTTTTGAATTATATTATTTGTGTAATCATCATATTCGTTTATGTAGCTATTTATTTTTTTTATAAATTCCATTCTATCTTCTTTATTTTTTTCTAATAAAGGTTTTATTTCTTTTTCTATTAAATCATCTATTGAATTTAATTCATCAAAATCATTATATTTTTTCTCATTGTGATTATCTTTTGTAAAATCATATGAAATTGAATCAACTTGAGTTTTAAAGTTTTCTATTTCAAAAAGTGATTTTTTTTCAATATCATCTGAATTTTTCATTAATTGTTTTATATGATTTGTAAATAATTTTTCACCTTCATCAAAAATATCTTCTAATGTTTTATTTATTGCTTCAATACCATTTGTTGTTATTTCATCAAATTGTAATTTAAATAATTTTTGGAATAATAATTCATTTCTCTTATTATAAATATTCATTTGAGATTCTTTTAATTCACTCATTATATTTGCTCTATCTGAATTATCAGTAAATTCTTTTGATTGTAATAATTTTTTTAATTCTGATATGAAATGATTTAATTTAATATTCTTCCATCTTAAAATAAATTCAAGGAAAGCTTTATTTGTTTCTTCTAAAATTTCCTTTTCACTATCTTTAATTTCATTAATAATTCTATTATAAAAATCTTTTTTAGTATCAACAAATCTTTGAATAAATAATTTCTTATCATCAATAACATCTTTAATTTGTTCTTCTCTTAAAAATCCAATAGTATCTAATTGTCTTCCTAATTGAACAATTCTATTATTAACTTTTTTAAAACATTCATTAAATAATTTCATAATAAATTTATTACAAACATTAATATTATGATTTCTATCTTTTAAAATAGTATGATAAAAAGAAGAAATATTATCAATATCATTTTGAACTAATTCAACTAATTCTTCATCTTTCATAGAAAATTTAGAATTAAGTTCACTTTGAGTATTATTTAAATCATCTTTTAAATTACTAATATTTTCTTTAACATTATTTTCAGTTTCATTTATATAATTAGTTTTCCAAAGTTCATAATCATCAATTGTATCTAAATTCAAACCTCTTTTTTTTGATTTTAAATTTGATAATATCCCATATGTATAATCATTAACATCAATATTTCTATAATCATGAATAATATTTCTTATTTTAATATCTACTGTTTCTTTTGGAGCTTCTGCAATTTTTGGTAAAGGTAATGCTAAAATATTAGTTTTTTCTTGATTTTTTTGATTTTCTGAATTTAAAGAATTTTTTAAAGAATTATTAAAATTTAAACTTTGATTTAATATTAATGAAGCTGTTGATTTTAATGGATTTGATGTATCGGAAGTGTTTCTAATTGAACGAGCTAGGGAACTCGTTGATTTGAATAGATTTAAGATACTTGGGTCACCATTTGTTTGAGGACTTCCGAAGTTGTATGAGGAATCTTTTGTGTATATTAGTTTTTGAATTGGTTTGTTTAAAAGAGATTTTTTTTCTTCTAACATTTTTTTTTTTTTGGTTTATTTTTTTTTTTTTAGTTATTTTTT
>Ga0256407_10010192_pt1 | contig 13270 bp, 11 predicted proteins | sample RumenRJG_04DNA_FD_193489 | JGI IMG/M metagenome (GOLD analysis project Ga0256407, IMG submission 193489) | Bovine rumen microbial communities from Lethbridge, Alberta, Canada - RJG_04 | ecosystem: Host-associated > Mammals > Digestive system > Stomach > Rumen | place: Canada: Alberta... | reverse complement strand
CAAGATGAAAGGCCCGACTTGCCAATGAGCCTCGAAAAAACGATGCAGCATTGGTGTCGTAAAGACCAAATCCATCATCATCTGATTGAAAATGTAAATACCCATACTAAGACGCTCTATCTCAATGACAACATCACGGAACTTGCCCGTCATGGGCACCTTACTCAAAATAATAAGCAGGCAGACACAAATGACATATGCACACAAACTCTTGCCAAGGATTAACAAGCTATAAGGAATCGGAAGACGCACACATACCAACAGAAGCAGTATCGCAATTCCCAACGGCAAAAGTACAAACGACCATCCAGGCATCAGCCAGCCCACCTGCAGTTTTGCACAGACATAGCCAATCATGAAAGCCTGAAAATAATAAAGAATCCTATTCGCGCACAAGAAATCCCTGGGATTGACATACTTCATAAAGACATACATTCCCAGATAAGCGACAACTATTAGGGACAGACCAATTTTATATGTAAACCTTATCCTCTGGGCATTCGACAACTGAAGAATCACCGTAAGCGTAAACACCCCAAACAACATGAGTAGAAACCAAAGATGCCCTACGCCATATAGCAATGACGACATGGTATTCCAAGGCCAAACAATAGCCATAGGTATCCCCCAAAAGAAATAAGGTATCAGCAAACGAACAGCCTTATTGCGGATCACCTCTGAAGGATGTCGATATTTGTTTCGATAAATATACAGATAGCCATACAAATAGCCCGAAATAAAGACAAACATATTCAAGTCTAACACATCGAGGAACTCAGATGCCTTAGTCCAAAATGGAATGTTAATAGCATCTACCTTTGTCCATTTTCCATTGTAAAAGCACATGCTGTGAAAAGCAATAATCATCAGCATGGCCACTGAATGGTCCGCTCTGGTATCTGCCAGCCATTCTATTTATGCACATCCTGATCGATCTCTGCAGGAAGACCAAATATCAGCATAGGATAATGACAGGACTTTGCATCCTCTCCGTCATCCTCTATGGCGCCAACAAATACTGGGAGTTTGCACCTCAGCTGACGCCCATTGGCATCATGCGGAATTTACCTTATTATTATATGGGTTACTTGTTTGGTCAATATTATCTGTTCAGAGAATGTCATCTCAAAATGGATATCATTGGCTGCATCACATGTCTTTTGGCAAGCATCTTACTCTTTTCTTGGCATCTGGAAGCCTTCTATGCAGGGCAACATGTCCTACACATCGCCCTCTTCTACCCTATCAACGTACTGTTTCTCTTTGGTGTTTTATATGGTTGTAAGGTGCTCAATGGTTTCAAATCCTCTATAGTCACCAACATCTCCATAAGCACACTCGTCATCATCGGTCTCCACATCATGTTGGTCACGATTGCTAATTTCTCCCTCGAACATACATTAGGAATCAACGGCACCATCTGCTATCACTGGTACACCGCATTACCCACAGCCATCGTAATTGTTGCCTTGCTCTACCCCATCATCCTCTGGTCCAAACGATTTTTTCCCATATTATTAGGGAAAAAACATTTTAAAATTTGCAAGATTCAGAGAAAAGCACTATTTTTGCACACAAAATAGGACAATAATGAATGAAAACCCTGGCTTACTACTAAGTATCATCGTCCCCGTTTATAACGTGGAAAAATATATCCGTCCATGTATGGAAAGTATCTTCAGACAAGATCTTGACGAAAATACTTTTGAAGTCATCATCGTTAATGATGGTACTGAGGACCGAAGCATGGAGGTTATCCAAGACATCATTGAACAACATAAGAACATCACTGTACTCAATCAAGAAAATCAAGGTTTATCCGTTGCCCGTAACAATGGTATTGCCAAGGCAAAAGGAGAATATGTACTCATGCCAGACTCTGATGACTTGCTAATAGAGAATAGCCTGAAGCCCTTGTTAGAGAAAGCAATAGAAACCAGGGTTGATTTAGTTGTTGCAGACTTTATTGCCTTGAAGGATCAGGAGATTAAAGAGATGCATCTACATATTCCCAAACAACCAACGCCAGTCTATATAGAGAAAACAGGCGAACGACTATTTCTAGATAATCTTAATCCTTCCCATTGTTATGTTTGGAGAACTCTTTACAGAAGAGAGTTTCTCAACGCACAAAATTTGTCTTTTTACTCTGGTATAAGGTATCAAGACATACCGTTCACTCATGAATGCTATCTAAAGGCAAATCGTTGTATAAGAACAAATATGATCTTAAACATCTATAGAAGATGGCCTGGCTCATCTACCAACGCTTACAAAATAGACAATACAAAAGATTTCATCATTGCCCTTAACGAAACATGGAAATTAAGGCAAATCAAGGGCCTTTCACCAAAAATATTGCACAAGTTAGAAGAAGACGTTTATACATCATTTTGCACAATGATATATCACACATTGCATTCTACAAAACAAAAAGAAAACAGAAATGAGATTATGGATTACCTAAACACTTATGCTCCAGATTTAAATTTTGTTCATGACTTCCGGCAAAGGTTAACAACTATGATGATTAAAAGGATGCCACACTTATTTATCAATCTATACTATCTATATGCAAAAATAGCATACTAGGTTAAACATTAAGATATGGAAAAAATTGATTTCGTAATTACTTGGGTTGACGGTTCGGATTCCAAATGGCTTGCCGAGAAGAAGAAATATGAAAACGTAATTTTTGGATCACCGAAAAGTGTTGATGCAAATTCAATATGTCGATACAGAGCTGATTCGGAATTATTGAGATATTTGTTTCGCTCTATTGAAAAATTTGCTCCTTGGGTGAACAAAATTCATTTTATAACTTGTGGACAAAAGCCTAATTGGCTAAATATAAGTCATCCCAAATTAAATCTGGTTAACCATAAGGATTATATACCCTCTGAATACTTACCAACTTTTAATTCAAATGTAATAGAATTGAACTTACATAGATTGTCAAATTTAGAGGAATGTTTTGTTTTGTTTAACGATGACACATTTTTGTTGAGACCTACTAGCCCAAGCCTATTCTTTAAAAAAGGGGTGCCTGTACTGTCTGCTGATTTAATGTATCCATATTATTTAAGTTATAACAATTGGGGGAGAATTTTGTACAATGATTATTGTGTCGTAAATAGCTGTTTCTATATAAAAAAAGCAATTTGGAATAATCGATGGAAATGGTTTAATATTATGGAATTGGGGTTAAAGCAAGTAGAAAAAAACTTTATGTGCTTTATGATAAATAAGACTTTGCCTGTAGGGGTATATGATCATGTGACACAACCTCATTTGAAATCATCGTTTCAAGAGGTATGGGATAGATGTTTTGATATCATGAATCTTACAAGCTCAAGTAAATTCCGTAGCGATGAACAGGTAAACCAATATCTCCTGTGTGCATGGAATCAAGCTAAAGGCCGTTTCGCCCCTATTCACAAAAACAAAAGGGGGAAAATTTTTGAAATTAGTCCTTCTAATATTGATAGAATTGTTTTGGCAATAAAAAGCCAACAATTCCCCCAAATATGTTTAAATGACTCACCTGCAAACACACAACATGATACTTGCCATAGAAAAATCTGTGATGCATATAATATGATTCTTCCCAACAAATCGGAATTCGAATTATGACACGGATGCTCTGAAGAGCAGTAGCAAGAGTGAGTTCATCGGCAAGATTTTCTCTCACCTTGAGCACAAAACTGTTAACATTTTTCTCTAATGAGAAGGAAGACGCAACTACTCAGTACCCGTGCAATGAGTAGTTACTTGACCAATATTTTGGCAATGGTTGAATTGGCAGACAATAGATAATTCTATCAAAATATCATCAAGACACTACACTAGAAGAGCAAGAAACATTTAGCGATTCGATCATAATACCGACGAAACAACCTTAGTTTCGTTATGTAATAGAAAGGTTTAATTGATATCAAGAAGAATGGAATCAACAAATAGTTGCTATTCTTCCATACATCGTTTAGCAGCCTATTCCTAACGGAAAACAAATTATATTTCAAAGAATGCAACACATCAGCATTTGACTCATATAAATCAATCGCCCTTATTAAAATGAAATATATATATATATAATACTCGCGACATAGTTCTTTGGGAGGGGAATCCATAATCTTGTTGCATATAATCATACGACTATTAACCACTAATGATAACTTTTCAGTAGTCGTATTTACAATGGAACCTGGATTATTTTCATATATATACGTTATCATCGGAATAACAAGAATACTTCTTGCATTTAAGAAAACGAAGTATGACCACAAAAGATCTTCATCAACAATGCCATTTTCAAATTGAATATGATTCATTAATAAGAGTTCTCGTTTTACAAGTTTATTCCAAGCCGTATGATACAACTCTCTTCTCATTAATTTACGTAATCCATCTTCTTTTTCGTTATCAACAAAAACAGGTTCATCACTACAAAATTTCATTGCAGAAGCTTCATTTTTACAAATATATGTATTCCCTAAAACCACATCAATAGAAGAACTTGCATCTGCTTCACGCAATGCTTCAACGAAAATGGATATACTATCTGGTAGAAGTCTATCATCCGAATCCACAAATAAGACATATTCACCTTTAGCAATCTCTACACCAGCATTTCTAGCCATACAGAGTCCACCATTCTTATCTAAATTCTTAATTTTGAAAATGATCTTCCCGTGATAAAATTCCAACTTCTTCGCAACAATGTCCATACTATTATCAGGTGTACAATCATTCACGAGAATACATTCTATATCCACACCATTATATTCCTGCACAAAAATAGAATCAAGACAACGCCCGATATACTTCTCCACATTATATATTGGCACAATAATACTTATAGTCATCATTCTCAAACATTAAAATAAACTATCAACGATTCACAAATCACTTTAACGATATACGATCATGCTATCGAGTGCAAATATATATATATTATCTTAAACATCAAAATTTTGTAGACTTTATTTCTTTTTGAAGAGTATTTTTCTTCTCATTTTTGTATTTATTTGTTTATTTTGAGAAAATCTCCACCTAAAATTTGGCAATTACAAAATAAAATATTAACTTAGCACCAAAATTCTAAAATACCCTCATATGGAGAAATACAAATACAAAGTAACGATTGGGATGCCTGTTTATGGTGTAGAATCATATATTAGGAAATGTATGTTGTCTGTTTTAAACCAGTCGTTTGCGGACGATATCGAAATTCTTGCTGTAGATGATCGCGGACCAGACAGATCTATTGATATTATTAAAGAGTTACAAGAATCACATCCAAAGGGTAAGAATATTAAAATTATCACCCAACCTCAGAATATGCGTTGCTGGGCAGCTCGGAATCGTATTCTTGAGGAAGCACAGGGCGAATACATCATGTTAATAGATTCTGATGACTATATTTCAGAAGACTGTATAGAAAAGTTATACAACCAAGCTGTAAAACATAAAGTGGATGTGGTTTATGGTTCTGTACTACCCGTGGACATTGACGGAAATCCCATTGACATAGGTCAAGATTTTCTAAATCAACCATATTTAGTCTTAAGAGGAGAAGATTGTTTAGCAAATTATGCCAATAAAGATGTTCACCCTACTCTAAGGGATTTCATTTGGAATATTTTATTTAATCACGATTTTATTGAGAAGAATCATATCCGTTTCAAACAAGCAAGATTTAACGACGATATGATTTGTAGTTGTGATATGATTCCATTAGTAAAAAGTGCCGTTATCATTCCTGATCATACTTATTATTATGTGATTAGAGACAACTCACTATCTAATTACCAACATCGAAAAGAAATCAAATTAGATGAAATAGAGGAGTTTATCAGGATATACACCTATCTTAAAAACAAATGTCTCGAGTTAAAAAGTAAACCCTATTTTGAAACTCGTTGTACTAAAGGGATGATTTTAATGTTTTTCATGATATGCGGTGTACTTAAAAATAAGGATCGTATTAAACCTGCATTAAAAAACGAAATGGTTAAGGATGCCATGAGACATCCCTTGTCATTGTCTAGCATATTAAAGTTAAAAAAACAAAAACTTATTAATTTAATTTTTTATGTCATAGGAATTTTACCAGCAGGTCTTTCCGTCCTAGCTATTACAATCCTTGGAAAAAGAAAGCACGTGCTATAGAAATAACGAATTATCATATCCACCGGATTAACTTACCTATTACATATACAACACCTACAGACAATGATGGTGGAAACCTACCAATTATATTAAAAAATAAATTGAAGAGTTTATAACGTTTAAAGTGTATAATATCTGAGAGAGATGCTGGATGTTTAAGTTCTTGACGAATCTCTTGATTTGTCAATGGCTCTGTAAAACGATGTCGATGTCTTAATGCCACACAAACAGCACGGAATTTATGCTTCATGACCCGAGCACAATGAACATCATAGAAAGAGCGACCTCTTAATCGAGCACAATGCTCTGTCATGATAGCGTCTGTATTGAAACGTTCGTAAATCTCTCTAATAGGAATCTTTTTTCTTGCCATATAGCCCATAATAGAATCTGGACGTGCAACATAGTTATAAGTTATGTCTGGCATTATTACAGCACTCTTAACTTCGGAATAATAATCAGAGAGGAATAAAGCATCCTCATCTTTTCTGCCCGCAAACAACAAATTATTAGTCCTAAGGAAGTCTACTGAAAACAAAATGTTCCATACCACGATAGCAACATGCCATCTCAAATCAGAACAAACATAATTCGCAAATGCGTCTTCACCATAAAAACGCCGAAATGATTTATATTGGTATGTAGGCAATTCTTCTCCCGTATTTAAAGCAACCTTCCTATGAGAAGCAATAGCAACATCCGTTTCATATTTCTCAGATTGAGCACATAGCAATTCTATCGCATTAGGCTCCATAAAGTCATCTGAATCTATGAAATAGACATACTTTCCTCTGCACTCTTTAATTATCGTATTTCGAGCCTCTCCAATACCTTTATTCTGTGCATGTTTAGTGATCCTTACAGCAGCTCCTCTAGAATGCTTCTGTACCAAACTCGAAACAATAGCCATAGAATTGTCTGAACCACAATCATCTACCACAAGAATTTCCAAATTCTGATAGGTCTGATTTAGCACAGACAAAAGACACTTTTCTATATAGGGTTCCACATTATATACAGGAATGCCTATAGTAACAAGTGGGCTCTCACTTTTAGGGTAATGATTTGACAACTCCATATTAATATTATCTAATGTTTGGACAATTGACTAAATAATTGTATCCACTGAGGCATGATATTACTTGCTTTGAACCTTTGAGAAGACAGGACACCTGCCTTCCCCATCTTAATTCTCATATCCTCATTCTCCATTAACAAACATACCTTTTCCACATAATCATAAATATCCTTGTTTTTTATCAAGAAACCATCTTCTCCATCAGAAATGATATCCGCAGGACCATATGGGCAATTGAATGCAACGACTGGCAAACCACAACTCATGGCCTCAGGAAGGACCAAGCCAAATGGCTCAAAACGAGATGTCATCAATAACATCGAACTTTTTAGATATTCTTCATCTATTAAAGTGGTAGGCTGATGCCTTATGACATTCGTTCCCATACATTCTATTTGCTGGCTAATAGTTACCTGCTGATCACCATAGTCTCCATAAAGATGGAGCAGCCAATCTGGATGACGTTGGTGAACAATTTCCCAAATTTTCAAAAGAGATCCAATATCTTTTTGAAATGAATAACGACCTACAAAGATGGCAGATTTCGAATGACAACCACTAAAATGATCCGTATCGTTCAGATGAACGATGTTGGGAATAACACAAACATTTTGAGTAACTTTTTTCCATTCTAAAGCATCGCCTTCTGTCAAAGTAACTATCATCTGAACCTTCTTTAGGACAAGATGACAATATTTCACATGAAGTATCTGAGGCAAACTATACCTTTCGTATTTATAAGATGAAAAAGAGCTATGGGATTCATAAACAACGGGGATATTTTGTTTAACCTTTACCGCATCGGGAACAAGATCCAACCTTGTACATATGATAATATCAGGTGAAAAGGCGCTAACAATTTCAGCCATACGCTGACGAAACAATTTATGCAAATGAAACATTAGGCGATAGCGTCTCCAGCCTTTATAGCGATACACCTGATGGAACATAATCCCCATATCATGACATTGCACTTTAGGATTTAAAGGAAATACTATTGGATTCTCCCCTTGATTGGCAATTATCAAACAGACTTCACAGTTTCCCTCTTCAACAAGCCAATTCAACTTGTCAGTTAGAACCCGCTCTACACCTCCGTGTATGGCTAATGAGTTTTCAACATATAGCAACTTCATAGTCTCCAATCCTATTTGATTAGATTATCCTCACTATCCTCATAATAATCTTTCTTAAAGAAGATGCGAGTTATACCCTTACTCTGAATTTTTACATGCTGAATAAAACTCTGCCACATGGACTGATTGCCAATAGTGCCATAACCTGTGATAGCTCTACAACGACGGTCACGTACAAACTTTATCTTACCATATTTTTTCAATGACAAAGCCATCGATCCATCTTCACCTCGAATAATATCTACACGATACTCTTCTTTGCGACCATAGTCTGCATTATAGGCAAAGACCAAACCACGAACACTCAATTCCGGACGGTTGAAATGCTGAATCCACAAAAAGAGGTCTCGACACATCTCAAACAGTCTCAGTCCAAGTTTACTATGGTTTTCATCAGGGAAATAGCTCCAAGTAGCAGATACGGCTACCACCCCAGGTTTCATGAGTTGATCTAACATCAACTCATAATACATTGGAGGATACAATGTATCGCTATCCACATCGAAATAGTACCTACCCCGCGAATGCTGCAAGCCACACCTACGCGCATAACCACAAGAATGTTGATACTCCGTATAATAGGGAATACCAGATTTCTCATATATCTCTGCTGTACGATCCTTAGAGTCATTATCTACACCGATGATCTCTACAGGATATTTACAACGTATCTCACTGATAGCCCATAAGCAAGCCTGTAAGTGAGTCTCCTCATTATAGCCAATTACAACAATAGAGGCTATCGGATTGTCACTTTGCAAAGCGGCAAGCCGTTCTCTAGTTCCATCAATAATTACCTGGGGAACCTCACTAAACGGTTTCCCATAGATGGAAAGATATTTATCGTACCAGTTGGCCATAATTGCTATAATTTGGTGCAAATATAGCAAATATATTAGATATAAACAAACATTAAAGTATTTTTTTTGCCTTACCAGCAAACCAAATCATCATGATACAAAGGGAGGATGGAAGTTTACTCAATAGAAACAGGATAACATTTCTAATTCTTGTCTGACGAAATGAGCGGATTTGCTGCCAAGTGGCGGGATGAGCCATGAGGTCCTTAATATCCTTATTAGAAAATGAGGGGTGTATATCTTTCCTACGCTTAAGAATATTACAAGCAATGTAGAAATCGGTCATTACTATTATATAACAACGATGGGGATAATAGACTTTATTACATAATATGGAAGATGTCTCCTTAAGATGATTGATGGCATAAATATTCTGCAAGACTTCTTCTTTGGATATACTATCACGCTGCTGATAATGAGAGAGTGAGTTTTCCCTGCAAATATAGGAATAAGTAATATCGGGGAGCAGAACAGCACGATTAATATATGTCACCAAGTCAAAGGTAAAAACAAAATCCTCCCAAAAATCCGTTTGAATAAAGTGTAGATTATATTCTCTCAAAACAGATATTTTTACTAAATAATTGCAAGCAGAAGCTTGAATACCTGCATATTTACGATAGGCATAATTAGCTAATTCATCCTCCTTCAGTAGTTGCAATAAGGGATATTGATAGAAGGTTTTCTTTCCAGAAGTTTCTATCTTTTCATACGAGCCAAAAACGATCTCTGCATTGTACTTTCGGACATTCTCCATCATTAGTTCGATTGTATTCTCAGAGATCATATCGTCGGAATCCATAAAATACAGATATTGTCCTTGAGCCATTTCTATAATCTCATTACGAGACCGAGCCACGCCAAAATTTGATGGATGAGAAATAATATGAATATGTTCGCTTCTTGGATGGGATGTTATCATCTGACGAACAATCTCCATAGATCCATCATTACCGCAATCATTCACTAAAAGAAATTCAATAGAAGAATATGTTTGAGAAAGTGCAGACTCCAAAGCTCTGCGGATATAATCAACAGACTTGTAAACTGGAATGCCTATGGTTACATCATACACCATTATTTTGCATTAATTCGTCAAATAGTTGTTTCCATTGCTGGCCAACGATATCAATATCGTATCGCTGAGAATTCTGTTTCCCCTTTTCGCCCATACTCTCTCGCAAATCATCATCACTCATTAATCTCATGAGAGAATTGGCAAACATTTCGACATCAAATGGAGGTATCAAGAAACCATCTTCGCCATTTGTTATAATAGAACGAGGTCCATTCTCACAATCAAAAGACACAACAGGCAAACCACATGACATTGCTTCGACAATCACTAGTCCAAAGCCTTCTGTTCGAGATGGTTGAACTAGAATAGAACTTTTCATATATTCATCCTCAACATCAACCACACTACTATTCAGATGACAGCGTTTTTTATCAATAGACAAATCATCCATCATCTTAACATAAGGAGTAGGATCACCCATCGCAAAAATATCTAATTGCCAATCTGACAATTTCTTTTCAACTATCGACCATACCTTCAACAAAAGATCATATCCTTTTTCATATGAATATCGTCCGATTGTTATTACACGTTTGGACAATCTAGTACTACAACTTTCGACCTTTATTGGCAGTGGGTCAGGAATCATCATAATATTCTTTACCTCTGACCATTCTGAAGCAGCATCAGGTGTCAACACAACCAGTTTATCCAGTTTTGTAAGGCTAGAAACAACTCTGTTTTTCCACCACAAAAAAAAGAACTTCTCACAGATATTTGTGAACCGAGGGTCAGTTTTTCTATAATTTGACCTGCTTAAATGCTGTTCTCCGATTTTTCTACTTCCATCATTAATTTCAATAATAAAATTAATTTCCCTTCGCAATGTAGTTATCGTAATATCTGGACGAATTCTCATCAACTCACTTTTGAGCAATTTCTTATAATTTCTCTGTTTCTTAAGATAAAGAAAAACTTTCTCTATAAAAGATACATTCCAAATTTCCTCAAAATTTAGGCCAAGATTAATCACCTCAACCTTATCAGAAAGATGAAAGAAAGAATTACTATTTTTACCCTCAGTAACGATAATAGTTACATCATAGCCTAAGACATCAGAAAAATAGTTTGCTTTGAGAGAAACTACACGCTCTGTTCCTCCTGCGGAATATAAAGCTGGTGTACAATAAACTATTTTGTATTTTTTATCTATCATCAAAAGAAATTCATGCTATTCGGTTGCAAAAATACAAATTTAATCTGAAAATTACAAAAAAGTGCATATAAATTTGGCTAATATCTAAATTATAACTACCTTAGCCGAGGATTTTGAAGAAGAAAGAATGTTAAAGGCTTTGTTTCTAATATTCCATGGGTTTGACCCCAATAATGGTATTAGCAAAAAAATAAATTATCAGGTTAATGCCTTAAAAGAATGTGGCATGGAAGTTCATCTATGCTACATGGACGAAACAGGTTCTAAGAAAAGACTTATTGATGGGAATATCATTGCAGATTATGGGAATGGTTTCTCCAGTAAAATAAGAAAAAGAACGGAGTTCACTTCGATTTCAAATTATGTAAAAGATCGTCATATCGACTTTGTCTATATCAGATCCAATCATAACGCCAATCTATTTACCATCTATATGGTCAGACGAATGAAGAGATATGGTGCAAAGGTTGTGATGGAAATACCGACCTACCCCTATGATTCTGAATATGAAGCACAAGGAATAAGTAGGCAGATTTTCCAAGATAAAATCTTCAGGCATTGGCTTGCGAAACAATTGGACGCCATTGTCACTTTCTCTGATTATGATCAAATCTTTGGTCAACGAACGATTAAAATATCCAATGGTATTGACTTCAGTAGTGTTAAGATAAAAACTATTATCAATGACACATCAAAAGAACTGAATTTGATAGGCGTTGCAGAGATTCATGAATGGCATGGATTTGATCGCGTGGTTAAAGGATTGGTTAATTATTTTTCAAAGCCACAGGAATATATTGTAAGATTCCACGTCGTAGGCTATTTCTTTTCTGAAGGGATCGAACAGGAGTTTAGGAATCTCATCAAAGACAATAATATGGAGAAGTACGTTATCCTCCATGGAAAGATGCATGGTGAAGATTTGGATCATCTTTTTAATAGTTGTGATTTTGGAGTAGGAAGTTTGGGCCGTCATCGCGTAGGCATAGACAAAATCAAAACACTCAAGAACAGAGAATATGCAGCAAGAGGTATTCCTTTCGTCTATTCTGAAACAGATACAGACTTTGATCAGAAGCCCTATGTATTAAAGGTTCCTGCCGATGAAACACCTATTGATATCAATCATATCATTCAATTCTATAAAGGATTATCTATGACTCCTATAGAAATCAGAGAGTCGATTAGGAATCTTTCATGGAAGAATCAGATGGAGATAGTATTAAAGGAGGTATTCAAAACATGAAAAGAATCTGTTTCATAGTTGATAGTATCTTCACCATCGGTGGTGTGCAGCGGGTGACGGCGGTGATTGCCAAGGAATTGGCAAAGGAGTACGACGTGACCATCGCAACCTTTGACAAACATGAGATAAAAGATACTTCTTTATATCAGCTAGCAGATTACCCTATCAAATTCCGTTTCATATCATATCCTCGCATTAATCCAACTAAGAATAAACTATGTAAGACATATAGTTATTTATATAGGAAGATACTACCCAAGTGTAGATTGACGTCAGACCTCTATGCCCATAGTTCATTTCCTAAAGAACGACGGGAAGCACTGATAAAGATTCTTCATGAAGAGGAATATAATGCCGTAATAGGGGTTCATGCTTTCCTCGCCATACGATTGGCAACTATCAAAAAAGATTTGGGTAATACTAAGACAATTGGGTGGATCCATAATTCTTTTGAGGCATTACTGAGAGAAGGATCACCCTACTTAGGTACAGAACTAAAATACCACTATGGCAGACAACTGCAAAAGTTGGACGAGGTGGTAGTA
>Ga0256407_10010189_pt1 | contig 13271 bp, 7 predicted proteins | sample RumenRJG_04DNA_FD_193489 | JGI IMG/M metagenome (GOLD analysis project Ga0256407, IMG submission 193489) | Bovine rumen microbial communities from Lethbridge, Alberta, Canada - RJG_04 | ecosystem: Host-associated > Mammals > Digestive system > Stomach > Rumen | place: Canada: Alberta | collected... | reverse complement strand
TAAAAGCATTTAGAATTATTAAATTATATATTCAGACAATAAATTCAAATTATAATTTATGAAAAAGATAAAATATATAAATAATAAATTGGTTTAAAGTAAATAAATTTAATGTTTATTTGTGCATTCTTTTAAATTAATTATATATCAATAAATAAATTATAAATCTCTATTTTCATCAAATTAAATAAATATAAATTATTTCTAATATATTAGAAAATAAAATTAAAAGCATTTATAGATAATAATTTTAAAAAAGTATGAATTTTATAGAAATAAAACAAAAAAAATTTAGTATCTTTAATTAAAAAATTTTATTTTATAATATAAATAATAGATTAATGAAAAGTAAAATTTTAATTTTTTTATAATTTTTATTCTAAATATATTCTAATATAATATGGAAAAAAAGTTATTTTAAATATAAAATATTAAATTATAATAATTATTTCTATATTTCATTGCTTTTCATTAATTTGAGAGATATTTTGTTAAATGTCAAATTGTTGTTATATTTTTGATATTTTTATTAAAAATATTTTTATTAATAAAAAATTTGAAAATTATGAATAAATACATATAGATTTATAATTATATGTTAAATAATAAATATAATTATTTTCAACATAAAATTCCAAAAAATATCAAACTAAAAAAATACAAAAATTATTGAAAATTATTTTTATTTTTAAGCTGAGTTACTATTAATTTCAGACTCAGCTTCATCTTCATCATCAATTTCATAATCTTCAGGATTAAAATCACTTTCAAATTCTTCATAATAATTAAATTTATTAAAAAAATCACTTTCTTTACTTATTCTCGAATATTTAATTTCATTTAAATATTTTTTTTTCTTATTTCTATTATAATATAGTAATTTAAATTCTCTATATTTTAAATCGAAATCTTTTATTCCAATAACTTTATATTTTACTAAATCATCAAAATCTTTAATACTAAATCTTCCTCCTGTCCAAAATATTAATAACATTAAATTAGTAATTTTATTACTTAAATAATAAGTTTCTATTATATTATGATAAAAATCAGTTATATTTTCACAAAAAAAATCATGATAAACTGCAATATTTTCAATATTTTTTTCAGTTTTTGAAATACATTCTTTCATTTTAATATCAAATTGATTTTTAACATAGTTATAAAAGTCAGTAAAAGTAATTTCAATTTTTAATTTACCTAAAATATTTAAAAAATATTTTTCTTTAAGAATAGTCAAATGATTTTTCATTCCAAGAAATTTAAATAACATATTATCTCTATGATGATATAAAGGAACTTTTAATGCTAAACTAACATTTATTTTTTGTAAAATATTAGAAGTATCAATTTTTCTATGAGTTTTTAAAGTTTCTTTTACTTTAATTAATTTATATTTTAAATAATGTTCAAAATAAATGCTATAAGAAGTATTTTTTTGATTTTTATTATAAACTAATTTAATTTGTTGATATGCTTTAATTTCATTCTCAGTTTGATATTCAAAAGAATGTAAAATTGATATAATTAAAGAAATTGAAAAATGTAATCCAAAAAATTCAACTAATACAATTAATAATCTTGTTGCCTCTGTTTTAATTTGATAATCACCAAAACCACAATTTATTATTGTTTGACTTATTATCCAAAATGAATTATAATAATTTAATTTTTTATTTTTTTCTTTAATATTTTCTAATATTTGGAATAAATAATTTGTTATAAATAAAAAAATAATCATTAACATTAAATTAGTTATTATTGGATGTGATTGATTTAAAGATTTTAATTTAAATAATAATATTTTTTTATTATTAAATAATTTCCATATTCTAATTGCTCTAAAATCAAAGGATAATAAACATAATCTTAGAAAAGTATAAGTTCTTAAATAACTCATAATTAATAATATCATATCTGATGTATAAACTATTGTTAAATTTTCAATAATATCTTTATATTCATATATATAAGATAAAAATGGATAAGGAAATATTAAATGAATTAAAACTTCAATAAATGCTTTAAAATAATTAATTTTATTATTTGGATAAGATAATCTAATATTCAAAACATATTTCATTATTCTTATATTTTTTAAATGAAATAATCTAATTACAACTAAAATTGAATTAATAATTGAAAATAATAAAGATAACGTTCTTAAAATATTAATTTTTTTATTTAATTTTAAATCATTGTCAATGAATAAATAATAACTTATAGATAAAAAAATTACAGTAATAAAATCAAAACAAAACACAATAATATTAATGTTTCTAACATTATTTTTATTTTTATAAAATAAATATAATATAGTATCATAAGAAGCAGTTTGTAAATTACTTATAAAATCTTTTCTCTTTGAATTTATTTCGTTATATATTATTTGATCTCTTTTAATGGACCATTGATGTCTTGGAAACATATTTTTTGAATAATATGAGAATTTACTAGTACTAAAAATACTTGGTCTATTATTTTCAAAATGATGAAGATTAATTGAACTTGTAATGATTTGATTTCCTTTTCTTAATTTACGAGGAGATCTTAATGGAGATAGGGAATAATAATTTCTTGATGGAATATGATTTGACATTATTATTATTATATTTATTTTTTTTATTTTTTTCTTAATATTAATTTTTTTTATATATCTAAATATTTTTTCTTAATAAATTAAATTATAATAAATGTAAAAATAATTATGTATAAAATAATAAATTCAACAAAAAAAATTAAGAAAATTAGATTAAAATATTAAAATATTGAAAAGCAATATTATATATTTTTTATTAAAACAACAATTAAAAATTCAAAATAAAAAAACCTTTTAATAATTTTTAATTAATCAACCCTTTATTAAAAATTCTTTAAAAAAAAATAAACTAAAAATCAAATTTTATTTCTCATTTACTTCTTTTAGTTCTTTTATAATTTCATTTACCTTAACTTTAGTATCATCAGGACTATTAACATGAATACCTTTAGTAATATCATCACAAGTAGCAATTTGATAATCATTCCCTCCAGGAATAGTCTTATCACCAAAGAAAATAATATTATCAAAATCTTTAAAAAATCTTAAACAATATCTTTTATCCCATCCAGTAGGAAATAAATCAAAAGAAATTTGTCCTCCAATAACAACAGAAACATTATATTTTTTTTCAAATCTTTTATCAAATTCTTCTTTAAATTTTTCTAAAACATGATTTTTTTTATTAAAAGCAACAAATTTATCTCTATCTTCATGATTACAATCTCTTCCAATAGGAGAAAAATTAATAGTACTTGCTCTAAATTGAATAAAAGATCCTCTTTTAATAGGAATATTTAAATCAGCTATGTAATTTAAACCAAAATTTATCATTTCTTGAATTTGTTCTTCTGTTAAATAATCTTTTATATTTTTACTATGATATAAATTTAAATTTGAATCATATGTCGTTACTCCATTTTCAGTACACATTAATTTTAATATTGGAGCTAATTTTCCTATTTGGTATTTTGCTTGTAAAAATTCAGCTCCTCCAACTGAGGCTAGTTCTATATTTGGATTATTTTTTTTTATATTTGATAAAAATTCTATCATGTCTTTTGATATTTCTTCTCTTGGTTGAGTTAAGGTTCCATCTATATCAAATAATAATAAAGTTTTCCCTTTTTTTAACTCCTTATTTGTTAATTTTATTTCTTTTGATGACATTTTTTTTTTCTATTAATTATAATAGATTAAAAAACGTTTTTTTATTATATTTTTATATTTTTTTTTTTATTTTAAATCAACGTGAAATTTTTTATTTTTTTGTAGTTATATATTAAATTATTATTACATAATTATTATTATATTAAATAAATATATTGTACTTTTTTACATATATTTGTATGAATTTGATTAAGTAATAAAAAGGATGGAAAAATTTATAAAAATTAAGATAATAAATTTTTCCTTTTTCATTCTGACAATTATTATAAATAACTTTATTCATTATTATAATCAACATTCTCTTCAAGTAAACTCCAATAATGAATTTTATCATAAGAAGAAGTAATAATAAAATTCCCATTTGAAATAATAGAATTTATATAATTTTTATTAATATTATATTTACTATCAATTATATTAAATTCACTTATTTCATATTTATATAAATATAAACATGAATTATTTTCTTTATTATATTCACTACTTAAAATAAAATTATCCTTTATTTTACATAAAGAATTAACTGTTCTCCCAATTAATATTTGATTTATTATTGAATGAGTTTGTAAATCAATTATATAAATTCCTTCAGTAATTTTTCCTTTTACTACTAAAAATTCCTGATTTAATAAAAATAAATTATTACTACAATTACAATAATTATTATTAATTGAATATTCAATTGAATTTGATTCAATATTTAAAAATTGAATTTTTTTTAGTTTTTGTAATGTAAATACAATTTCCTTATTTTTGTTTAAATAAAGAATTGAATTAATAAATCCTTCTGTTTTTATTTCTTTTTCTTTAGAATATTTTTCATTTTTATATATCCAAAAAATTATTCTCTTGTCCTCATCACATGAAACTAAGTAATAATTATTATTAATTAATTCTATTGTTTGATTTATTTTAATATTGTTATTTTCATTTTTTAATTCTTGAATTAATGAATATTCATTCATAAAAATTTTAAAAATTCTTATTGAATAATTACTCCATGAAGAAATTATATAATTATGAATTTCACTATAAAATAAATGATTAACACTGTCTCTCATATTTTCAAATTCATTAATTTCAATTAAATTATCAAATGAATTAAAATATCGTATAATAATTTTTCCATTATCAAAACCAATTGCAAATCTCTCTAAATTTATCTTACAAATAGAATTAATGTTATAATTAAAAATATTTTTTTCATTATCATTATATATAAAAGTATTTATTTTTAAAGTAGAATATTGTTTTTTATTTATTTTTTCTTTTATTGATTCAAACTTTTCATTATCTTTTGCACTAATTTTTGAAGGACTGAGTGGTAAATTATAAAAATTATTTATAAAATTAATAAAATTATCATATGAAGAAAGATGATAAATTAAATTTGATGAAAAATTTTCATTTAAATTTATAAAATTTTGAAATTCAATTATATTACTAAAAATATCTTCAGATTTTTCTTCTATAAAAAATCTTTTTAATCTGATTAATATTAAATGATATTCAAAATATGTTTTAAATTTAATAAAAGATTGTTCCATAATATTGATTTGATTTTGTAATTCTTTCTCTAATTCATATTTTCTATCTTCAATAATTTTAAAATCTTTTTTTAATTTATTTATTTTTTGATCTTCAACATAATCATCAATTAATAATAAAGATATTTTTTGAATAAATTCAGATATTTCAATTTTATTTCTGTGATTATCTTCACATAAGAATTCAATATAATTTTTTCTATTTTTAATTGATAAAAAAATAAAAATTTTTTTAGTACAATTTTTATGTTGACATGAGAAAATATTTTCTATACCTAAAACTGACGACGAATCTGATAAAAAACTTAAACTTTCATTTATAAAATCATTTTTTTTATCAAAATTCAAACTTTCTTTTTCTTTTTTCTCAAAAATATTTTTCATATTTATTGAAGATGTATTATTAGAGTAAGAATTATTTTCATAATTATATGAGTCAATAGACATTTTTCTTACTTTATTTATATTTTAAAAAAATCTTAATAATATATAAATTGGAAAATAAAATATTTAATTAAAGCACTAATTTTAAAAATCAAAAATAATAATATTTTTATTTTAATAGAATGAAGGTAATATTTTTATATACACTATTTTTCATTTAATCTAATAAATTATGAGATTATAATTATGGCATTTATTAAAATTTGAAAAAAAATTATGTTGGAAAATAATAATATATTTTCTAAAATGTTTTCCAAAAAATAAATAAAAATTAAAAATTAAATATTAATTAATATCTAATTAAAAATACTAAAATTTTAATTTGATAGAATAAAGGGCAAAATGATTATTTCAAAAGTTTTAAATTTTTTCATGTTGAAAAAAATGATTTTATTTTTGTTTTCACTCATTATTTTAATTTAAAAAATAAATATTTTAATTATAAAGAATTCCATTTAATTATTTTTTTAATCATTTAAAAAAGAAATAATATTTTTTAAATTTATTATATATATAAAAGGAAATATAAAATACATGGATGATGATTTTAATTTGAGAAATAAATTTTTTAAAACTATTGACAAAGAAAAAGATTTAATAATAAAGAAAAATGTTATTAAAGAATCATTAAAACCATCATATTTAAGAATAACAAAATCACCATTAACAAAAAAAATAATATACCCTTCAAAAAATAAAAAAAATTTTCAAAATAATATATCAGTTAATTTAAATTATTTAAATATAACTTTAGATAAATTACCATATAAAAATCCTAAAAATTTAGAAACAATTGAAACATCATTTAAAGATAAAATTCAAACAGATAATTATTTATTATCAAAATCAACAATTTTAGAAAGGAATCCTAATACTTTATCAAATTCTTATAATTCAACCAATTCTAATGGGTATAAATTAAATAAAAAAGATAATAATAATTTTATTTCATTTAATGAAGAATTTACTCCTGAAAAAAAAGAAGAAATTATGAAAAAAATAAAAAAATCTAAAGAAGATTTTTCAAATGAATGTAATATAATTGATAATATATTTTATGATTCTCCTTCTGAAAATGGGAATAATATTATTCAATTAATGGCTAATAAATTAATTAAAAATACAATATTTAGTAAATATTTAAATAACAATTCTTCAAATAATAATAAGATTCAAAATGAAAAAATAAGAGATAAAAAATATAAAAATTTAATAGAAAAAGTTAAAATTAAAAATATTGGAATTTTCCCTGATAATTTATTTTATAATTATAATAATATTAGTGAATTAATTAATGATGATAATGATATTATTTTCCCATATTCATTTATAAAAAAATCTTTATTTAGAAATTTTATGAAAAAAATTAAAAAAGGAATGAATAAAAATGAAAAAATATTTCATCGTTCATTAACAAAAAATAAAATTAATATTCCAAGAAATTATCTTCATGATTATTTTTCAGTAACTCCAAAAAAAAATAGAAATAAATTTTTATCAATTATTTCTGATCAAAATTCATTAGAAAAAATATATGCAAAAAAAACTTCATTAAGAACTCAAATAAATGAAACAGATTGGGATAATTATTCTGATATTTATGAACCCCTTCCGACTGCGAGAGGACCTTATAAAGGAAGGAAAAATTCAAATCAAAATAAAATGAATTTAAGTGATTTAAATATTAATATTAATGATTCTTATAATAAAAATAAAAAAAAGAAAACTCATTTAAAAACAAACTCAGTTGCAATTTCTCCTAAAAATTTAAAACATGAAAAACAAAAATTAAGTATATCTATTATAAATAATACAAATAATCTTTCTTTTATTAAACAAATTAATTATACTTCTATAAATAATAGAAAAGATGTTAAAAAAAGAAATAAAATGAATAAAAATATAGAAAAATATTATACTTTTTATGATAGAAATTTTAAAAATAATATTAATAATAATAATAATAATCAAGATAATATTCTAGAACCTTTTGATTTACAATGTATGTTTATTAAATCTCCTAATGAAATAATAAAAATAATTAAAAATTATTTTAAAAAAAATGATTGTTTTTTGAATATAAAAGGTAATCAAATTAAATGTATTCAAGCTAATACACATATAGAACTTAATATAGTAAAATTACCTTATTTTAATAATGGATTTTATTTGAAGATTAAATTAAAAAATTGGGTTAATTCTCAAGATATTATAAATGAATTATTAAATTTGTTAAATAAATAGATTATATTAATAAAATTCTTTAAAAAATATAGGTAATTAAATTTATTTTTTAATATTTATTATTTTGAATATGTCAAAGAAGAATAATACTAAAATAATAAAAAAAGATGATAATAATAATAATATTAATAATATTTGTAAAAATTTAACTAATGAAAATTTAAGATTACAAAAAGTAATAAATTCATTAATGGAAACAATTAAAAAACTAGAATTAAAAAAGGACCCTATTAAACAAATAAAAATTAATATTTTAAAAAAATTAAATATACAAACAAAAAATGAAGCAATCTTCAAAGTACAATCTTTCCCAAATGGAGAATTTGTTTTTATTTCAAATACATTAATTCAAATTTATTCATTAAAAGACAATAAAATAATTCAAGAAATAATAAATGAACATAAAAAAAATATAACATCTCTTTCAATAAAAGATAATAATTTTTTTATAACATCATCATTAGATTTGACAATAAAATGTTGGTCAAGAAATCAAAAAAATAAATTTATCTGTTCAGAAACAATATTAAAAGCTCATTTATCAGTAATAATAAAAATATATATTGAACCATTATCAAATAATATATTTTCATGTTCACTTGATGAAACATTAAAAATTTGGAACAAACCAAAAAATAAATATCAAAATATGACAATTTTACCACAAGAAAATGGAGTTTGTTCTTTTTTAATAATTAATGAATTTAATTATTTAATTACTTCTGGAATTGCTGGAACAATTTTTTATGATTATATTACTTATAAAATTATTTCAAATTTTAAAGAAATAAAAAGTTATAATGCTGAATGTATTAAATTATTAGATTATAATAGAGTCATTATTGGTGATAGAAATTTAAGTATTATTAATTTAATTGATTTAAAAATTGTTATTGAAATTTGTAATGTTTTTGATTGTTGGTGTATTTGTGTTTTAGATGATATATTTTTAACTGGAGGGAATTGTCAAAATATTAGAATATATAGGAAAGATAAATATGAACTAATTCAAATTATTGAAAATGCACATAATAATGATATTAATGGAATTTTTAAAATAAATTTTGAAAATTATCAATTATTTTCATTTTCAAATGATGGAACTATTAATTTTTATAAAATTGAAACAAACTAAAATATAAATAATAAATAAAAAAAATAAAAAATTATATAATTTCCAATTTAAAAAAATTAAAATTTTAAAACCCAAAACATTTCATTTTAAACAAAAAACAAAAAAAACAAAAAAATTAAATAAAAAAATGAACAAATCAAAACCTGATCAAAACAACCCAGCATTACAAATAAAAGATTTTTCTGCCTTTGCATTAACAATAATAAACGAAATAGATTATGCAAGAATGCACCCTCAAGAATTTGTTAAAAAATTAGAAAAAATCCAAAAATTAATAAATGAAAGTGATTCCGAAGATCAAAATACAATATTAATAAAATCAGTTCCATTCACATATAATGATTTAAATATGAATTTACAAAACTCAATAGAATTTCTAAAAGAACAAAAACCATTAGAAGGATTAACATATAATGAAAGTATATCAAATGGTTGTAATGATTTATTAAATGTATTAATGATGCATGATGGTTTTAATGAAAATGAATTAAATAATCCAAGATATTCACTTCTTAATAGAATGCATTCAAATGGTATTCCATTTGGTGAAATATATGAATTAATTGATTATGGTATGTTTGATCCAGAATTTATTGTTATTAATTTTATTTTAGGTGATGATGATGATAATAAAATTGATAGAAGTATTATTTTTAATCCTCAATTAAAAACTGTTGGTATTGCTTCTGGAATTTTACCTTCTGATAAAGTTTGTACTGTTATTGACTTTGCTGAAGATTATTTTGAACCTGATGAAACTATATCACTTGATGTACAATTAAAGTATAGAAATAGACAAAGTGAAAGAATTTATGATACTAGAACTTATACTAGGGATTCAGGGAAAAATTTTAATAAGGATACTTCTATTATTTCTAATAATAAAAAAAATAATAATATTGATAAGAATATTAATAATTTATTTTCTATGAAAAGAAATCAATTTATGGGACATAATAATAATAATTTTAATAAAAATGGAATTGATATGGATGGGTTGAAATTATTTAATATGAATGAACATGAAAATGAAAATGAAGTTGAAATTGAGAATGATAATGATAATAATTATATTGATAATGATGGAGATGAAAAAGTTGTTGAAATTGAAAGAGATGATGATGATTATGATGAAAATTATAAAGATTGGCCTGATGGTGCTATAAAAATGAATAGAAGTGAAAAGTTTGTTATAGAAAATGGAAAGGAAATGATTGTTATTAAGACTATTTATATTTTTGGGGATGGACATACTGAAAGTGTTATTGAGAAACAAAAAGTTGATTAATAAATTTAATTTTTTTTTGTTTTTTATAATGAGTTATTTTAATTTAAATGGGTTTTTTAATTTTTTATGCAATTTGTATTGAATAAAATAAATTTTTATTTTAATTTTTTCATACTTTTTTAATTTTTTTTATGAATATTTATAAAAACAAATTAAATATAAATTATTTATTAATTGAAATTTTTATTTTATTATTTTAAAACAAAAATGTTAAAAACAAATTATGAAAATATAAAAAGAATTGCTAGTACATCCCAAAAAGGTTTTTGGAGAGTACAAGCTTTATCAAAAGTGAATAAAGAAATAAAAAATGGAAATCATTACTTTGAACATATAAAAAGTTTAATAACAGTAAATTCAGAAAGAGATCCTATAAAAAGAAATCGATTAGAATTAGAAATAACTCCATTTTTAAGACCTGTTAATTTAAATATAATAAACTCAAAAAAAAAATTATTAACAAAACCTACAATTTTTTTTACTGAAGCTGAAGTTGAAAAAAAATTTGATTATTATAGATTTGCTCATATTTTTTTAAATGAAGATGAAATGATGTTATATAATCAAATACCCTTTTTTTATCTTCCAATTAAAAAAGTTAGACCGAGAACTGCAACGGAAAAATTTTATAATAGTAAGAAAATTGAAAAAGAATTTAATGACAAATATGAATTGGTTCAATTATATAAAGAAAGTTTACAATATTTACCAAATTCAGTAAGAAATAAAAATAATTTAAATATAAGTAATTTAATTGTAAATAATAATAATTTTAATATTGAATCAAAAAATAAAGGTTTTAAATTTAAAAAGAAAATTAAAATTAAAACTTATGATAATAATAATAAAAATAATGATGATACTGAGAAATTTTTCCCTAATATTAAAATAAAAAAATTAATATCATTTGGTAATGGTTCTGATATTAATACCAGAAATAAAAAGAATAGTATAAGAAATAATTCTAATCAGAGATATCATATTTCAACTGAAAGTAGAACTAATTCAAATCTTTTTTCTATAAGTCCATATCAATTAAATGGAAATAATGAGTCAAAAAATATTAAAATTAAATATGTAAAAGAAAATTAAATTTTATATATTATATTTTATTAATTAATTATTAAAAAAACAACAATCTTTTTTTTCAAAGATAGATATATATATAATAAATATGTATAAATTATTTATTTTAAATCATGTATTGTTAAAATTTTATTTGGCATTAGATTAAAAGTTTTTCTAAAGAAATTAAATCCAGAATTTTCAGTTTTTACTATCATTTTATTTTTATTAAATTTGGCAATTTTAGAATGAATATTATTATTTTTTGGCACAATATTATTATTTTGAATCATAGGAAAAACTAAATTAACATTATTTTTATTATCAAAAACTCCTAAATTATTTATACGAAAATCTTCACTTTTAATAATTGGTTTATTATTTATATATTCAGTTTTATAATTAATTTTGTTCAAATTTAATTCATTTTTATTTTCTTCTTTTTTTACATGAGAAGAATTTAGTCTTTTACTTTTTAAATTTTCATGATTAATTCTTAAAACATTACTATTAATATCTTCTTTCATTTCATCATTTTCTGAATTAAAAAATAAATTTAAAGGTTTAGAATCAGAAAATTTATCTCTAATAAAAATATCATTATTAGAAATAAAATTTTGATTATTTTTTGCAGATTCCTTTCTTTTAAAAAAACCTTCCTGAGTATTATTCATTGATTTAGATATATAATTAGAAGAAAATAATTTAGAATCAAAAAAATTAAATTGAGTTTTATTATTATTTAATCTATTATTATTAGTATTATTTATATTAACAAATTTATCTTCAATATTATTATTAGAAATAATTTTATTCCCTCTTCTACTTTGTAAAATCCTTTTTTTTTCTGGAAAATTCCTAAAAAACTTATAAAAAGTTTTCCCAGCAGAAATAACATTTTCCTTCTTTTGTAAATTACTATTATTCTTAGTATTATTCAAAGAACTATTATCAGTACTTTCTAATTTATTATCCTCACTAATTTTTTTTTTCTTATGATGTTTTTCATTTACAATATTATTATTATTATTTCTTAAATTATTGTAATTAATATGATTTTTATTATTATATTTAATTTTAATTCTATCTGGAATTAAATCAATAGCTTCACTTGCAGAAGGTCTTTTATTTTTATCTTTAGTTAATAATTTCATAATAAATTGACATAATTTATCACTATAACAATCAGGTAAAGGTAAAGGTTGTTCTTTTACAATAGCTTCACCTAATTTAATTAAATTTTCATCATTAAAAGGAGGAATTGTTTTAGATAAATGATATAATGAACATCCTAATGACCAAATATCAGCTTTATAATCATATTTTTCCTTTTTTACTAATTCAGGTGCTAGATATAATGGTGTACCTACACGACTCATTTTCATTTCTTTATTTGATAATAATTTACTCATTCCCATATCACCAATTTTAATTATTTTATCTTTTGACATGAAAATATTTAATAATTTAATATCTCTATGAATTATATTTTTATTATGTAAATATTCTAATGCTAACAGACATTGAAATGAAATGTCCCAAATTATATCTTCGTTTATATATATTTTTTTTTTTCGAACTGAATGAAGAAGTGTATATAAATCTCCATATTCACAATATTCCATTATTATATATATTCCTTCTTTATCTTGGAAACTTGTTATATATTTTACTAAGTTTGGATGAGATAATTTTGATAAGATGGTTATTTCGTTTGTTTTATTTGTTGTTTTTTTTAAATTTAATTTTTTTAGACAGTAAATATTGTTGTCAATTTTTGATTGGATTTTATATACTGTACTGAAGGCTCCTCGACCCATTTCTTGTAATATTTTATAT
>Ga0256407_10010188_pt1 | contig 13271 bp, 7 predicted proteins | sample RumenRJG_04DNA_FD_193489 | JGI IMG/M metagenome (GOLD analysis project Ga0256407, IMG submission 193489) | Bovine rumen microbial communities from Lethbridge, Alberta, Canada - RJG_04 | ecosystem: Host-associated > Mammals > Digestive system > Stomach > Rumen | place: Canada: Alberta | collected... | reverse complement strand
TTTTGAAATTTGTACTGGTGTGATTATTTTTGTTTTATATTGTGTTTCAATTCTATTACTTCCATATAAAGGAGATATTTTTTCAGTTAAGCGTAATGCTTTGCTGAAATTTTTAATTTGAATTCCTTGAATTATTTTCTTTTGACCAGGTGATTCTTTTTTATTTGTTTTATTTTTTGATTTATTTTCATTTAATATATTTACATTTATTATTTTATCTTTTTTTTCTGTACTGAAAAAATTTTTGTAATTTTTAGTTTTATATTTTATTTTTTTTTTTGCATTTGAAATATAACTTGAAGTATTTATTGTTGATGTTGTTATTAAATAATTTGTGTTATTTATAATAGTTTTTACTTTAGAATTTGATAATGAAGAATTATTATTATTGTTTTTTCTAAGTAAATTAAAATCATTTGTTTTTAAATTATGATTTTCTTTCTTTGTTCCTTCAATTTTTTTTATTATATTTGGACTAAATATTTCCTTTAAATTTAATTTTTTTTCATTTGATTTTTTGGTTTTATTTTTTGAATATTGTCGTTTATTAATATTAGTTTTATTTGTCATTAATATAATTTTAGAATTTAATATACAATTATGATTTCTATTATGATTTAAATTATTATTTTTTATTATATTTATATTATTATTATTTTTCACTCTATCAGTCTCATACCCTTTTTTTATATTTAAATTATTTGTATTTACATTTATTTTAATTTTATTAATTAAATCATTAATTTCTCCTTTTTTCCTATTTTTATAAGAATAAGGCACAATATTATTATAACTTTGATTATTATTATTATAATAATAATATTTTTTTATTTGACTTTTATTATTTTTTTTATTTAATGAATTATTACCACTTGAAGAACTAATAGTTTTTTTATGATTAATGGAATTTGAATTAATTAATTGAACATCACTTAAAACACTTTTATAATTTCTATAATTTCCAGAAATATTTTCTTCTTTTGATACAGTATTCATTTGTTTTGTACATGCTGAAAAAAGTTTTCCAGCTATATTTTTAATTTTATTATTATTTATTGGATTTTTTCCTTTTGAAATAAAATGTTCTAAACCAAAACTATGAAAAACTGAATTAGGTATTTCTAATTCACATTTATCTATTTCTTTTATTATTTTATTAAATTCATCAATTGATTTTTCTGAATTTTTATTTTTATTTATACCAAATAAGATATATAAATCTTCATTATCATTTATTATTGAATTATAAATATCTGTACTAAAAACCATATCATTTTTTTCTTTATTTCTTTTATGATTATTTCTTTTTTTTATTTCTTTTTTTTTTTCTTCAGATTCTTCAATTTTTTGTTGTAAATCAATCATTTTTTGTTTTTTATGAATATTTTTATATATATATTTAGATTCTTCTAATGAAGTATAATTAGGATAAATTCGACTATAAGTTTCATAATATTCATAAAATTTTGGTAATCTAATAGATGATTCTATTGATGTATAAAACCTTTTTAAAAATTCTGATAAGTCATCAGAAATTAAATAATCTTTAAATAATGCTACTATATGTGTCTTTTCATTATATATTATATTATTTATTACTACACTTCCATATACAAATTCATTAATAAAATATTTTTTATTAAAAGAATTATGAATATATTTTTCTAATTTTGGAAATGATAATAATATTTTATTTTTTTGATTTATTTTTGATATTGGCTTTCCTTTCATTTAAATTTAATTAAATGAAAAAACAATAATTAATATAAATTTGAAAAATGATTATATGAAATTAATATAAAATAATAAATCTAAATGATAAAATTAAAAAGTTTTTATTAATATTTATTTTTATTCATAATATAAAAATAAAAGAAAATTTGATGATTATTGTAATCAAATTTAAATTATTTTTAAATATCTATTATAAATAATATTCATATTTCATATTCAAAAAAACAAAAAAAGTAAAGGAGAAATGGTTAAATCAATATAAATTTTTCATATATTGTTTAGGAAATTATATATTATTATATCTATTATATTCTTAAGAATAATAATAAACTAAATAATAATTTACTAGCTAAAGATTAATATATATAATTATTTTAGTTTAAATTTAAATTAACAATTATAATTAATAATAATTTCATTTTTTTTTAAAATATTTATAAGAAAATATTTAAATTATAATAAAACTCATTTAATACCTCAAATCATTAATGTAACAAAAAATATTTTTTATTTTTATTAAATAATTTTTCTTTTATCAATCATTGATTTTATATAATCTGTTTATTTTTTTCTTTTTGTATGTTGTCATTTGATAATTTTGTTTGAATTTTATTTATTTTCTCTATATAATTAATTTTAATTTATTATAATAAAAATATTTGTTCATATTTTTTTCTTTTTGAGTAGAGAAACATTTTTTGTAATAATTTCAATTGTTTTATTATTTGAATTAAAGGATATATAAGTATATAGATGAAGACATATTATAAATAGATAAATAAAACATTGAAAAAATAATATATTATTAAAAATTAAATAATAAAAAAATAAAATAAATAACAAAATAATTCAATATAAAAACAATTAAAAATAATAAGATTTACAAGATTAACAATAAAAAATAAAATCAAATTATAAATCCTTTAAAAATTAATATAAATATCCCTAAAAAAATATATTAAAAATATAATAAAAAAATGACAGAAGAATTCCGTGAAGAATCAGACCTTTTAGGAACACATAAAATTCCAAAAGATGCTTTATACGGAATCCAAACCCAAAGAGGTCTCGAAAACTTTAAAATCTCAAAAATCCAAATGAACCATTATCCAAACTACGTAAAAGGTTTTGCAATAACAAAAAAATGTGCAGCTCTAGCAAATCATTCATTAGGTTTAATAACAGATGAACAATTAAAAGCAGTTTCTCAAGCATGTGATGAAATAAAAGAAGGTAAATATCATGATAATTTTATAACTGATTTAATACAAGGAGGAGCTGGTACTACAATGAATATGAATGCTAATGAAGTAATTGCAAATAGAGCTCTTCAAATTATGGGTCATAAACCAGGAGAATATAAATATTGTGATCCACATGATGTTGTTAATCGATCACAAAGTACTAATGATGCTTTTCCTACTTCATTTCATATTGGTATTTATTTAGAACATAATCAATTAAAAGATGCTTGTAATAAATTAATAGAAGCTTTAAATAAAAGAGGAGAAGATTTTAAAGATGTGTTAAAAATGGGAAGAACACAATTACAAGATGGTGTCCCTATGACATTAGGTCAAAGTTTCCATGGTTATGCTACAAGTATAAAAGAACAACTTTGTAATTTAAATAATGTAGCAGAAGGTTTTTTAGAAATTAATATGGGTGCAACAGCAATAGGAACTGGAATATGTAGTGAACCAGGTTATAGAGAAAAAATAATAGAATGTTTTAAAAAGGAAACAGGATGGAATATTCGTTCATCAGATGATTTAATTTTTGTAACAAGTGATACATCACCTTTAATAAATTATAGTTCAGAATTAAGACATTTATCACTTAAATTAATTAAAATATGTAATGATTTACGTTTAATGAGTTCAGGACCAAGATGTGGATTTGAAGAAATTTCTCTTCCTCAAATGCAACCTGGATCATCAATTATGCCAGGTAAAGTTAATCCAGTAATACCTGAAGTTGTTGGTCAAGTTTGTTATCGTGTTATTGGAAATGATACTACAGTTATGTTAGGAAGTGAGAATGCTCAATTAGAATTAAATGTATTTGAACCAGTTATGGTTTATTGTATTTTTGAAAGTATTGATTTATTAACTAATGCAATTGATACTTTAATTAATAGTTGTATAAATGGGATTATTGCTAATAAAGAAATTTGTGAAAAGGAAGTTAAAGGGTCAATTGGAATTGTTACTGCACTTAATCCATATATTGGTTATGATAATTCCACTGAATTGGCTAAAGAAGCTATGAAAACTGGGAAAACTATTTATGATTTGGTTATTGAGAAAAAAATTTTGACTAAAGAGGAAATTGATACTATTTTAAAACCTGAGAATTTGATTAAACCTGTTAAGTTGAAAATTGGGTTACATAAGGATAAGATTTAATTTTCTTTTGAGGGTTTTTTTCATATTTTTTTGTTTTTTCTAATTAATATTTTTGAATTTTAGGTTTTTGAGATTATTTATTTTAATATTAAGTTAAATTTGAGTTGAAAAATTTATATTTTGTGTTTTTAATTCATTTTTTATATTATTTTCATAATAAAAATTAAAAAAATAATTGTTTTATTAATAATATATTTAAATGAAACTATTGTAAATAAATGATTAAAGTATTCATTATTCAATAATATATTATAACAAAATAAATGAATTAAAAAAATAAAATATTTTTCATTACATTAAACAATATCTTTCAAAAAAAAAATTTTATCAATTCTAAAAAATAAAGTATCTCTTACTAAATTTTCAAAATAATTAAAACTTAAATGAATGAAAATATAATTGAAAATCCATCAGATATATCATTCAACAGTGAATTATCAACATCAGAATTAGAAATATCTCAAGATGAAATTTGCGAAGAATCAATAATTAACAAAGATAAACAAGTATCTTTGGTTATAAATTCAATTTCTTCAACCCTAGAAAAGTTAATAAATAATGAAAAACAAAAAAAAGATACAGATTTAAAAGAATTAATTAAACCATTTAATTCTAAGACAATATCTGAAATATCTATAAATGATTATTTAAAACGCATTATAAAATATACAAATTGTGAAATTAATTCTTTAATCTATAGCATAATATTATTAGATAGAATATGTTTAAAAAATATTAATTTATCCTCATATAATATTCATAAATTTTTATTTGCTACTATATTATTAGCAATAAAAATTAATGAAGATAATATATATAGTAATACCTATTATTCTCAAATAGCAGGAGTAAGTTTAAAAGAATTAAATTTAATGGAATATAATCTTTCTATTATTTTCAATTTTAATTTTTTTGTAAATGAAAGAATTTTCAACTTGTATAAAGAAGCAATAAAGATTAATATTCCTTAATTATAATGTACTATTTTTTGACTAATATTATTAATTTTGTAATATTAAAATTTGATTTAATAGTTATAAAATATATGATATGATAAATGAATATAAAGAGTTTGACAAATAAAAAATTAACTATTATTTTCTGTAAATAAAGATTAGTTTAGGATTATTATTATAATATTATTCTTTTATTATAATATATTTTTTTATGTTTGATATTTAAGAAAAATGTTAGTAAAATATTTTTTTTCAATAATTTATTTATATAATATTTATATTTATTAATGCAAAATCATGAGATATATATATATAAAATAATATTTTTAAATAAAAAAAAATTTAATTGATTGATTGTTTCAAAAAGAAAATTAAATAAAATTTTTAAAATTAAATTAATGAGTAAAATGGATAGATTCTCTAAAATAAGTGAAAAAATATCTCAAATATCTAAAAATGGAGAAAACAAAAACCCACAAAAATTTGAAAAAATAGAAAATAAAATAGTAGAAGTAGAAGAAAACTTTAATTCAAATTTAGAATCTTTAGAACAAAAATATAATATATTAAAAGAGCAAATAGGAAAATTTTCGAAATTAATAGAAGAAGATAAACAAAATAAAGAAAAAATACAAAATAAAAATTCAGATGATTTAAAACAATTTGAAAATAAAATAAAAGGAATAATAAATGAAGAAAGAGAATATTTAAAAAATTATGTTGATAATATGGTAAATAAAATAGAAGAATTAATAACAAAATATAATGAAGAATCAAAAAATGAAAATGATGTTATAAAATCTAAAATTGAAGGAATTAAAAATTATATGAATAAAGAATTACCAAATTTAAATTCTAAAATTGAAGAAGAAAATGAAGAAAGAGTCAATAATATTAAACAATTAGTTGAACAAATGAATCAACAATTTAGTGAAGTTCATGAATTAATTGAAAATGAAAAAAAAAAAAGAGAAGAATCTGAAAATGCTTTTGTACATAATTTAGAAGAAATTATGGAAAAAGTTAAAAATGAATTTGCTAAAGAAAAAAAACAAAGAGAAGAATTTGAAGAAAATGTTTTTAATTTAATTGAAGATACTTGTACTAAGTTAGCAAGTAGTAATTTAGAAGGATAAAAATTTTTTTAAAAATCAATATTTTTTTATGATTATTTAAAAAAAAATTAAAATACATAATAAAATCTAAATTAATTAAATTCTAAAATTAAATAAAATAATAGGTTCATTTAAAACTTTTAGTAATTAATTTTCAAATAAAAAAATATGAAAATTATTGAAAATTATTTTTTTCAAAGAAATTAATATTTTATTTAATTTTTAGTTTTTTTTTTAGTATATTTTTTAATACATCACACAATTAAAAATAAAGAAATGAATTCTAAAGTCTCAAGAATAACTTCTGAAACTTTAGTTTTTTCAACAAAAAATTTTAATAAAAAATTTATGGAAGATGACCCAAATTATATTCAATCAAATCCAATTTATAATTCAACAATTGATAGTGATATCAATTTAAGTATAAGTGAAGATGAAAATAAAACAATAAATCAACAATTAAAAAATACAAAAATAAATGATGATCCAATTGATCATACTTTTAATTTTCATTATCCTATCATTTTTTATACTAAATATGATTATGTTTTCAAATTTTGTGGTAATTATTCAAAAAAAGAAATGCTTCAAAATACTTTAAAAATTAGATCTTATCCTCATCATTATAAATCAACTTTATTTTTATATGAGAAAAATTCAATAATAAGGAAAAAAGATTTTTCTTTTTTAAAAATTACTTTTAATGAAATTAAAAAAAAAGGTAATAAATTATATAAAAAAAGAAAATTTAGAGAAGCATTAGAAAATTATATTGAAGCATATAGTTTATTAAAATGGCTTGAATTTAAAAATAAAAAAAATTATAATCAATATATTCAAAGTCAATTACCAATTTTAGATAAAGATATAATTGAATGTTCATCACTTCCATTAATAAATGATGATGAAAGTGAAAATAATTTAAATGAACTTTTAATAAGAATTTTATTATGTTTATCTTCAACTTTTATGGAATTAAGACATTATAAATGTGCTTTAAATTGCTTAAATGAAATTTTATGTATTGATGAAAATAATACATCTGCATTATTAAGAAGATCTCAATGCTATTTATATAATAAAGAATCAAATGAAGATGATTATAATTTAGCTTTGAAAGATATTAATAATGCTTTTTCTATTTTTTCTGAATTTAAAATTCAAATTCCTCTAATTTTTACTGAACATTATGATAAAATTATTAATTTAATGAAAAAAAAAAAAGAATTTGAAAAAAAACAACTTAAAACATTTTTTTTAAATGCATTTAATTCTTTTTTAAAATATCCATATAAAGAATCATGGAATAATTATGATAAAAATAGTAGAATTCAAGATATTCAATGTAATATTTTAAAAATAATGAAAAGAACATATAAATTTATAATTAAATATTATACAGAAGCAAATAATATTACACAATTAACTATTGCAAAAAGAGAAATTGAAAATTTTATGGAAAAATATGAAAAATTTAGATATTTTCATTTTATGAATATTCAAAAATTTATTTCAATAATTGAAGAAGAGAATAAAAATAATAATTTTTTAACTAAAGAAATGAAAGAATATATTCATATAAAAATGTTCCATAATTTTTTGGAATATTTTAAAAATAAAAAAGCAGATTCTATTTTCCAAGAAGGAAACTTTAATATTAATTTAATTAAATATGCTATTAATAAAGTAAATAAAGAAATAAAAAATAAAGAAAATGAATCAGAAAGTTATTCATCTCAATATGAAACAATTGATGAAGATAATAATAAAAATGGGAAAAAAATAATTTTACCAGAAAATTTATCTTTAATTGTTTCATTTGGTTTGATTATTTCTTCATTGATTTATATGTTTTTGGCTTTATTTTTCTTTTTACCAAATCAAACATTACATAATGATAATTAATTATTTAAACATAAATAAATAAAATAATATAGAGTGTATAAAATATTTAATGGAATATATATTTAAGTAATTACTCGAATAAGTTTTATAATTTATAAATAATTTTTTTTAATTATATTATATAACAACAACAAGTACAATTACTTTTTTCTTTAAATAAATCTTCATTTACATGAAAATTAGTCAATAAATTATATTGCTTATATGATTCAATTGGTGTTATTGAAATTAATGGTTTTTGTCTATCAATCACATCTATAAATGTTACTTTTTGCTTCTTTTTTTTATTTATTGGATTTCCAAATGCATCTAATCTTTGATTTTCTTTTGATATTAAATTTTTTGGCTTTGTCGATTCATCAAATGAGTATTCTAATTTTTCATTTTCAAAAATTTTTTTCTTTATATCTTGTCTTTGATTAATATTCTTTTTTGATTTAGAAGAATTGATATTTGCTATATTTGTTATATCCACTGTTGAATTTTCTTCATGTTGATGAAAAAAATTTTTATTTAAATGAAGAATATCAATATGCATTTCTTGAATATAATCTGATGTCATTTTTTTTTCAATTTTTACATATTATTATTTAATTGTTTTATATATATTGATATTTATAAAGAAATATAAATATAAATTGAAAAAGAAAAAAAATAAAATCATTAATTTTAATTTATTTTATATTACATAATAATAATATTATTGAAATTAATTTTTAAATAAATTTAAAAATTAAAGTATCTAATTTATATTAAAACATTATATAATTCTAATAAATATAATAAAAATTAAAATTTTAAAATTCATTCATTTTTTGAAAAAATTTAATTTTTTTACATTGAATTTTTTTCATATATCATATAATATATCACATATATTTATTTATAAATTAGATAAAAAAAATGCATAATTTTTAAAGTAATAAATTAAGGTAGGTTCATTATTTTAAAAGGAATATTTTCAAATCTAAAATTCATTTCTCCTTGAAGTAACAAATAATCATCTTCTTTAATCAAAAGAATAGAACCATTTGTACTTCCTAGATCTCTAAAATAAAATTTTTGACATTCATTTGAATAATTAATTTCAGAATGATTTTTTGAAACTGATTCTTTTGGAATAATAATTTTACAATTAGTTCTACCTATTGAAATTGGTGTTTCATCTTGAACAAAACTATAAAAATCATTATTACCTAAATCATTTTCAATTTCAACATCAATTCCTTTTTTATTATCAATTGTTCTTGTTATAATAGTAACAAAAATATTTCCTATTATTAAATAATAAACTTTTTCATCATCAAAATAAACAAAATTATTTATTTCATAATAAATAATTGAATCATGTATAAGATGTAAATAAAATTCTTTAGTTCTTTTTTGATAAAATATATTAAAAATTCTTCCAGTTGAATTTTCATCTTTTTTTTCTTTTTCACCACTTAATTCATAATTAATAATAAAATCACAATAAGGAATTCCATTATAATCATTTATTTTTTTTACACCAAAAAAACATTGACCATCATTTTTTTGTCTTAAACCATCTATTATTCCATTCATAGTAATGATAATTTGTTTATCAAAAAATAATTCTCCCACACATAAAATTTTTGGTCCCATAATTTTATTTTTATCATTTTTATCAACATTAACTATTTGAAGTGGATAATTTGCAAATGAAATTAAGGAATTTATTTTTTTATAATTTTCTTTAAAACTTAGTTTTTGACTTATATGCTCATTTTCATTTACAAAAATACCATTATCTATAAATCTTGGGGATGGATTGTTGTAATATTTTGTTGAAGTTAAACTTTGATTTAGAAATGGATTTTTAAATGATGTTTTTTTATTTGAATTTAATGAATCATCATTTATTTCATTTTGTGAAGTGTTTATTATTTCTGTACTATATAAATTGTCATTTTTTGTGAAACAATTAAAACAAAAAAGAAATTTTTTCATTTTTTTTGTAAAATTATTTTATTATTATATAGTATTTTTATTTTTATATTCAAAAAATCTTTTCAATTATCTTATAACATAATAATTAATTAAATATATAATATAATCAATTTGAATATATAATATAATTATAATAAAATTGTTGAAAAGATTATATAATAAAAAGATTTTTTTTTAATTAATTAGACTAAGAAATTAAGATAAAAATTCTAATTATTTCTTATTAGAATTAACTTTATATTTTAATAGTAGTAAATTAGTAATTATAGTTATATTATTATATTTTATATATTATAACAAAAAGTATTGAACAATAAATTAATTCATGAATAAAATTAATGAACCAAAATCATATAATATTCCTTTAATTGATTTTTACGAAAAATAAATAAAGAAAAAATTTAAATATTTTACTTATTTATTTAATTAGAAAAATATATTATTTTAGATTTCTAATTTTCAATTTTTATTTCAAATTGAATAATTTTTAATAAATGGAAGAATTTGAGGTTACAAATTCAAATGTTCCCAAAAGTATTACTGCTACTTCTATTGATTCAATACCTGAATTATCAAGAAATACTCAAACTTGTTATAATATATTTTTTATTTTAATATCAATAATTTCTCTTATTTTAGGAATTAAATTATTAGTTGAAAAAGAAACTTATTTTTTAAAAGAATTTGAACATTATAATTTACTTTATTTATTTGTTATTGTTTATACTTTTGGTTTTATTACTGCATTAATTTTATCCATAATATTATCTTTATTAATTTATTTATTATGGAATATAATTTTATGTTTTAAAAAAAGAAAACAAATAAAAACTGAATTAGATTTATTAATTTCAGAAGATCAACATATTTCATTAATTTCTTATACTTTTGGAATTTTAATTATAATGTTAATTATTCTTTATTTAATTGGAATTATAATTGGGATATATTTATTATTTCAAATAAAGAAAAATTCTCGTTATAAAGATTATATTCACTATTTTTTAGTATATTGTTTTATTATATTAAATATTTTAATTGGATTTTCATTATTTTTTATTTTTCTTTTTGTATTATTTTGTATTAAACCAAAAGAATCAATTCGACAAAATAATTACAAAATTGATGATAGTAAATTACATAATATTGAACATGAAATTCAAGAAGCTTTTGAACAATATCATAATAAATAATATTTTAATTTAAAATATTTAATTTTTTAAATTCAAATTAATTATATATAGAAAATATTCAATACTATTATTATTATATTTAAATGTTATTTCAAAAATTTATAATTAATATTATAATTTAATAAATTGATTTAAAAAATTTTTCATTTTTCAACAAAAAAAATATTATCTATAAATTTAAAAAATTATTATTTTTTTGAAATATAAAATAAACTATAAGAAAGTTTTTAATAATATTTAATTTAATTTTTATAATTAAATAAACATCTTTTAATAAATATTAATGTATAATCTATTATTTTTCAAATGATTTTAATTTTTAAAATTGAAAAACTATTACAAAAAATCCTTATATATATTTTTATTTTTTTAATAAATAATAATTAATGGGTTTATGTTCATCAATAAAAGATAAACAAAAAAAAACATTTCAAGAAACAAATTCAACAAAAAATTCAAGTTCAATAAGACAATTCACTGAAATTGAAATAAATATGAAACAAAATGATAAAGAAATATTAAAAAGAAAATATACAAGAGAAACAAAATTTTCAGAAATAATACAAGACTTTAAAAAAGAAGCATCAAATAAGGAAGAAATGAAAGATATTATAAAAAATCAATCTGTTTTTAGATTCAAAGATAAAATAATTGATCAATCAAAATCAATTAAAGAATATCTTTCAAGTTCTGAAAAATCAATTTCAATAGATGTAGAAATAGTTGGTTTAAAAGGTATTCCTGAAGATACTGATTCATATATTACAGATAAATTAAATTTAATTGGAAAATTAGATTATAATCCTTTTAAATTATATATTTTTAATAAAACAACAAATCTTTTACAAAAAATAAATTTCCCAGAATTTTATAAAAAAGAATTTGAAATAGAAAATATATCAAAAAATTCATCTTATTGTAATGGAATAAATAAAATTTATATATTTGGAGGTAATTCAAAAAAAAATATAATTTCTACATTTTGGATAATAGATTTAGAATCAATAAACATTATAAAAAAATATTCTCAAATTCATCCAAGAACTCATCATTCTTTAATTTTTATTCCTTCAAAATATGTTTTTATTATAGGTGGAAAAGATATTAAAAGTGTATATTATTATGATATTGATTCTCAAAAATTTATTCAATATGCATTTATTGAAGAAATTTTAATTGAACCTGCTTTAATTTTAATTAATAATCAAATATTATATGCAATGTCAAATATTGGAAAAAAATTTCTTATGTATAAAACGAATTTAGGAGAAAAACCAAAATGGGAAAAAATTATACCAAAAATACCAGAAAATTTAATTTTTACTCAGAAATTTTTTGCAGTATCAAAATCAGATAATAATTCATTTATTTTTATAGGAGGTCATCATTTAAGTGATGAAAAAGATAATTATATTTTTGAATATAATTATAATAAAAATGAATTAACACAATCTACTCTAATACATGAGGATTTTATTTTTACTGAAAAATCTTTTATCCCTTTTAATGACTCATCTTATGCTCTTTTTTCAAATGAAATAAAAAAAAAATTCAAAATTGTCTTTTATAATAAAGGAGTAAATGTAATAGAAACACTTGATTTTGAAGGTGAATTTATTCAAAGAAAAAGTTTAAATGAAAGTTCAAAACCTTTATTTTTAAATCAAAAAAATGAAGAAGATTTCCCTTTTGTTTCTAGTAAAATAATAGAAAGTAAATTAATAGAAGACACAAATTTAAATTTTAATATGCCTAATTTAAATATTCAAGGAAATAATTTGAATGGATATTATTATAGTTCAATACCAACTTATATAATTGATAATAATAAAAAAATGTATACAAATGAAGTAAATTTTGTAACACAAACTCCAACAGATGATAAAAAACCTTTAATTAATAATTTGAATGAAATAAATACAAATAAAAAAAAAAATGATAATAAAGATGATATTAAAAAAAATAATTATAATAAATTATTTATTAACT
>Ga0256407_10010187_pt1 | contig 13272 bp, 11 predicted proteins | sample RumenRJG_04DNA_FD_193489 | JGI IMG/M metagenome (GOLD analysis project Ga0256407, IMG submission 193489) | Bovine rumen microbial communities from Lethbridge, Alberta, Canada - RJG_04 | ecosystem: Host-associated > Mammals > Digestive system > Stomach > Rumen | place: Canada: Alberta... | reverse complement strand
TTCTTTAATTTTCTCTAATAGTTTCTTATTTTTTTTACTTCTGCTTCCATACAGTCTGGCAGAAAATACGTTTATTATTTCAAGAACATCCTTAGCTAAATCTTCTTCAAAACTAGGCTTATTCTCTCCGAGGTTTATAATAACTACTTCAACGCCTTTTGCTTCACAGATTGAAAATATAAGTTCTGCTCCGAATCTTAATAATCTGTCTTTGTGCGTAAGCACCAGTCTTTTAACTTCATTATTGAGAATTTTGTTGATTAAAGAGGTCAGGCCTTTTTTATAGTAATTCATGCCCGAGCCTAAATCGGTAATCATCTCATACTCATATCCATGTTCAGCACAGTATAACTCAAGCACCTGCGCCTGTCTTTTTAGGTCTTCTTTTTGATCGTGACTACTTACTCTTGCATACGCAACAGTGTATCTGTTATCTGTCTGAACAGGTAAGCACTTACCTGAAAGAGAAAGAATATGTTCAAGACTGTATCTTCTGGTACCGCCAGGCGATATACTGTCTGGTTTTAATTTTCCTGACTTTTCCCAGTTTCTTAATGTCTGAACATGAACTCCTAATATTTTAGCTGCTTGTCCGATTGGAATAATTTTGTTCATGTAATTAACCTATAAAATTTATTAACTATTATAAACTATTTATAGATTTAATAAAACAGTTAATTACCCTATCGTGTACATAATACTCACGTGTGTCACGGCTGCTGGGATGCCTCCGATGTTAATTTTGATCATCTCGACTATTTCTGGTGTCCACGCCATAAAGGAACGGAGAGGCAATTCGAATGCTCAAGAGCAATCACAGCAAAACAGGTAATTAACACCATTGAAAGACTGCGGCAAGATTTTAAGCTCTCCGCACCAAAGGAAAGATAATTCCTGGCGTCTTTTTACATTATGGCTTTAACTGCCGATGAAAGCTCCACCAGAGATTCCTTTAGCTGCTCTTCTGAAAGGTCCTCATCAAAAACATGAATTCCCAGAGGAATTGAATAAGCCAGCTTGGTGAAGGCATAAACATGGACATTCACTGAACGTTCAGCATCATTGATTGTACCTGTAGCCTCAAAAAGCACTCTTTTGCTGTTTTTAGAAACCGGAGCATAATTGATATTGGTTATGGTAGTCTGGTACTCCTCAAGCTTGTCCTTTAGACGATTTTCAAGCTTGGTGAAGGATTTAGGTTTAAAAGCTGTAATCAGGGTTACATAAGCCCAGCTGCCGAAGCTCCACTTCTCGAAATTTCCGTCGATTCCAATCTGTTCCATGGCAATAAAATGGGATAGATGATTAGAACGTCCTTCCACCAGATCTCTTACCGCATCACACTTACCGGCAATAAAACCAAGCTTGACGCTTTTTCCATAGGCTCGCTTATGCATTCTGAAAAAACGGTGATCAGTCGGAACTCTGCAGTAATTATCCGGAAGTGTAACCTCAAAGGTCTTGTGCATAAAAGCAACAGTTTCCTTCTGAGCATACGCACAGGATACAGATGAGATAAAAAATAGTCCCAGCAGTACTGATAGAAATTTTCTCATAAAAACCTCAAAATACTATTAAGGTGAGAATGATCTCACCTTAAGGTTAGATTTTTATTAGTTCTTTGCTACTGAGTTTAGAAGAGTAAAGTAAGTTGGGAAAGTTTTTCTGATGCAATCTGGATCATTGATAACAACTTCTCGGTCAAAGGCAATCAGAGACATACACATTGCCATTCGATGATCATTATAGGTATCAAAGACAGGAGTTGCATCATTGCGTGATGAGGAATCAATGCTGATCCAGTCATCCCCGGATTCAACCTTTACCCCAAGCTTGGTCATCTCCTTAACCATAGCGTCAATACGATCGGTCTCCTTGACTCTCCAGCTGGCGATATTCTTAATGACAACAGGAGAATCAGTATACATTGCCAGAGGAACTAGAGTCATAGCTGCATCAGGCATAGCGTTCATATCAATCTCTATACCGTGAAGCTTACCTGATTTAACCAGAATTGAATTCTCCTGACGGGTAACCTTGGCGCCCATCTTCTTTAGAACATCAAAGAATCTGATATCGCCCTGGACACTATCTGCAGGCAGACCATAAATCTCAAGCTGTCCTTTGATGGCGGCAGCCGCTGCAAAATAGGTTGCACCTGTAGCATCCCCCTCAATCAGGTAAGAACCAGGTGAGGTATAACCGCTGCCTTCGACCTTAAAGGAGGAATAGCCATTACGGTGAACCTTTGCGCCAAACTTTTCAATCAGCTTTACAGTCAAATCCACATATGGTTTTGAAATCAGATCACCGCTTACGGAAATATCAAGACCGCCGCATACTGGAGCAGTCATTAAAAGTGCTGAAATAAACTGACTTGAAGTATCTCCGCTGACACGGATTGAGTGTTTCTTTGGGGTTGTACCTCTGATCTGCAGAGGAGGAAAACCGTCGTTATTAAGGTACTCGATGTTGCAGCCGATTTCCTTTAAAGCCTCGGTTAAAGGTCCGATTGGGCGTTCCATCATACGAGGTTCACCGGTTAGAGTAAACACGCCAGAAGACACTGAGAGAGCTGCACATAAAGGTCTCATGGCAGTACCGGCATTGCCCAGATCAAGTGTCAGCTGGTTTAAACCATTATCAAAAACCCCATCAATACCGGTTACATCAGTCGCACCGGTAACATTATTCAGATTTACGCCAAGCTGTTTTAAAGCCTCGATCATACGTTGGGTATCATCTGATTTTAAAACATTTAAAAGCTTGGTTCTGCCTTTGGCCATAGCTGAAACCAAAAGCGCACGGTTTGACAGACTCTTAGAGCCCGGCATTATTACCTGTCCGCTGACAGACTGAATCTTCTTTAATCTTAGTGAAGCTGTTTTCAATTCTTCATGTCCTTAAGTATTGATTCAACACACTCAAAGAATCTGTCATTCTCCTGTGGTGTTCCAATGGATATTCTAAGAATAGTCTTAAGCTTGTAGCCTAAAAGAGGTCTTACGATCACGCCCATGTGCAGCAGACGATCAGCAATTGCGGACGCATCATAATCCTTAAAGTCGATAGCCACGAAATTAGCAAAGGAAGGGATCATGAAAAGGCTGTTCTTTTTACAGAACTCCGCATATCTTACGCGCTCACGGGTATTGTTCTCTACAGTCTTATCTAAAAATTCCTTATCATCTAAGGCTGCACAGGCTGCGGCTAAGGCTGCGATATTTACATTAAAAGGAGCTCTCAGACGATTCAGAATAGAAGTAATCTCCGGATTGGCCAGCATATAGCCGACACGTAAACCGGCAAGGCCGTAAGCTTTTGAGAAGGTACGGGATACAATCAGATTCTCAAACTCATCCAGCCACTTTGCAGTATCCTCAAAGGAATCATCCCCGCGGTTGAACTCATTGTAGGCCTCGTCAATTACAACCAGAGTCTCCTTTGGAACCTTTTTGAGGAAGTTATACATATCCTTTGATGAGATAGCGGTTCCAATTGGGTTGGAAGGATTTGCAAAGGCAATTATTCTGGTTCTGCTGTCGATTGCTGCAAGGATAGCCTCAAGATCGGCACAGTAGTTCTTCAAAGGAATAACCTTGGCTAAAGCTCCGTTTACTGTAGTTTCCATCGGATATACCACAAATGAGTATTCAGGGAAGATTACATTGACATCTTTGTTGACAAAAGCTTCAAACAGAAGATTTATAAGTTCATTTGAACCTGCGCCTAAGGTAATTCGCTCCGGATTATAACCGAACTTGGAAAGAAGCTTCTGCTTGAGGTAATAACCGTTTGAGTCAGGATACAGATTACCCTGCTCAATTGCCTCAAAAGCTGCTTTTTTGGCCATCTGACTCATGCCGAATGGATTTTCATTTGAAGCTAGTTTGATTACGTCAGAAAGCCCCAGTTCGCGCTGAACCTCTTCGATAGGCTTTCCTGCCTGGTATGGTTTTATTAAAGTTATGCCACCATTAGCAAATGAACTGTACTGTGTCATTTTTACATCCTTATTTTATTAAAACCATTGTAAATACAAACTCAGCAAAGCTCAAATACCGGTATCACAAATAAAAAAGGTGTCCGTTTGTGTGCAAAAGGAAGTTCTGAATCAGAGGAAATCATCAAAAGTAAATATTTTGGAAGTCTGGAAGAGAAAAAATAAAAAAAGAGATGAAGAAAAAATAACATGCTAAATAAGCTGTCTGGAGATTTTTTCACTTTCAGCTTTCTTGTCATACATCCTTCTGTCAGCAGCCTCAATGAACTTCTCAACAGTGTCATATTCCTCAGTGTAGCTGACTGCGCCAATGGCAATTGAAAGACGATAAGGATCTGTATTGGTATTATTGGCATGTTGGATATTTCTGTTCAGAGAATCAATAAACTTACTTAAAGTATTCTCAGGATTCTCCTTTATTACCACAATAAATTCATCTCCGGCATAGCGGCTTAGGAAACAGTCCTTGGAAAAGGCAGATTTACGCAGACAGTCCGCAAGACAGATCAGAGCCTTGTCTCCCTGGGTATGACCGTAGGTATCATTAATGCTCTTGAACTTGTTTATATCAATAAAAATAAGATTAAGCGCAGAGGTAAGATCCTCTTTCCTTTCAAAGAGTCTTGAAAGATAGCGGTAAAGCTCATTACGGTTGTTCATTCCGGTCAGAAAATCTCTGGATACGGCACGAGACTGAGATACCATATGCACCACAAATACAAAGGCCACCAGAGAAATAAAGAAAATAGGCAGATTAAAAATAACCGTAACAGGCCAGATAAACGTTGGCACATAGACAAACAGTATCACGCCAACTCTGGCAGCTCGTCTTGAAAGAAACACTCCATGCAGAAGTTCTGAAACGAAGACATGCACATCCTTAATAGTTAAAAGGAAACACAGAAACTGAGCTAAGGACAGGCTGATTACTACCCTGTAAAAAACTCGGCAGAAAGGAGTTTCAAGAGCCTCTGCAGAATAAATCATCAGTTTCAGGACAAAAACAGAAAAGGCCAGACAGAAAAGACTGACCAGCACAAAAGCTGTTCTATTCAGCATTCCCTGAAATGTACCAATGCTATGGAGCTGCTTTCGCATAACAATAAACAGGTAGTAAGGAAAAACACTGTTTAAGAACAGTATAGATAAAGTCAGACTCAGAAAAAGCCGGTCCACCCAGCCAGATGACGTCGCATCTATCTCGACATCATAGATTAGAACATTTAACGATGAAAAAAGACCGATTGCCAAACACTGAACAATCAGCATATTGCATATTCTGGTGATAAGGTATGTATTTGAGGTTCGGTTGGATTTTTCAGAATACTTGATTCTTCTGATAACAAAATATGCTGCCAGAACCAGGTATATAAGCGAATGACCATAAAAAAACTGAAATGATCGATTCAGTGTATAGAAATCCAATCCAAACTGCATATTAAGCTCTTCCTCAGAGAATAGCGGTGCTTTCTCTGATTTTTGTAATTCTCTTCAGTTCCTGCTGCTTAAACATATTTGCCTTAGCCTCATGAATGAAGGAATTCTGATCTTTTAAATCATGGCTATATGCCACATACCCAATAGACAGAGACAGCTCTATATTATCGTTTCTAATGCTGTTCAACTCTGATATTTTCTTGTTTAATATGTTGATGTAATCTTCAATATTGAATTCTGGCACTTCATGTATTACTGCCACAAATTCATCTCTTAGGAAACGGCACAGAAACATACCATTTGCCGGTGCAGCACTCTTAAGACAGTTGGCTACACTGATAAGAGTCTTATCCCCTGCCTCATGTCCATAATTATTGTTGAGATTCTTAAAATCGTCAATGGTAATGACCATAAGTTTGAAACTTGCATCAAGTTCTGAACGTTTTATAAAAAGTCTGTCCAGATATTTCATCAGGGAATTGCGGTTGTTCATGCCGGTGAGAAAATCCACAGAAACCTCTTTCTGCTGAGAAATAACATGAATCACATATACCAGAATCACCGTAAACATATACATCACAGGCGCATAGAACAGGAAGTTTAATGGAAGCAGCAGGAACTGCAGATACAGAATTGCGCCTAAGGCTATATATATTCCTCTCCTTGAGAAATAAGTGTCCTGTAGCAGCTGATAGATAAACTTATGAAAATCAGGCAGTGCCACAGCAAAGGAAATGATACCGGCAAGCACGATCGCGTCATCAAGGTTATGCAGAAAAACAGTACTCAGAGGAGCCTCAAGATAAACCAGACAGGTAGTGTAGCCGATTGCAGCAAAAAAGATCAGAGTACAGAGAATAAAGAAAGTGGTAAAGATCCTGAAATTGGAACCTCTGACATAAGTATTGCGACTGTAGAAACGCCTGATTAGATACAGCAGTATATACGGATAGACAAAGGACATGTAATTGGTCAGAAGTCCAACAATCACCAGAGCAAAGCGAATTCCTTTCACGTTACCTAAATGATATTTGTCAGTTACATAGAAAAGAATACAGAAAACAGCGTAGGCAACGGAATGAAGCAGCAGCAGATAAGCGGCATTTATACTGATTCTGGTGCAGGAATTAAGGCGAGGCTTATCATGGTGAATCACGCTGCAGAGAATCAGCATACAGATCACCACAAAATAGAGTAAGGAAGTATCAGTCACAAAACTAAAAGACAGCATCTTGGGAAGCTTCCTTTTTCTTCAGTTTTTCCTTATACATCTGTTTGTCTGCCTTGGAAACAAGCTCCTTGATATTTCTGGAGTTTGGTTCTGCATGTACATAGCCACAGCTTACAGAAACTTCATATTTCTTATCTGAAAAAATCAGACGTTCCTCAAGCTCAAAGGATATGCTCTGAATAATACCCTTAACAGTCTCCTCATCCTGAGTCTGAGTAATCAGCACAAACTCATCACCGCCCATTCTGGCCACAAATGCATTGTGCTCACCGGCAATACTCTTTAGAGTCTTTCCTACAAGTGAAATTGCCTCATCACCTTCGATATGACCGTAGGTATCATTGATCTGCTTGAAGTGGTCTATATCTATGAAAACAATGTAGGCGCCTGAATGATCCTTGTTGATAAATACATTGTTAATGTACTTGCTGAAACTTACACGGTTATTGACACCCGAGAGCGGATCCTGAGAAATCAGAGTGCGGGATCTGGTCATGTAGTTAAAGAACAGGAAAGCAGCCAGAGAAAAACCAACTTCAACATCGTTGAAAAGCATCTGCTGACCAAACAGTGCAATACCCAGAACCAGATAATAGTAAAAGTGTTTTCTGGCTATATACTTAATGTCGAAATCCAGATTATACAGATAGGACTTGTAGCAAAGCCAGGCTCCAACAATTACATAGAAATTGACAATGAAATAGAGGCTTATAGAGGTGGCGGAATCAATAATCTCCCTTTTATCTACCATAAGCATAGAATGGAAATTGAACAGAACTAAAAGACCAGCCTCAAACAGTCCCGGCACCAGATAGCGCCAGTCATTAGTATTGGAGTATCTAAGAAACTTTTCCTTTAATTCATTTAAAACCAGATAGAAAACAGACACTACCGCCAGCAGTACACTCAGCTGCCATAGCAGAACAAAAACATATGGATTTAAATACTCAAAATTAAAACCGGAAACACCAATTACAATGACTCTGAGAAGCATTGTAGAAAAGACTGAGACAATTGCTATTGCGTGAATGCCGAAGGATCTTCCTTCCGTTTTTATATTGTTATATAACATTGGCATCAGCATCAGTGTTGAAAACAGCAGAAGCCAAAGTTTTCCAGCTAATATTCCCACGATCGTTTCCTAGTTCGAGCCAAAATCCCCATTTTTCGGCTTTATGACATAATTTTAAGGCGATTGAGAATTAATTACAATTAGTATCAATATATTATCAAACTCCTGTCACTATCTTTATTAAAAGCAAAACTGCAGTTTACGATACAGAAACTCCCCCTTTTCCACAAAAATACTTTAATGAAATTTGAGAAGAATCGGCAATAACAGCATTTTAAAACAAGTGAGTTGAGTTTGAATGCAGGAAGAGGTAATCTCAGAAAAAAATTGAGACAAATTAAAAAGTTCTGTTAGGAATGTGATCTTAAACAAAGCAAAGCCCATTAACAACAGAGTCATATTGTGAATTTTATCCAGAGCAGATCAAGATTTTTGTGCATACTCTGAAGATAGACACATGCACAGCTATACAGGAACACATTTGAATAAAATGAGTATAATCAGCATCAAAAAAATTTTTTTAATCCGGCTTCTGACCGTCGTGTGCTTTCCAGACACATTCAGACAGCTTTAATTCTGAAAAAACAGCCTTGAATGAGGAATCCTCAGGACTGCAGGCATAGACACCGAACCTGATTTTGTTTTTTGCCTCAGTCATATGACAAATACGCATCTGACTGAAGTTAATACCGTCAAAAGAGGATTCTATTCTGAAATCCATTTCTCGTCTTGATAACCGATACCATACAGTTTTTATGTCAGCAGGAATCACAGTTGTTGCCCAGTCTGAATAACCATTATTGGTAACTACAGAACCGAGGTGCTGAAAACTAGTATTCTCGTACTCAACAGAAGCCTTAAGCCAGTTTTCAGAATCAAGATACATGACAATTCCGCACTGATCAAAGCGCTTATGACTATCCTGAAAATCTGTTTTTACGGTAAAGGAAAAGAACCTGTCATCACTTTCTAGCTGCAGCACTGGAGCATTATCGTTGCAGAAAAGGTAATAGGTTTTCTGCCACAGATCAGTATGAGGATCAGTGAAAATCTCAATTTTCTCGTTGTTTATCGAGAATTTCTTCGGCGGTCTGGTCCACACCAGTTTTCCATTAAGCATTTTCATTTCCTGTTTGTTATAGGTACACACAAAAAAATGTCCCTGTTAATGAGAACAGGGATTTTATCTTTTTTTCCTAATGATAGGAATTCAATATTTGTAGAGTCAGGCATACACAGTCATATGCAGCATCTACCTGTCAGATTCCATTAACGAATTGATATTCTTTAAAACCTTTAACTGTTTTATCAGCTCCTCATTCCAGAAATTCTTCTGCACCTCATTGTCTGTCTGAGTAAAATTCCGGCCTGTAAAAGCTTCCATAAATCTATAGCTGTTTTCTCTGTAGGTGAGCCATGAGTTCTGCATACTCATAAGAGCATCGTCACAGCCACGCTGCCTGCACTGCATTTTTAGGCGGTTATAGGCAGTATCAAGTTCCTCATTCACCATTTTCTCAACGGTACTTGCACAGTCTGCAGCCTCGGCCATCGACAGAGAATCCATGACACAGTTTCTGAAATAAAGACCTTCTCTCGGATCTGCTTCAAGGCGGTAACCTATAGGAATAATTATATTGGTTGTGCCCTCTTTGTAATCCTGTCCAAACAGACTTTTTACGTAGAATTTCAGCTGTGCAGGATTTTTTCCAGCAAAGATCTGTGCCTGAAGGGCTCCTATCTTCTTTTCATCCACTAGTCCCTTCTGATAATTATCCAGAAGCGACCTGAGTTTTTTAACCTTGTCCTCTTCCTCCTGAATCTGACTTTTTAGTTGAGCAACAAAATATTCATTGTCATAAGCTTCCTCTTCGGCAAATGACAGGTTTACAAATATGGAGCTGAAGGCAATCAAAGAGCCAAGCAATAGATTTTTTCCAGACATACTCATACCTCATATTTTGTAAAAAATACAAAGGGGGTTTATTGATAATAGGATCAAATCGAAAGTTTGGATGAGGAGAGATTCACATTTATTTGGCCGATTAGACTCCAATTTATTGTGATCATGATCATTATATTCTGCAACAGATAACAGAATACAGGTGTATTGTTTAACAAAGCTAAATTAAATAGGTATAACCTATTGAAAAATAATAGAATCAGCATACATAATTAGAACGAAAAAAAATACGCTAATTCTGAAAGAAAAGCATGTCAGATTTTTTAGCATTGAACAGAATAACCTATATCCAATAAAGAGGAAAGCTCATGAATACGCAAAAACCACTAGAAAAGGATTGGAAACTTTTTAAAGAAAAGCTAAAAATCTGGCAGGAGAATTACCTTGAAAAGCTGAACAGAGAGTATATATCCATCCTTTCAGGAGACGGCGATGCTTCAGATAAATTCTGGGAACTGGACACACGCATTAAGAATGATAAGAAAAAAGCAGGAGTGCTGGTAAAAGACATGAGCCGGTCAAATATGATGCTCATTATCATACAGCTTCTAAATGAAAAGGTAATAACAAAAGAGGATTTATCAGGATTCAGTGAAGAACTCAATGAACAGTTAGAGCTTTTTTTCACAATATCTTCGGCTCCGCGTATCAGGTTGAATTGACACGCTTACAACAAGTAAAACAAAGGATAGATTCGACGAAACAGATTAAAGAAATCTATGTACCAAAGCCTTTATGGAAGAGTTTATTAGATGAGAGAGGTTGACCTGCTCCCAATGGCTGAAGCCAGGGGATTCAATACCGCCCGTTAACTATTTTTGCTAATGTTAACTAGGCCTCTAAGGCTTCTCGTTGCTGACTGCTATTACAGTTCACTTGGCGAGCGATCTGGGCAAGACCTGCCCTTTTTATATTTTTAGCTGCGTTCACATCTGCGTTTTCTGTGTGACCGCAGTGGATACATTTAAACTCAGCCTGAGTCTTTCGGTTCCCCTTATCAACATAGCCGCATACATGACAGGCTCTGCTGGTGTTCTTAGCAGGAATCTGCACGAAGATGCCTCCCTTAAGCTTAAGTTTGTACTCAAGCTGTTTAAAGAACATAGACCATGACTCTTTTAAAATCTCTCTATTTAAGCCTGACTTCTGTTTTACATTTCTGCCAGGTTCTTCAATAGTTCCCTTAGCTGATTTGGTCATATTCTTAATCTTCAGGTCTTCTACACATATAATGTCGTGGTTTTTGACTAGGCGTGTAGACTCTTTCTGAAGATAATCGTATCTGATATCAGTAAGTTTCTTATGAAGCTTAGAGAGTTTTATTCTGAGTTTAATGTATCTTTTTGAATCTTTTTTCTTTCTGCTTAATCTCCTCTGCAGTTTTTCTATCTTTTCATAAACAGGATTCAGCCTGTCTTTTAATGACGGTATGTGGTTTTCATCTGATAAGGTGGCAAATCTGACCACTCCCATATCAATACCTACAGCTGTATTTAAATTAAGCTCCTGGATCAGAGGATTTAATTCAAACTCTGTCTGAACAGAGATATACCAGTCTCCATGGTTCAGTGAAACTGTTACATTCTTTGGTTTACCGAAGATGTTTATGGATTTACGGTACTTAACCCAGCCAAGCTTGGGTAGCCATATCTTCTTTCTGTCTTCATCAAGTTCAAAGCCCTGAGGAAATCTGAAGCTGTTATGAAGAGACTTCTTTTTGAATCTTGGTAAACCACCTTTTCCTTCGAAGAATCTATGATAGGCCCTCATCAAATCCTGAGCTTTCTGCTGTAAAGCCTGAGCAGGACATTCCTGTAAAAAAGGATATTCTTTCCTTAAATCAGGAAGCAGATAGTTTAATCCGGTAATACATTTATAGCACAAAGGTCTGAAACTAAGCTTCTTAGCTTCATCCCTGTTTAAGGCTTCACCATTACTCTGTCTGGAATCTATTTCCTCAAGATATTCTCTGAAGTCTTCCCTGCATTTGAAGAGTAAATGGTTATATACAAATCTGGTACAACCTGCTGTCCTACTGAAAAAACGACGCTGTTCTCCATTAGGCTCAAGCTTAAATTTAAAAGCAAGTTTTGCTAGATTTGTATCTGTCATATATATATTTATTATTTTTAAACTTTATTAAACAATATATATATTATAGCATACTTTTTAGCTGCCTTACATCCCCATTGTTAAAACAATGGGGGCTTCCGGCGGCAAAGATAAGTTCTATTTCAACTAACGTCAAAAACTGTGATCTAGCATTAATTTCTGCACCATTCTTAAACAATTCTTTATCACACAGCAAAAAAGTAAAATTATGCTAAAATGAGACAAGCCTAAGGAGGTTTATTCTATGATCAATGCTCTTAAGAAAATCGTTTTTGCAGCTTGTATAGGCGTTATGTCCTTTTCAAGTGTTGCAGCCCCTGAATCAGCTACTCAGAAAAAAGTATTAAATGTCGGGTGTGAGGGTGCATTTGCTCCTTTCACTTATATAAATGATGAAGGTAATATCACAGGATTTGATATTGACCTGATAAAAGAGCTTGGTGAACACTTAGGTTATGATGTCAAAATCAATGTAATGCAGTTTGACGGACTGATTCCATCCCTAATGGTTGGCAACATCGACCTGATTATTTCAGGTTTCACCATTACAGATGAAAGAGCCAAAAAGGTAGACTTCTCTGATCCATATTATCTCTGCGGTATGAGTTATGTTATCAATAAGAAGAATCTAAATAAATACGACTCTTATGAAAAGCTCAACGGACAAACTCTGTGCACTCAGCTAGCAGCAACCGGAACTAACTTTGCGCAGAAGTACCTGCCAAAGTCACACTTAAAGATATTCAATGCTCCACCAGAGACTTATATTGAATTAGGTAATGACAGCTGTGTAGCTGCAGTTCATGATAAGCCAGTAAATGATTTCTTCCTGGCAAGAGATGTTTCCGGTAAATTCACTTCTGTTGAAATTACTCAGCATATTAACAAAGAATACTATGGTATTGCTGTGCAGAAAGGTAACACCAAGCTTCTTAAAGAAATTAACAAGGGCTTAAAGGAGATCGAGAGTAATGGAGTTTTCGAGAAAGTAAGTAAACACTGGTTCGGATACAATATTCTTGAATCTCTTAAAGAAGAGTAAGTTCAGTATCAATTAAAGAAACAGGCATCATGCCTGTTTTTTCTTTTCTTATTATAATCTCAAACCTCATCTCATAATTATCAAATCTCACTAAGCTTTAGTCACAAAAAATATACATTCTTAAAACAAACACAGAACTCTAATCTATCATTGAGAAATGATATGAATATATTGAGGTATGTTATAAGTGCTAAAAAGAACACTTGTGCTCTGCTTTACAATGATTTTAATCTTAATCATGATTTCTGCTGTGTCTGTTATTATCGCCAGACAGAAAGTAATACGCGTAGGAGTGGACGGATTCAGTGCACCTTTCAGTATAACAAACAGTTTTGGAGATCTGAGCGGTTATGATGTAGATATAATAAAAGCTATAGCAAAAAAGCTGGATTACAAAATTGAATTCAAAATC
>Ga0256407_10010185_pt1 | contig 13273 bp, 8 predicted proteins | sample RumenRJG_04DNA_FD_193489 | JGI IMG/M metagenome (GOLD analysis project Ga0256407, IMG submission 193489) | Bovine rumen microbial communities from Lethbridge, Alberta, Canada - RJG_04 | ecosystem: Host-associated > Mammals > Digestive system > Stomach > Rumen | place: Canada: Alberta | collected... | reverse complement strand
TCGAGCCATCCGGCGGCGACATAGCACAGGTCCATGGCCGCCGAGCCCAGGCGCCTGAGTCCGCGTATTCGGGGCATGGTGCGTGCCACGCGGTCGAGGTTGTTGTCGGGGTTGGTGGCTTTGTCATAGGGGAAACCCGTGGAGATGACGGCGCGCTGCAACTCGGTTGTCCCCTTGGCCTGCAGGCGGCCGTAGGGGCCATAGGCGCCCTTGCCCTTCACGGCCCAGAACTCCTCGTCGAGCGTCGGGGCATAGACATAGCCCATCCGGGTCTCGCCGTCGACCTTGAGGCCGATGGAGATGCAGTAGGTGGCGATGCCGGCGCTGTAGTTCACGGTGCCGTCGAGGGGGTCGATGACCCACTGGCAGCGAGCCTGGCGGTGATCGTCGCCGCTCTCCTCGCTCAGGATGGCGTGGTCGGGGAAGGCGCTGTGGATGAGGTCCAGGATGATGCGCTCGCTGCCCTTGTCGGCCTCGGTGACGATGTCATAGGCGCTGCCGCCCTTGTCCTCGATACTGAGGTCGCGTTGTCTGAAGTGCTGTTTCAACACCTCGCCTCCGTCATGGGCCATGCGGGTTGCCGCTTCGAGCCACTGGCGCTCCTGTGCGGTAAGGTTGTCTGTAATCATGTTTTTCATCTTGTTTTGCTTTTTTATAATTAAACCTGAAACTATGGATTGTGTAGAGAGATGTCATATAATAAAGGGGGCGACTGACTCGCCCCCCTTGTCGGTTACTGTGCCCCGGCTGCTTTGTCGCCGTCGGGCTCGATGGGAATCTGTCGTTTGAACACTTCCTTGAAGGTGATGAGCGTCTCGCTGCGTCCCAGACCCATCTTCAGGAAACGGTCGTGGATGACCTGCAGCAGGTGGTCGTTGTTCTTGGCATACAGTTTGACAAACATGTCATACTTGCCGGTGGTGAAATAGCACTCTACGACCTCGGGAACGGTTTTAAGCCGTGCCACTACCTCATCAAACTTTGACGGGTCATTGAGGAAGAATCCGATATAAGCACAGGTCTGATAACCCACCGAAGCAGGTTCAATTAACGAAATCGAACCCTTAATCACTCCCATGTTATAGAGTTTCTGGATACGCTGGTGGATAGCAGCGCCCGACACATTGCATGCCCGTGCAATTTCCAAGTAAGGCTTGCGGGCATTCAGCGACAGCATTTTTAAAATCTTGTAGTCAAGTAAATCTAGTTTTGTAGCCATAAAATATAGTTTTTATTGTTAGAGGTTGCTATAAATAATTTTAATTCAACACACTCGTCTTCAACGCATTGACACTCCACATGCAGTTAGATACCATCATGGGTGCTATACCAAAGATTATTGATAGCTATGAGGCATGCCGACCATGACATGAAATGCACACCCGAAGCACAATTAATCTTTGCTGCGTGCAAAGATACAACATTTTTCTTAAAATAGTGACAATTTATAATAAATTTTCATAAATTTCTTTTTATCTAGCATCTTTTCATCTTCTTTTCAATGTAAAAATATCGCGATATCGCCCATCACATCGGGATACTCCTTCAATAACGCCATGGCGCTCTTTTTCTCAAAAAAAAAATTGAGTGAAAGTTGCATTTTCCCCAAAATTCCGCAACATTTTTAAATAATCAACGCAAAATGTTGCACAATTGCTAAAAAATTCATTTATTTGCCAAAGCAAATAATACTTTACCAAAATAATACATCAAGATTATGAGAATTACTAAACCCAACCCAATCAAAGCGCTGGCAGCACTGCTGTGCCTCGTGTGCGCCCTCAGCGCGTCGGCCTACAACTTCGTCAAGGACGGCATCTACTACAACATCAACAGCAACGGCACAAGTGTCTCGGTGACCTATAAAGACACCAACTACAACAGTTACAGCGGCACGGTCAATATCCCCGCCACAGTGACTTATAATGAAACGACCTACAGCGTGACCTCTATTGGCGTGTCGGCCTTCAGCAACTGTACCGACCTGATACGCGTGGTGATTCCCAACTCGGTGCAGTATATAATGAACTACGCATTCCAGAACTGTACAGGACTTATCAATATCACCCTGCCCGCATCTCTGTCAGCCGTCTACAATAATGTGTTCAACGGTTGCACAAGCCTGAAGTCGATCATCTGTCTGAAAACCAGCACCAACCTAGATTTCTGCACCAATACCAATAATTTCCCAACATCGGTATACAGCGATGCCATACTCATCGTCCCCCAAGGCTACAAGTCCTATTACCAGTCCAGTTCTTTATGGTCCAACTTCAGCACCATCGAGGAAATGGACTGCGACTTTGCCGTGGATGCCATTTTCTATAAAGACCTGGGTGACAACAAGGCTGAAGTGACCGACCCATGTTCTTATACTTATTACAGTAATTATTATACCGGAGATGTGGTCATTCCGTCAACCGTCACTCACGGGGTGAACACCTATACCGTGACATCCATCCACGCCCAAACATTCTACTACTGTCATTACCTATACAGTGTGAGCATTCCGACAACAGTCTCCAGCATTGGCATGTATGCCTTCTATGACTGCACAAGTCTGACAAGTTGCACCATCCCCGAGGGTGTTAAGAATATCGAGTATTGCACCTTTGGCAGCTGTTCACAATTGTCAAGCGTTGTTCTCCCCTCGAGCGTGACCTGGATTGCCCAGAATGCATTCGTTAATTGCGACGCACTCACCAGCATCACCTGCAGGGCCACAACACCCCCCATCTGCACCGACAGCAGTTGCTTCCCCACGGCAGCCTACTCCAACGCCACGCTCTATGTGCCCAATAATGCCGTGAGCCAGTACCATTCGGCCTCGGTATGGCAGAACTTTTCCAACATCGTCGGGAAGAGTTACGACTTTGAGTCAAACGGCATCTATTACCGCATCACCGGCACCAACACTGCCGAGGTCACCTATAAGGACCTCAACTTTAACTCCTACAGCGGCCTCGTGCGCATCCCGTCGACGGTTACCCATGAAGGCACCGTCTACACCATCACCGCCATCGGCGCGTCGGCCTTCCGCCAGAGTTCCGGCCTGACAGGGGTGACTATTCCCGGTAGTGTCACCGTGATTGACTATGCGGCATTCTACAATTGCACGGCATTGACACAGATCACTATTTACAGCACTTTGAGAACAATTGGCGACTATGCATTCCGTCAGACAGGACTCACCAGCATCTACATTCCATACGGAGTGCAAAGCATTGGCAGGGCTTGTTTCTATGGATGCACGGAACTCACAAGTGCAACCATTGCCGGTAGCGTGCAGTCGATGGGCGAATTGTGCTTCATGCGCTGCGAATCGCTGCAGAATGTTACCTTCGGCCAAGGGGTCGCCGAGATTCCTGTGCAGTGCTTCACCTACTGCACTGGATTAAATTCAATTACTATCCCCTCGAGTGTCAAGAAGTACGATCATTACTCCTTCTACAACACGGGCTTCACATCGCTTGACCTGCCTGAGGGTGTTGATACCATCGGATATCGTGCGTTCGGTGCTTGCTACAATCTGATGTCCATCTCCTTCCCCGCAAGCGTCCGTTTCATCGATGATGCCCCCCTGGAGGAATGTCCGTCCCTGGCCCAAATCACCGTCGACGGGTCCAATCCGAACTACAGCGCCGTTGATAATGTCCTCTATGACAAGCAGCAGACGCGGCTCATCCGTTATGCCCCGCAGAAGACCGAAGTCATCACTCAGTCAGCCTATAACTGCACAACCATCGACGACTTCGCCTTTGAGGGTGCTGTCAACCTCTTATACTGCATCATCGGACCCAATCTGTCGTACATCGGTAATGCGCCATTCTATGATTGCTCGTCGCTGACCTCGTTCATCATGCCCACCGAGAATCCCAATTTCATGCTTGACTACGATGTGCTATACTCCAAGAAGGCTGATGGCCAACCCCAAACACTAATCTGTTATCCCGCTGCCAGGCCCGACAAGCATTACTCGGTGCTCAACGGAACCGACTCCATCAGGACCTATGCGTTTTATGGCGCCTCGGCTCTGCAGTCGGCTTACCTCCCCCAGAGCCTGGACGATTTGGGAGGCGGCGCATTCGTCAACGCTCAGGTGAAACGCGTAGTCATTGACGAAGGATTGCAGACGCTTGGTTACTCCGCATTTGCCTATTGTGATCAACTGGAGTCCCTTTATCTGCCATCAACCCTCGAGACGATTGAGGAGCAAGCATTACTCTATACCTATAACCTGAGTGAGATTACTTTCGCCGGGGCTACACCACCGACATTTTTACAAAATGCATTCACCGGCATGGGAGCCAATGTAGCAAACGGTCCCAAATTCTATGTGCCCGCCGGCTCCGGCAGCGCCTATGTCAGCCATGACTGGAATGAAAGTGACTTCTCCTTCAATGTTGCCGACATTTCGCCCTTGGCCACCGGCACTGAGTTTACCGTCGACAGCCTCATCTACAAGACTACCGACGCCGCGCTCAGCACTACAGTCACCGATGCCACCAGTGCAAACATCGCAGATCCCGGCATCTCGCCCAAGGTAGCCTATCAGGGCAACCTGTGCACCGTGACATCGATTGATAACAATGCCTTCCAACATTACACTAAAATGGTCAGGGTTGAAGTACCCTTCAGCGTAAAAACCATCGGCAACTACGCCTTCTACAACTGCAATAAGGTCGATAAGGCCGTCCTGCATGAAGGCGTCCAGCGAATCGGCGGTTACGCGTTTTCACACATGAGCAACCTCAGCAAAATCTGGATCCCCGCATCAGTCGACAGCATCAGGGGTGATGCCTTCATCGTCGACCCGCACCTCTATGGCATCTATGTCACTGAGGGCAACACCCGCTACACCAGTATCGATGCCGTCCTGTACACCAAGGACGGCAAGCGGCTCGTCTCCTTCCCCGAGGGCAAAACCACCGATTACACGGTTCCCGACGGAACAGAGGTAATCAGCAGCGAGGCTTTCCGCGGCAATGTGTCGCTTACCAACATCAACATGCCCAATTCACTCCGCGTAATTGAAAAATACGCGTTTTTCGGCTGCACGGCCTTGCCTGCCGTCGAAGTGCCCAATGGCGTCACCACCATCGGCAACTATGCCTTCTACAACTGCTCGTCGCTGACTTCGGCCGACCTGCCTGCCACGCTCACATCGCTCGACTATTATGCCTTCGTCGGTGCCAATGGCCTGACCACCCTCACTGTCAGGGCCACCACGCCGCCCACCTGCGCCGTCCACTTAGACGCGCACTCGGGAACCTACCAGGAGCCCTTCTCCGATGCTCAATATTCAAGTGTCCAACTCATCGTTCCCCGCGGCAGTGCACAAGCCTACCGCCAGGCGACCGTCTGGAAAAAGTTCCAAAACATCATCGAGGCCGACTTCCCCGTCGATGTGATGCGCGGTGATGTCAACAACGACGGCGAGGTCGACATCAACGATGTGACATTAGTCATCGGCCATGTCCTCGGCAACGGCGAAGAAATCAACACTGTGGCTGCCGATGTCAACGATGACGGCTTCATCGACATCAACGATGTCACCATCATCATCAGCCATGTCCTCGGCAACCCGTGGCCCGAGGCCAAGCCCATCGACATGTGGTACCTGTGGGGCAACTTCATCGGAGCAATGCCCTGGGGCGACACCTCGGGTAACATCCCCATTGGCCTCAGCACACTGCCCCTGTATCCCACCGGAGACTTTGACATGCAGGGCAAGGGCATACTCACCTGGACAGGACACATCCCCCGCGGTTATTTCACGATTGTGCACAAGACTGGCTACTACGATGATGTGGTCAGCGAGATGTGGGTGAAAGATGTCAATACCGGCGAATACAGTGTCCAGAACATGACAGACGATAATCCCAACTACAGCACCTTCCTGTTAGATGCAGGCTACTACACCATCACACTCAATACCAAGACGATGACCTTGAGCATTGAACCTTACTTGTCGACGGTCTATGCCTACCAGGCCATCAACATGCCGGGGTACTACAACGATTGGAACTCCACTGCCAATCCCATGACAGCGGTCAACTCTTTACATAATGTGGAGAACCACGACTGGTGGGTCGACAACTTCACCGTGACCGCCGACGACTATCTCGGCGAACTCAAATTCTGTGCCGACGGCAACTGGAGTGCCAACTGGGGCATACGGGAATTCCCCTACGGCACAGGAGTGATGAATGGCGATAATATCCCCGCCACATCCGGCACCTACACCGTCTTCTTCAACGATGTGACCGGACAATTCCACTTCATCAAGAAATAACTAATTACAGTTAATCACTAATCAATGAGGATGTTAGGCTTCTAACATCCTCATTTTTTTCTTGACACCGAGAGCTACCCTTTTTAAAATAATGTGTTTTAAAAGACGGGATTTAAGAAAAAAGCACTATCTTCGCCAGTTAAAACAACCATTTTAAGTTTTATCATGGAGTTCAGGACGATAGTAAAGGCGGGCGAGAACCGCAGTTGGCTCCACCATAGCGACAGCGTGGTGCTGCTGGGCTCATGCTTCAGCGACAACATGGGCGGCAAACTGCACGGAGCGCTCATCAATGCCATGGTCAACCCGATGGGGACGCTCTACAACCCCATGAGCATTGCACTCGGCGTTCAGCGGCTCATCGACAACGAGCCCGTCGCCGGCCGCGATCTGTTCATGCATAGCGGCGTGTGGAACAGTTATGACTTCCATTCTCGCTACTCCCAGCCCGACAAGCAGGCTGCCATCGACCGCATGAACCAGCGCATCCAGCTGGGACACGAAGCATTGCGCCAGGCGCAGTTGCTCACGGTGACCCTGGGTTCGGCCATCGTCTACAGGCTCAAAGCCACCGGAGAGGTCGTCGCCAACTGCCACAAGGTACCGCAGCACGAGTTTGAGCGCAAAATGGCCACGACCGAGGAAATGGCCCACACGCTAGACGACATGCTCACGGCACTGCACGCCTTTAACCCCGGACTGCGCGTCATCCTCACGGTGAGTCCCATACGCCACATCGCCGACGGGCTTGATACCAACTCGCTGAGCAAGGCATCACTGCGCGTCGCTATCGACAAGGCGATGAAGAATCACAGCGACTACTGCGACTATTTCCCCGCCTATGAGATCATGATGGATGACCTGCGCGACTACCGTTTCTACACCAGCGACATGGTACACCCCAGCGATGTGGCCGTGGAATACATCTGGCAGGCTTTCCAAGCGACATACCTCGATGACCGCAGCGCCCTGGCCGTGGCACGCTGCGAGCGCATCCACAAGCGCCTGCAACACCGGCCGATGAGCACCAACCGCGAAGTGGTGGAGCGCTTCAACAACGACACCGCCAGTGTGGTGCGCAACCTTATCAAGGAATACCCCTACCTGGCCAGCCACCCCGACCTCCAGCACTTACTAAACTCCTAACCCCGAACTCCTAACTATAACAAATGACCTACTCAATCACCGAAATATACAACGCGCTGGAAGTAACCGGACTTCAGATTATTGACGAAGACGCTATCGTCAGCCAGTTGCTCACCGACTCACGCTCACTCACGCAGCCCCACGAGACCATTTTCTTTGCACTGCGCACCGAGGGCGGCGACGGACACAACTTCATTCCCGACCTGTTTGACAAGGGAGTGCGCAACTTTGTGGTTTCCAGCGACTACTACCCCCTGCCCGATTGTCAGGGAGCCAACTATATCCATGTGGAATCACCGCTCGACGCGCTGCAGGCCCTGGCCACCTTCCACCGCCGCCGTTTCCGCGAGTTGCCAGTCATCGGCATCACGGGCAGCCGTGGCAAGACGACCGTCAAGGAGTGGCTCTACCAGTTGCTCAAGGACGACTACCGCATCGTGCGCTCACCGCGCAGCTACAACTCACAGATAGGTGTGCCGCTGTCACTCTGGGACATCGACAACAACACCGACCTGGCCATCATCGAGGCAGGCATCTCCACCACCGGCGAGATGGACAACCTGCAGGCGATGATTCGCCCCACCATCGGCATCATCACCAACCTGGGCAGCGAGCACAACGACGGCTTTGCCTCGATGGAGCAGAAAGCGCAGGAAAAAGCCAAGATACTGTTCAACTGCGAGTGCGTCGTCTATTGTGCCGACGATCCGCTGGTGACGCACACTATCGCGCCGCTGGTCGAGAGCGGTGTGGCACAGGAGATGTCGTGGTCACGCAACCACTGCGACGCACCGTTGCAGGTAGACAGCACCGACCGCAGCGACAACGCCACTACATTGCACTACACCTGCAATGACGAGCCCGGGACGGTGACCATACCCTTCACCGCCGACCGCGACCTGGACAACGCCATCATCTGCCTGGCGGTAATGCTGCACCTGGGCATGGAGCGCGAGGTCATAGCGCAGCGCATGGCGACACTCACCCCCGTGGGGACAAGGCTCAATGTCATCGAGGGCGTGAACGACTGCACCGTCATTGTGGACAGTTACACCAGTGACTACAACTCCCTCACGCCAGCACTCAACTTCATGACAAGGCGTGCGGGCAACAGGCCCTGCACCGTCATCCTCAGCGACCTCACCCCCGAGAGTTACAGCGGCGACGAGCTTTACATCCGCGTGAGCGAACTGCTCAAGACCAAGCGCGTCAGCCGCCTGATGGGCATCGGCAAGGACATGTGCCGCTATAGCCAATACTTCAACGACCTGCCGCTGGCACGCTTCTATAACGACACCCAGGAGTTCATGAGCGACTTCGCCAAGGGTGACTTTGACGAGGAGACGATTCTCGTCAAGGGTGACCCGCGCTTCGGCTTCAGCCAGATCATCGACCTGCTCGAGGCCAAGCAGCACATGACCGTTATGGAAGTGGACCTGAATGCACTGGCACACAACTTCAAGTTCTTCAAGTCGCTCATCAAGCCCAGTACCAAGACCGTGGGCATGGTCAAGGCCAGCGGCTATGGAGCAGGCAGTTATGAGATTGCCAAGACGCTCCAGGATTGCGGTTGCGACTACCTCGCCGTAGCCGTGCATGACGAGGGCGTGGACCTGCGCAAGGCGAGCATCACCATGCCCATCATCGTGCTCAACCCCAACGGCGTCAACTACAAGGCCATGTTCCAGTACCGCCTGGAGCCAGAGCTCTACAGTCTGGACATGGGCCGTGACCTTATCAAGGAAGGAAAGAAATATGGCGTGCACGATTTCCCCGTGCATGTCAAGATTGACAGTGGCATGCACCGCTTGGGATTCACCGGAGAGCAACTGCCAGAACTCATCGAGCTGCTCAAGGGGCAAGACATCATCAAGCCGGCATCGGTATTCACCCACCTGAGCGTAGCCGATGAACCCTCCCAGGATGCCTACACCGAAGCGCAGTTTGACTATTTCGAGGGCTGCAGCAAGGCGCTCCAGCAAGCCTTCGGGCATCCCATCATGCGGCATGTGCTCAACACCTGTGGCATCGTGAGGTTCCCCGAGCGCCAGTACGACATGGTGCGCATCGGCATCGGTCTATACGGCATCCGCACCTTGTTTGACGGCAGCGAGGATACCCTGAAACCCGTGTCGGCACTGCGCTCTGTCATCATCAGCATCAAGGACTGGCCAGCTGGCACGACTATCGGTTATAGCCGTCGAGGCGTGCTGCAACGCGACAGCCGCATTGCCACCGTCACCATAGGCTATGCCGACGGCTTTGACCGCCACTTCGGCAACGGCCATGTGAGCATGTGGGTCAACGGCAAGTTGTGCCCCACGGTCGGCAATGTCTGCATGGATGCCGTGATGATTGATGTCACCGATGTGCCTTGCAAGGTGGGAGACACTGTGGAAATCTTTGGCGAACATGTGCCCATCGAGCAACTGAGTGAGGCGCGTGACACCATCCCCTATGAAATCCTCACCAGCGTGTCACCACGCGTCAAGCGCGTTTATTATAGAGAATAATGGCAATGAAAAGATTATATCCTATCGGGATACTGGCAGCTGTGCTGATGTGCTGTGCCGGAACAGGCCGCGCACAGGATATCGTAGCCAACGGTATTTACTACAACATCATCAGCGACACCCAGGTTGAGGTTGCCCCCGCCATCTTTGACGGGGTGAACCACTACGAGGGCACCATCATATTGCCTGAAAAGGTGTACTGTGACGGCGTGAATTATGATGTCACAGCCATTGCGCCACGGGCATTTTGGAATTCGGCAGTGACCGAGGTGCAGATTCCCAACAGCATCACCATGATTGGAGACGCTGCATTTGCCGACGCCGAGGAACTGACCAGCATTACCCTGCCCCTGGGCCTCACCGCTGTGAGCCGCTATATGCTCGCCGGCACGGCCATCACCAGTATCGTCTTGCCCGAGGGCGTGACCGATGTGGGGTTGGGAGCCTTTGAGGACTGCACGCAACTGCGCACCGCATTCCTGCCCATGACACTGCAACGCATCGGCGACAGGGCTTTCGGCTACTGCTCACACCTGACCGAGATTTATTGCGATGCCGCCACTCCGCCCCAGGTGAGCGGAACACCCTTTGAGGGTTGTGACGGCATCAGCGTGATGCTGGCCGACGGTGCCACTACCCGCCGATACGGGGAAGACAACACATGGGGCAACGAGGATGTTTTCTCGCTGTGGATCGACGAGGGACTGGCCGTGCTCCCCACCATGCAACAGGAATTTCTGGGTCAAAGCTGGACTGCGCTCACCCTGGGAGGAAACCTGGCCTACAAAATCTACGGCCCCGACGGTTATCTGGTTGCCCTGACAGCTGCCGACCGCTACTTCCTGCCCATCGGTGCCCAGAGCACCGACTATCTGGTCGTTCCCACCACGCTGATGTATGACGAGGAGGACCTGCAGATGGTTGCCACCGCCCAGGCCGACGCCATCGAGGAAATCGAGGAGGACAATAACGAGCCACAGTTGACCATCACGGGCATCGACGGCACCATCTACATCGGCGGCGACACCCACGGGCTGTGGACATTCATCTATGATGTCTACGGCAACCTGTGGTATGAACGACCCGCCGTCAACAACTGGATTAGCCTGCCCGGACAGCGCGTTTACATCGTTAAGGTGGGCAATACCGTCCGCAAAGTGTTCCTGAACTGATGAAAAACGAAGATATCGACATCAAGTATATGCGCATGGCACTCGACGAGGCCCACAAGGCGCTCGAGCGCGACGAGGTGCCCATCGGTGCCGTCATCGTGTGCAAGGGACGCGTCATCGGGCGCGGCCACAACCTGACCGAGGCCTTGACCGATGTCACCGCCCATGCCGAGATGCAGGCCATCACGGCAGCGGCCGCTACATTAGGCGGCAAGTACCTGACCGACTGCACCCTATATGTCACGGTGGAGCCCTGCCTAATGTGCGCCGGAGCGCTGGCATGGAGCCAGATTTCCCGCATCGTCTATGGCGCCAGCGATGACAAGCGCGGCTACCACACGATGTGCGAGAAACCCTTCCACCCCAAAACCACGGTAACCGCAGGTGTACTGCAGGACGAGTGTTCCAAACTGATGACTGACTTCTTCAAGAAAAAACGACCATTAAAAATCAAAGAGAAATGAAAAAGTCTTTCCTGAAACCGATATTGCTGATGGCCGCCATGATTATGATGGCGACCACCGCATGCGCCCACCCTGCACCCAAGACAGCCGAGGGCACCGAGATGGCAGCACCCCAAGAATGCGCATCAACCGCCGACACCGTCGAGGTGATGAGCCAGGCTATGGGCCGCACCATCAAGAATGTGGTCGTCACGCCCAAGCAATACCGTTGTACCAAGGCAGAAAACAGCAACTATCCCGTGCTCTACCTGCTGCATGGCGCCTACGGCTGCTACAGCGACTGGTCCAAGAAGACCGACCTGCATCGTTTGGCCGACAAGTACAATGTCATCATTGTGTGCCCCGACGGACAGGACAGTTGGTACTTTGACTCGCCCGTCGACCCCAAGATGCAGTTCGAGACCTATGTCAGCAAGGAACTGGTTGCATATATCGACAGCCACTACCGCACTATCGCCAACCGCTACATGCGTGCCATCACGGGCTTGAGCATGGGCGGCCACGGGGCGCTGTTCCTCGCGTTCCGTCACCCTGATGTGTTCTGGTCGTGCGGCAGCATGAGCGGCAACATGGACATCACTCAGTACCCTGACAGTTGGCACATCAAGGACCGTCTGGGCGAACAAGCCGCCAACAAGCAGCGCTGGCGCGACCATGCCGTGTGCAACCAGCTTGACCGGGTGAAGGCCAGTACCCTGCAGCCCGCCCAGAACATCATCATCGATGACGGCCTGAACGACATCTTCATCAAGAACAATATCGCCATACACGACCAGATGGTCGAGATGGGCATCGACCACGACTTCACAGTGCGACCCGGCCGCCACAGTTGGGACTACTGGGTGAACTCGCTCGACTATCACATGATGTTCTTTGACAAGGCGTTTAATCGTGGCGCTGAATTGTTGAAGAAAGAGGCAGAATCTAAAGTCAACAACTAACCCTGAAATACCATTAACGCAAACTATGAAACGACCCAAAATACTCATTATCTATACCGGCGGCACCATCGGCATGATAGAGAATCCCGAGACCCATGCCCTGCAACCGTTCAACTTTGACCACCTGATTGACAATGTGCCCAAGGTCAAGAAACTGGACTACGAGATTGAGCATTTCCAATTCGACCCGCCCATCGACAGCAGCAACATGGACCCGACACACTGGCGCGACATCGCCCTTGCCATCGAGGAACGCTACGACTTCTACGACGGCTTTGTCGTGCTGCACGGCACCGACACGATGGCCTTCACGGCCTCGGCACTGAGTTTCATGCTCGAGAACCTGAGCAAACCCGTCATTATCACCGGCTCGCAACTGCCCATCGGCGAGGTGCGCACCGACGGCGAGGAAAACCTCATCACAGCCCTGCAGGTCGCTGCCGCCATCGACGAGAAGGGACGCCCGCGCGTGCAGGAGGTCGCCATCCTGTTCGAGAACTACCTGTGGCGCGGCAACCGTGCCACCAAGATGAGCGCCGACAACTTCAACGCTTTCAAGAGTTTCAACTATCCCGAACTGGCCGAAATCGGTCTCGACATCGAGTACAACACGCCCTACCTCAGGCAGATGCCGCCCCGGCCGCTGAAGGTGTGCACCGACATGGACAGCAATGTCATGTTCCTGGAACTCAACCCCGGCATCACCGAACAGACGCTCGACTACCTGCTGCACACCCCGGGC
>Ga0256407_10010184_pt1 | contig 13274 bp, 11 predicted proteins | sample RumenRJG_04DNA_FD_193489 | JGI IMG/M metagenome (GOLD analysis project Ga0256407, IMG submission 193489) | Bovine rumen microbial communities from Lethbridge, Alberta, Canada - RJG_04 | ecosystem: Host-associated > Mammals > Digestive system > Stomach > Rumen | place: Canada: Alberta... | reverse complement strand
AAATTTAAAAACTATGAAAAATTAAATTTTTTAAAAAAAATAATAATTTAATTTTTTACAGAAAGAATATTTTCAAAAAAAAAAAAAAATTTTTTAATTTTAATAAATAAATCCATTAAAAAAAAATAGTAAAATAATAAAAAAATAAAAAAAAAAAATCAAAATAAAACACAAAATCAAAAATAAAAAAATCATTTATAAAAAAAATGGATTCCCAAACAACCCAACCTCAAGAAGAAGATGATTTCAAAATAGAAATCCTTCCTGATGACTACACTCAATATGATTTATCATTCAAAATAATAGTAATAGGTGATTCAGGAGTAGGTAAATCATGTTTAACAAACAAAGCAACAAAAAATGTATTTGAAGATTCATACAATGCAACAGTAGGATTTGAATTTTTTTCATTTAATTTAAAATTAAACGATAAAATAATAAAATTACAAATTTGGGATACATGTGGTCAAGAATTATATAGATCATTAATAACTAATTTTTATAGAAATTCATCTTTGGCAATTATGGTTTATTCAATTAATAATAAAGACTCTTTTGATAATATTGATATTTGGTTAAAAGAATTAAGAATGCATTCAAATCCTGATGCTAAAGTTTTTTTAATTGGAAATAAAATTGATTTGGAAAATGAAAGAATAGTTAATAGAGAACAAGGAGAACAATATGCTAATCAAAATCATTTTAATTTATTTTTGGAATCTAGTGCTAAAACTGGGTTTAATGCACAGAAAATTTTCATTGAAGCTGCTAAAATTTTATATAAGGATTATTTGAAATATAAAGATAAATATGATACTAGAAGTGGGACTGTTGGGACTTTTAAACCTATTAATAATAATCAAAATAAAAATGATAGTGGGAATAATAAACCTAAAGGTGGATGTTGTTAGTTATTTTTATTTAAATTTTATATTATTTTATAATCTATTAATTAGAATTATTGTTTTTTAAGGGTTTTTTTTTTAAATTTTTTTTATTAACATGAGGAATTTAATTTGGACTGTTTAAAAAATATGATTTGATTCAATATAAATAAATCATTAATTAAATATGTTTATTTTGAATATCATAATAAAACAAATTATCGTAATTAAAATAAATTTTTTATATTCAAAAAATTAAATTATTTAAAAGTTATTAATAAAGAAAATTTATTATAATTATTCTATCAAATTATAATATTTATAAGAAATATAATAAATGTCTAAAGTTACAAAAAAAAAATCTTTAAAAAATAAAGCAAATAAATTAACCAATACAGGTGATAAAAATAATACAACAAAAAATGAAAAAATAAAACCTGAAATTATAAATATTCCTTCAAAAAAAACTTCAAAAATTGAAAGTTTAAAAAAAAAAAGTGATGAATTAAATGAAAATTTAAATAATAATATTAATCAAATTCAACAAGAGAAAGAAGAAACATTAAATGAATTAAAGAAAATAAATAATGAAATAATTAGGAAAAATATAAAAATACATAAATTAAAAATTGAAAATAATAATTTAATTAATCAACTAAAAGGAATTAAAAATGAAGTAACTAAACAAATAAATTTAATAGGACTTAATAAAATAAAAGATTTAGAAAATGAAACTGAAAAAATAAAAATAGATATTAATATTCAAGAAAAAGAAATAAAAAATTCAATAAATCTTATTCCTACTTTAATAAAAGAAAAAGAATTTTATGAAAAAATATTAAATAATAATAATGAACAAACAAGAGATATTTTAGATAATAAATTAAATGAAATAAATGAAGAAATAAATATAATTCAAAAGAAATTAGAAATATTAAAAAAAGAAATGAAAATACATAATAGATGTAATAAAAAATTAAAAAATTTAGAATTAGAATATAATTTATTAAAAAATGAATTAGATTTTGAAAAGAAAAAAAAATCATTAAATGAATCATTATCAATATCAAAAATAAATAAAAGACCAAGTTTAAGTTATTTTGATGATGAAATGTCAGATTCAAAATTAAGTTTAAATTATAATTATAATTCAAATGAAAAAAAAAGTTTATCAAAAAGAGATTATTCATATTATAAAGAGAAAAAATTATTAAAAATTTCAGTAGAAGCAGAAGAAAGAATTGAAAAAGAAAATATGAAAAAAAATTTAATTCCTATTTGGAAAGAATTTAAAAAAGTAAATCATAATTACATAAATTTTATAAGAAATAAACCAATAAATTCAAATTTTTCACAAAGAAAAAGAAATGATAATAGTACAAAATTATTTAGTGATAATGAAAAAAGTGTTCTTTCTAAAATAATTCCTGAAGAATATATTGATAATTATGAACAAAAATATGAAAATGTTCAAATTGAAAATAATGAAATTAAAGATGAATATAAAAATACTATTCAAGAAAAAAAACGATTACTTAAATTTAATAATTTAAAATTAAATAATTCAGCTGTAGAAATGAATAAATTAAATGAAGAGGCAAAAGAAATTAATAATGTATTAATAAATCAAAAAAAAATAATTAATCAATTAAAATCTAAATTGAAAATTGAAAATAGAAATTTAAAAGAAATAAAATCAATTTATAATTTAAAAAATAGAGAAAATTTAAAATTAAAAGAATATGTAAATATCATTCAAGAAAAAATTGATAAAGGGGAATTAATATTAAAAAAAAAAAATGAAAAAAAAAATGATAATGAAGAAAATAATGAAAATGAAGAAAATGAAAATGAATATAATGAAGATAATGGAAGTGAAAAAGATAAAAATGAAAATTATGTAAATAATGAAAAAGAAAATAATGAAAATGAAAATAATGAAAATGGAAATAATGAAATTGAAAATAATAAAAATGAAAATAATGAAAATGGAAATAATGAAATTGAAAATAATGAAAATGGAAATAATGAAATTGAAAATAATGAAAATGGAAATAATGAAATTGAAAATAATCAAGAAAAAAAAGATGAAACAAATATTAATTAGTAAAATAAAAATTTTTGAGTTAATTTATTTCTATATATAATATATCTAATTTTATTGTTTATAAATATAAATTTTTTAAATATCTTCTATGATTAATAATATATAAAAATATTAAAAATGAAATCATATAGTTGTGAAAATCTTTTATTAAAAAAAATTGATAATAATCAATTAAATTTGCCACAAATATCTTCAAATAGAAATTTAAAACAATCAATTTTATCTAAAAATAAAACAAATAAAGATAATATTTATAAAAAAACTAAAATTATAAATGAATTATCTAAAAAAATAAAACTTCAAAAAACATTTTTAATTACAAGTTTAAATATTTCTAAAAATGATTCAAAAAGTAGAAATGATTTCAAAAACATCAAAAATAAAGAAAAAGAAAGTTTCGATAAAATAAATTTAAATTCATCGAATTTAAATGAGTCACAAAACTTAAAAAAAAATTTATTACTGTCAAATAAAAATAATAACATAAATAATTTTTTATATTTAAAAAAAAATTTATCACAAATTTCAGGATTAATAAATAGGAAAGAAATTAATAATATTCCAATATGTCCAAATTTATTAATTACATATAAAAATAAATATGCTAATTTCAGTGAATATAATAGATTTATGAAATTTAATGAAGAATTATTAAAATTAAGAGCCCAAATTAATTTAGATTCTAAAAATACTTTTAAATATTTAAAAGAATTTATGAGATATTATGGAATAAAAAATGAATTATATTATAAAAATAAATTTCTATGTAATTTTAATAATTTTGTAAAAAGTAATTTTGTAAATATTATAAATCCTAATTTTTCTTTACAACAAAATTTAATTAATGCTTTAATAAAAGGAGGGCATGTAAATACTGGATTAAAAGAAGAAGAAACAATATTTATTAGTCCATTTATTAAAGATGAAAAAGAACCAAAAAAATTTGTTAATATTACAAATAATATTAAAAAGAAAGTTGAAACTATGTGTATTGTTAGTTTAGAAAAACAATCAAAACTAAATGAAAGATTAAACTAATATAAATTGTTTTTATTAGAATTATTTAAATTATATTTTATTTGCTTTTATTATATTAATTTATATGTTCACAATTGTTGCACATACTTTTTTAAATTGATTTAAAAATATATAAAAGAATATTTTTTATGATATATTTTCTTTTATATGAAAACTATAAATAAATTATTTGAATATTAATGAAATTTTTTATAATAAATGAAATTGTTATATGATAAATTTTAATAATAAATATTATATAAATATTATATTTCTTCTTTTTAATTTAAATCATACTATATTATTGATTATTAATAATTTATTTAATGATTAAAACAAAAAAAATATATTGCTAGATTGATTAATAATTTGAAATTATTATATTAATTTTTATATATAACAAAAAATAGATTTTATAAATAAGTTATTTTTATTCATTAGAAGGAACATGATTTTCTTCTTCTTCATTTTCAATATATTGATTATCATTTTCATTATTTAAAATCCCATTATCTTTTAAATTATTTTTTTCTTGTTCTTCCATATTTCTTTTATTTTTAATATCATTTAACTTTTTATGATTATTACTTTCATCATTATTATTTTCTTCATTATCTTCATTTTCATTTTCTTCATTTTGATAATAATCATTTTCTTTTTCTTTATTATTATCAATATTCTCATTTTCTAAATCAATCAATTCATCATTTTCTTCTTCATCATCATCATGTTGATGTTGTAAAATTAAATTATATAAACGAAAAACTTCACTACTAATTCCTAAAGGATTTTTTGCATTTAAAGTTAAATCTAATATATTATCTATTTTATTATACATATCAATTATATTTTCAGTTAATTGATTATTAACTCTATATGGAATTATATTATATGAATTATTTTTTATATTTTCTTCTTTTTCACTTAAAATTTTAAAATATTCTTTAAATTCTTCTTCAGTCATATCTTTTTTTGTTTTAATATATTTTTCATTTAAATTATTAATAATTTCATCAAATTCTAAACTAACATTAAAATAAGTTGTATTATATTCATTTATATTATTTTCAATTTCATCATTATTACAATTTATATTTTTAATATAATTATTATATACGTTAAATGCATTATCTATTTTATTATTTATATTATCATATTTTGCAAAAATATCATAATCTTTTTTATTTGTTTCTAATTTTTCAAAATTATCATCTGCTTTTTTAATATGAATTGGGACATCACTTTGTAATGTTATTGCATATAATTTTACACTTTCAACTAAATTATCAAAATCAATTTGAGTTACTTTATGTTTTAAATGTTTTATATCAATTCTACAAGAATTACAAATAAATTCTTTACAATTTCTACAAAAAACATTTATATTATCTCTATTACATGAACATAAAATTTTTTTTTTTATTGTTTTATTATTTAGATTTTTTTTCTTTTCTGTAGATTCATTTAAATTATTATTATCTTTTTTTTCAATTTTTAATTTAATAACAGATATTTTTTTAAAATAATCAGCAATAATATTATTTTCAAATTCAGAAATATCTTTATAATTATAAATTAATTTTATTTCAAAATTAATTGGTTTAAATAATTCTTTTGCAATATCCTTAATACAAGAAATAGTTTTATAAGGTGCAATTTCACTTAATTTAACTTTACCTAAATATTCAATATGTAATTTTATTTTTTTTAAAGAAGCCATTTTATTATTATTAAATATAAAACTGCAATCATAAAATTAAAAAAAATAAAAAAAAAATTTTAATATTTTTTCTATAACTTATATTTTAAATTAAAATGGCAGAAGATGGAGATTTTGAAGAAGATTTAATTAAAAAGGTAATTTTAGATGTTATTGAAGCAGATTGTCAACCAGAAAAAAATTTAAATGTTACTCAATTTAAAGAATTTACACATACAATAATAGATGATTTATATAGAGAATTACATAAATTGAAAAAAATGTTTAAATATTCTGCTACTGTTTTACTTCAACAAAAAGTTGGTGCTGCTTTAAATTATGGTAGTGCTATGTATGTTGATAATACTGCTGATGGTCAAGTTACTCATTTTTATAATGATAGTAAATATTATGATTTGGTTATTTCTATTGCTGGTTATAAAATTACTAAAAAATCTTAAATATATGGTTTTTTTAATTTTTTTTTAAAAAAAAATTTTTTTAAATTTTTTTTTTTTTGAATATCCTTTTTTGAAAATATTTAAAAGGAGTTAATTATTTAATTAAATTTTATTGTATTTATTTATATTATTTATTTGATTGATAAATTTATAAAAAATTGTTTTTTGAACTTATATTTAAATATTTATCTAATAAATTGTAATGATAATATTTTAATAATAATTCTATTTGATAATTATAATTTTAATCTTTTTATTATTCTTTTTTTGATATGAAATATTTTTAAAATTAATTAGATTTATTTTATGTTTATATAAACTCATATATAATATTTAATAAATTGAATATATTAGCTAATAAATATATTAATTAACCTTATTCTCTTACTTTATTTTCAATTTTTTAACAATATAATCAAAATCTTTTTTAAGATTATCACCATAAGCTATAGCATTATCAAATCTTTTAAAACCCTTTTCTTGAATTTCAATTTCTTTATCTCTTTTATATTTATCATGTCCTTTTATATTTAAATTTTTTAGATTTTTATAAATAACTCCTGTAGAAAGACTAGTTTCTTTAATCCTTTTTATAACATTATCCAAATTAGAAAAAAAAGCATTTTTTTTTGTAGGAATTTCAAAAGGTTTTACTTTTTCAGGTTGTAAAAATTCATCTGAAATAAAAAGCATTTTTTTATCTCTTTTTAATCTTCTTTTAATATATTTAAAAATTAATTTATCATGATCTTTATTTTCTTTAATTAAAATTTTATTTGTTAAATTACTACTTTCATTAAGTTCATTTAATTGATTTAAAATATCTTTTTTATCAACTTTAATAGTATCTAAATTTGAAATTGTTAAAGAATATTTTGTATTAGAAAAATCTGTACTTTGTGCATTTTGATTTTCTTTTTTTATTGTTTTTATTCTTAATGTCATAGGATCATTTTTAAAATTTACACTTTTATTTGTTTTATGAAAAGTATTTTTTGTTCTTACAGTTTGACTAAAAAATGGTTTTAAAACAAATCTTCTTTTATGATAATCTTTAAATATTTTATTTGTTATTTGATTATTATTTATATTATTTGATAATAATTTCTCATCTTTTAAATTACTTATATCATCAGAAATTTCTTTTGAACATTCATTTATTTTTAATCTTATTGGAGGTAATGATTGTAAATTTTGAGGGAAAATAAAATTACTTTTATATAATACTTTTTTATTTTTTGTTCTTTCCATTTTGAAAATTTTTATTTAAGTTATTTTTTATATATTTTAGTATATTTTATTTTTATATTCAATATAAAACTATTTTAAATGTCAATTAGTATAAGTTGTATTGAATGTAATAATGTAAAAAAAATTGAAATAAATCCTTATGTTAATTATTTCGAAAATAATCAAATGGATGATAATGATATTAATCAAAAAATAAATGAAGTTATTTATGAAAATGATTTAAATATTAATAATTGGGTTTGTATTGATTGTGTTGATAAAATTCAAAAAAAATATGAAAAATTAATTGATAATAAAACAGCTGAAAAAGAAATCTTTGTTAAAGGATTAAAGGATTTATTAATTGATTTACATGATGATAAATTAGAAAAATATTTAAAAATAGATTATAATCAATTAGACAAAGAAAATATAAAAAAATCAAATGAATATAAAAATTTAAAAACAAAGGAAAAAGAATATAAAAATGAAATTGAATCATTAAAAAATGAATTATCACAATTAGAAAAAGAAGATATTAATTTAAAAGATTTAGAAAAAGAATTATCTTTTATAAAACAAAATGAAGAAAATATAATAAAAACTTCATCATTAAATGAACTTTATAAAATTGAAAATAAAGAATGTACATTAAATAAAAATTCATTTATATCATATAAAAAAATTGAAAATTTAAATGAAGGAATGAATGACTTAATTTATTTAACAGAAATTATATCTTCATCTTTAAATTTTACAACAAATAAATATTCACTTTACTCTGGATTTATAGGACCAAAAATTTTAAATAGAGAAGAAAAAAAATTATATTTATTATATATTAGAAATAATGATTCAAGTTCAAAAATGCTTTTTAATGATGGAATTGAACAATATAAAATATATTTATCAGAATTATTATCTTATATTAATTCAAAATATAATATTGGAGATTTGTCATATAGTCCAAATAATTTAAATAGTATTAATGGATTTGAAAATTTAGATATTTCTCAAAGTTCACTTGAAGAAGGAATTAATTTTTTATATTCAATTTTAAATCATAAAAAATTAAAAGAATATTTTAATTATGAAAAACAATAATAATAATAAATATAATTTTTTTTTCTTAAAAATATGAATAAGAAAAAAAAAGTAAAAAAAAATATAAAAAAATAAAACCTATAAATTGAATAAAATATAAATTAATATTTTTCAAAACATATTTACTTATTTTTAATGTTTTATAATATTTTTATTCATTTAAAATTTTATTCATTAAAGCATTAATTCCTCTCATATTTTCTTCTTCAGGATCGACTTCAAAATTAATATTATTATAATTATAACTAAAATTATTATTTTCATTATTTAAAGAAGTATCATTTCTTTTACCAAAAGCACTATTAATTTTAGGTAAAACTGTATTTTGATTACTAGTAATATTTTTATTTTTTTTTGCACTTTGTCTCATTGAAATATTATTTTGAGAAGGAGAAGCTCTCATTGAATTTTCATGTTTAATTGAATTAATAAAACTTCTTAATAAAGAAATTTCTTGTTCTTTTTCATAAATTTGAACTTTCCAATTTTTTTCTTCTGTATTTTTTCTATTTAATTGATCTTGTAATTTTTTTATTGTTTTTTTATGTTCTTCTATAACTCTTATAATAGATAAATAAGATTTATCTAATTGTTTATATTTAATATCTTTATTTTCTAATTCATTATTTAATTGAATTATTTCATTTTCTAAATTTTTTATTGTATTTTCTTGTTTAATATTAAAATTTTCCATTTCTATTTTATCTTTTACATAATTATCAAATTTTTCTCTATAAATTCTTAATTCTTCTTCAGTTGATTTAAATTTCTCATTTTCTTCTTGTAAAGATTCTATTTTTTTTTGTAATTGTTCATTTGTTTGTAATGCATTTTTTAATAATTTTGATTTTGATTCTAATTTAGGATAAATATCATTATCTAATCTTTCTTTTAATTGTAATACATTTTGTTTTAAATTTGATAATTTTTGATTTAATTTTGTATTTTCTTCTTCTAATGTTTTATTTTTGTTTAATAAATCATCTATTGATAAATTTTCATTATTTTGATTTTCTTTTTCTTCATTTTGTTTTTTTATTTGTTCTTCTAATTTTGAATTTATTTCTTTTAACGAATTAATTTCATTTTTTAAAGCGTTTATTTCATCATTATTTTCATCATTTTTTTTTTCTTCTTTTATATTTTCATTATCATTATTTTCATTTTCTTTATTTATTTCAATATCTTTTTTTTCTTCTAAATCATTTTTTTCTTCTTCATTTTGATTATTTTCATCATCATCATCCATTCTAATTTCACCATTTACTTCAATTAAATTATTTCCTTCTATATTTTCATCTTTATTTTCTTCTTTATTTTCATCTTTATTTTCATCTTTATTTTCATTTTGATTTTCATTTTGATTTTCATCTTTATTTTCATTTTGATTTTCATCTTTATTTTCATTTTGATTTTCATTTTGATTTTCATCTTTATTTTCAATTTGATTTTCATCTTTATTTTCATTTTGATTTTCATTTTCGTTTTGATTTTCATTTTCTTCTATTTTTTTTTCTTCTGATTGATTTAATTCATCTTTATTTTCTTCTTCCTATATTTAAAATAAAATCAATAATATACCATTTATCTTCAGTTGTATTAAATTGTATTATTTTTATTATATTTTTCTGTTTTTTTATTTTTTAATAATTAAAATAAAAAAAATTTTATATAATAAAAAAAAATTTTATATTATACGTAAAATCATATTTTTAAAAAAGTAAAAAAAATAATTAAATAAGAAAATTGAGTAAATAATATTTTTTAAAAAATATTATAATAAAATATGGATGAATCAATTAATTCATTTGATGAAATTAATATATATAAAACATTAGATAAATGGGATGAAACTCATTTACCTCAAGCTTTAAAAAATCAACAAATAAAAAGAACAGTTGTAAGAAGAGTATCAAGACATTTTGAAGAAGATAAATTTAAAAATTTAAATTTTAAACAAAAATTATCATCTCATCTCGAAAATGATATAAAAGCTCCTGAAACATTAAAATCATATTATAAAAATTTAGATGAAGAAAAATCAAATTTAGTTGCTCAAAATATAAATATAATGAAGAAAAAATTTGATTTTGATATTTTTAAAAATAAAAAACAAAATGAAATTTCATTAAGTACAAATAATTCTTCAACAACAAAATCAATACAAAATTCAGAAAAAAAAAGAGAATCTGCAATTTTAAAAAAAGAAAATGAATTAATGTTAGTTGGAAATGAATTAGGAATAAGGAAAAAAATAATAAGAATTGATAAAAGTTCTGAAACTTCACATGATATAAAAGCATTTGAAGAAATAAATGTAGAAAATAAAATGTTAAAGAGAAATGATTTAAAATTAGAAGGAAATTATGAAAATATTATTTCATTTGATGTATATAAAGATATTGTTGATGATAAAAGAAAAATTGAAGTCTCATATAGAAAACAAATTATTGAATTAATTAAATCAATAAGAGAAAAAGAAAAATTAATTAATAATTTAACTGAAGAATTTGAAAAATTTTCTTCAGATTTTGAAATAAAAAAAAATAAATATTTTGAAAGTAGTAGTTTATTAAAAGTTATGAAAGAAAAAATGTCAAAAGTAGATACACAACATGATTTTCAAAGAAGATTAAGTTTTACTTCAGAATTACAAGAATTTGAAAGTAAAAATAAGACACTTAAAAGAGAATATAATAATCAAAAAGCAATTAATGATAAAAAAATTCCTGATTTAAAATATAAAATTACTTATTATAAAACTGAAATTAAAACTTTAAGAAATTTATTAGAAAAATTAAAAAAAGAAAATATTTTATATTTTAAAAATTTACTTAAAGAAGGGGTTGATGTAAGAAATGTTGGAATTTGTTGGATTTTATTTAGATTATATGAATTAGGAGCAAAAGTTGATAATTTTGATTTTCCTAAATTTTTAGATAATAATAATATTATTTATTTAAGAGAATATACAGATAAAATTATTAAATTAAATAAATTGAAAATTATATGTAAATTAATTGAATCTGAAATGGATAAGTATAATAATAATACTATTAATTTAGATTTAAATGATTCTATTATTTATCATGAAAAAAGAATTGAATTACCTTATGATAATATTAGTGGTTATATTAAAAAATCTTTTGAGAAATTTAAATATAAATTTGGTAATGATATAATATTAAAAAATGAAGTTTATAAAACAAGAGATAAACAATATTTAGAAAATTTAAGATATAAATTAAAAAATTATTTTATTGATGAAGATAATAAAAGTAAAACTCAAAGATTACCTTATATAACATCAAAAACAAATAAATCTAATAAATCTTTTAATTATAAATTTGAAATTAAAATATCTACTAATCAATTAAAAGATGTAAATGCTATTTTAATTGTTAAAAATTTAATGGAAAAAATTGAAGAAGAAATGAAAATAATGAGAAGAAATCATTTATCTTATTTTAAAAGAAAATATTTACATATGAAATTAAAAGGGACTAGTGAATGTATAAAATATGATTTAATGTTTTGTGCTTTATTTGGTAATTTTGCTGTATATTAAAAATTATTTATTTTTTATTATTATTAATTATTAGGTAATAATTTATTTATAAAAATTCATATTTTTTTATTTAATAATTATTTAAATTTTTTTTCATATTTAAACTCAATTTGAATTATATATAATTTAAACTAAAAAAAAACAAAAATGCAATTTCAACTAAAATTTTCCTTTTTAAAACTAGTTTTACTTCTTTTAACATTCAAAAATATTTCAACTGAGAAAAATATCTTAGACTCAATATCTCTTTATTATAATTACCATACAGATGAAATTATAATTTATGACTATTCACTTGAGCATAATTCTTACTTAGATACAAAAAATGGAGATAAAATTTTATTAAATTCATTTAAAAATTCTTTTAAATATTACACAATCTTAACTGAAAAAAATAAGGTAAATGAATATTATTCAAAAGCAGAAAATGGTGGTTTTGCAATTGTAGTTCATTATATAGAAATAAATGGTATTGAAATCAAAGTAAATTTACTTCAATATTTAATATTAAATAATATTAATATTGATATTATTTTTGATATTCCTTCAAATAAAAAAGTTATTTCTTTCCCTTTAAAATATTTATCTTATTATAAATTAAATCAAAATTATCAAACTTCAAAAAATTCTTATGGAAAAAAGGAAAAAAAAATTAGTGATGTTTATGGTTTTGAAATTAAAAAAATAAGTAAAAATAATATTAATGGAGTAATTGATAAAGTTCTTGTTATTTCATATAATAATGGGAAAATAAAATATTTTTCAGATGTGACTCCACATTTAATTAAAGATGAAAAATTAAGTAAAGATAATGTTGATGTTTTTAATTTTCATATTAATTTTTTACCTGGTAATTTTGATTTGTATGTTTTTATGAAAATTAAAGATGAAAATAGTAATGAAGGAAATTATATTTCATTAATCAAGAAAGATATTAAGTATCCTAATTTTCAAATGAAGAAAGATAATCCACTTTTTTTAATGATAATTATTACTTTGTTTTTAATATCAATTGCAATATTAGTTGTTTCAAGTTTAACTTTTATTAAATATAAAATGTAAATAGTTAATTATTTAATAAAATAAATATATATATATATACTTTTTTAGTTCAACATATTATCTTTTTATTTTTCCTTTTAAATTAAGTGAAAAAATATTTCATTTTTTTAAAATAAATAAAAAAAAAAGAAAAATAAAAAAA
>Ga0256407_10010182_pt1 | contig 13275 bp, 7 predicted proteins | sample RumenRJG_04DNA_FD_193489 | JGI IMG/M metagenome (GOLD analysis project Ga0256407, IMG submission 193489) | Bovine rumen microbial communities from Lethbridge, Alberta, Canada - RJG_04 | ecosystem: Host-associated > Mammals > Digestive system > Stomach > Rumen | place: Canada: Alberta | collected... | reverse complement strand
TGATAAGAATATCCGCAATCAGATATAGCTCCGCAATATCATCATATCTGCTTACATCAAAGGCGAAGTCTTCAACACCGCTCAAATCCAGGTTATTTGATATGAAATAATGGGTTCTCACCAGAACGATATATTCATCACTTAAAGCTTCCTTAAGCTTATCCAATTCAAGCTGCAACTTAAACTTGACACTGCCAATGTCAACAAACTCGTCATCACGCCAGGTTGGAGCATACAGGATGATTTTCTTATCATTTGGAATATTCAACCGAGATTTGATTTCATTGACCTTGTTTTCATCCGCATTATAGAGGATATCATTTCTCGGATATCCTGACTCAAAAATATCCCTTTCATATCCGAATGAACTTTTAAGGATATCTGTAGTATAGCGGTTCGGCGAAATCAGATAGTCCCATTCCCTTGACACGTCAATATATGAGTGCTTTAAAAAGGGATCTCTTGTGTAGACATTTCCTATATCCAGACCCAGCTTCTTAAGGGGTGTTCCATGCCAAGTTGAAACAATTATCTGGCCCTTTCTTTTGGCAAGCACAACTGACTGCCTTCCATTGATTACCCAATATTTGGAGCGTGCAACTTCCTTGTAAAAATCCAGAGAAAATCTTTTTACCTTCTTTGGATTTCCAGGAACTTTTACACTTTTATCGTTGAGAACCCACACATAATCGAATTCATCAGGATAATTCTCATACAGATATTCATACAGGTATTTCGGACTGTCGGAGTAGTAGTCTCCACGAAAGCTGCAAAAGATAATCTGCTTTTGATTGATTTCCTTTTTATTGAATATCTTATAGTATATTGCAGCCTTTATACGCCACATATTATCCATTTCAAGAAGCTTGCTGAAATTGATTCTTAATTTAAGCAATTTTCTAAGCTTATTCTTGTCATGAGATCTTAAAGCTTTTAGCTCCCTTTTCTGGTAAAAAGATAAATTTTTGAAATCGGCATTGGACATCAAATCAGCCAGCACGTCAAAATATTCATTTCTCCATTTCCTGTCAGGATTTGTGTAAAAATTTTCTGAAAAATTGGAATAGTAATATTTAAACAGCTTTGATGCGAATTCATCCTTCAAGCCTTCAATATTGATGTTTTCAATGGCTCTTTTAAACTTTTCAGCATAAATTAAAAATTTATCTCCGCCCATTTGCTGGTTAAGTGATTTTAAATTGATCGGGTCATCACGGATTCTTTTTGCATAGATTGCATTTTCAACACCGACAAATGACTCCATACGATTCAATGCATCAGTCATGAATTCATAATCGCTTTGATAAACAGTGGATTCGTCAAATAACAAATCGTCAATTTTATCCTTTTTAATCAGGCAATGCAATGCAGACAATATCTCAAAGCTGTCCGTTTTATCTCCAACAAGCAGTTTAAATGAAAACTCGTCATCGGCCAATTTGTTTTTAAGCAATGGATATTTTTTCTTTTCGCCAAGCAAATCAAGCTCTTCGGCAAATCTTTCCTTAATAAAGCCTGTATTGATTCTCTCGCCGTTAATGAAATCTGCATTGGTTTTTTGGGCAACGTCAATGAGTTTTGACAATCCGTCCTGATAAATGTAGTCATCGCCGTCGATGAAATAAACGTATTGTCCACCGGCAATTTTCAATCCTTCATTTCTTGCTTTGGAAACATTAATTTTTGAATCAAAGGACTTTATGATGATATTCAAGTCATCATAGCCGACCAATAAATCGTCAACGTTTTCCCTGTCGCCATTCAACACTAAAATTATTTCACAATCATCAATATTCTGTTCACGCAAACTGTCCAAACAGTCCTTTAAATATCTTTTAACAGTGTCAAATGGAATAATAATACTAATAAATGTCATTCAAATCCCGATTATTAATTAAAAATTTCTTTAAAACAAACTTCTTTATTTATTTTTGTATTGTACTTTATATATATTTTTAGAAATATGATAATGTGCCAAGCCCAGGTTCAATGTGGCCAGACCTTCTCCACAACCCTTTTTGTTGCATTTCCATCTTCAAGGCTGCAGTATTTCTCGCAGAATTCATCATACCTTTCTTTATACTGCTCACGGATATTATCCAAATCATCCAATGCGTCAATGACCTCTTCGGTGGTTCTCAATATAGGCCCCGGAACCTCATTGTATATGTCAATGTAAAATCCCCTAAGTTCCTTCTCGTATCTTTCCAGATCATACATGTAAAACAACATCGGCCGCCTCAAATTTGCAAAATCAAAGAAAACGCTTGAATAATCCGTAATAAGCACATCGGTTATCAGGTATAATTCCGCAATATCATCGTAACGGCTTACATCAAAAGCAAAATGCTTATAGTCATCAACATCAGAATCGGTTATCAGATAATGATTTCTAACCAGAACGACGTATTCATCGCTGATGGCCTTTTCAAGCTTTTCCAAATCAAGCTTGAGCTTGAATTTGACCTTTCCTATATCATAGGAATCATCATCTCTCCAGGTCGGAGCATATAGAATAACCTTCTTATCATCAGGCAGGTTCAGTTTTTCCCTGATTTGACTGATCTTATCCTCATCAGCGTTAAACAGGACATCATTTCTCGGATAGCCTGTTTCAAGTATTTCCCCATCATATGCAAATGCCCTTCTGAAGATTTCGGTTGAAAATCTGTTGGGGGATACAAAATAATCCCATGCTGAGGAATCATGGATATAGCTTTCCTTTGTTCGGGGATTTTGAATATAAATGTTTCCCATGTCAAAGCCAAGTTTTTTAAGAGGTGTGCCATGCCATGTTGAAAGCAAGATTTGCTCGGGTCTTTTAACCAGCCTGCCGGCCTGTCTGGTGTTTACAACCCAATATTTTGATGTTGCCATCAGTTTGTGATATTTCAGTGAGAATCGCTTTGTAGTTATAGGATTTCCAGGAATTTCAGTTTTATTGTCATTTATCACCCAGACATACTCGAATTCATCGCCGTAATGTTCATGCAGATATTCATAGATGTATTTGGGACTGTCCGAATAAAAGTCTCCGCTGAAGCTTTCAAACATGATTCTCCTGTTGTTGATTGGCCTTTTATTGTAAACGTTATGATAGAGAGTGTGATAGATGTTTTGAGGATGTTTAATGAAATTAGAAAGCCTGTTGCAGGTGACTCTGATTTTTGAAAGCTTCATGGTCTTCTGCTTGTTTTTTGATTTCAATGCATTCAGCTCAAAGCTTTGAATAAAATTCCCCTTAAAGTCATCGGCAATCTCCATGAATGCGTCGAGAGCTTCAATCGGCTGGAGGTGATTTGTCTTTGAAAATGTGTAATAATAATATCCGAACATTTTTTGGGTCATCAATTCCTTAAACAATGCAGATTTGATGCCCTTTTTAGCCGCCTTGTACTCTTCGATTGATTTGAAGATATACCCGTCACCCATCTCCTGGTTCAATGAGGGGTTGTTTATAAAGTCATCGCTGATTCTTTTGGCATATACCGCATTTTCAACGCCTTCAAAAGAATTAATATTGCCCAACAGCTCCACCATGAATGGATAATCAGTGAAATATTTTTTTGACTCGTCAAATTTCAAATCGCCAATCAAATCACGTTTAATCAAAGCATGAAGAACTGACAATACCTCAAGATTGTCCTTTTCACCGATAATGAGACGCATGGAAAATTCCTCATCGGAATACCTGTTTTTCATGATTTTTGCATCATTTACGCTAAACTCTTCGCTAAACCTGTTTCTGATATAGTATGTTTCTATCCTCGGGCCGTTGATAAAATCGGCACCGGTTTTTTTAGCGCATTCTACAAGTTTTGAAAGGCCGTTTTCATAAATATAATCATCGCTGTCAATAAAATAGACATATTCTCCGCTGGCCTTGTCTAAAGATTCGTTTCGTGCCTTGGCAACGCCTGTCTCATCGGCATATGTTTTAACTATAATATTGTCAAATCCGCTGATTAAATCATCAATATCTTCAACTGCCCCATTGACAATCAGTATAATCTCAAAATCGCTTAGATTTTGCTCTTTGATACTTTCAAGGCAGTCTTTAAGGTATCGTTTACCTTTTTTAAATGGAATAATTATACTTAGAAAAGTCATATTTCACACAGGTTTATTTCTTTTTTTAATTATATTAAACATTTGAGAAATTTCGTCACTGCCGTCTGTCAAATCAATGAACTCATCAAAATGAACACCCGGAAACTGTTTTTCAAACGATCTTTCAAGAAGTGCCTTTGAGTTTTTCTTCTCAAAAAGAGCCGGCGTTAAATGAAATCTGAATGGAAGTATTTCAATACTTTCAGGAATAAGTTTAAAAATCCTTTCATGGTTATTTGAAATATTGTCATCCCACTGCTTATATGTTAAAAATGAGTCGAACCTATCTACATCAAGATGATTCAACTTATCAATTAATGAATCATTCAGGTTTCCGGCATAAATCAAAAGCCTTTTATTATCGCCTGAAACCTCTTTGACAATGGAAGCGTTTTCGTTACTGATAACGGTGCTTAAAATGTTTTCAGCAGCATCGGGATTGTCATATTGGCAGAACCTGTCAATGAATTCAGTGTCGTCATAATCCTTATCCGAATTCAATTCTTTGATGAGATCATCAACATTGGTGACTTTTGGAAATGGCAGATCTTCAAGGGGAAAGTAAAATCCGCGATAGGATTCATAATCGGCCTCATCATAGCTGAACAGTATGATTTTCCTTTTGGTGTTTGCAAAGTCAAAAAACACGCTGGAATAATCGGTTATCAAAACGTCAGCCATATTCAAAACATCATAAATTTCATAGTCTTCGGGAAATGCCCTAATATGGTCAAATTTTGAAAAGTCAATTTTTGAAGCATTTAAAACATGCAATTTGGCAAATAGAATCTGATTCTCGCCTAACCTTGCATCAATCTCGGTCAGATATTTTTCAACCTCATCCCTTTGGCCTTCATCGTTTCTGTCCATCAGTATGCCCCTGAATGTAGGCATATAAACAAATATTTCATAACCGCTTAAATCAAGTTCTGATTTCAGTTGGGATTTTGTGAAAAAAACGGAATTTCGAGGATATCCCTCAAGCAATATTTTGCCGGGATAGATCTTTTCAATCATATATGCATTAAGCATCTTATCCATCATGTAGTCATTCGGATAAAGCAGATAATCGCTGGACAAAAGGGGATGCTGAACATTTCCAATGCGATGCTGCTCGGCAACATTGTCCCTGCCCATAACCTTTAGAGGAGTGCCGTGCCATGTGTTTACAAAAACCTGACCCTGCCTTTTAACGTATTTTGGCCTTATTCCAGAATCAGTGAAGATATACTTTGCCTTTTCCAGGGTTTTGGTTGCAACGGCCTCCTTGGTAATGATGTTATCTATCTTTAAATCGTAATTTTTCTGCAAAGCCCTTATTTTGTCTACAACCTGAGGCTTTGCATGAACATGAACCTTGAAATCGCCGTATTTTCCGGTTGACAGCTCCTCAACAATCCTGAATATGTTTCCGGTGAAATCCAATCCGTCACGGGATTCCAGATAAATCAGGTCATTCTCCAAATCGCTATTGTAATATGTGTTATAAATCATTGAATTTACAGCACCGTCCTTTAAATTAAGCAATTTAGATTTAAAACCCATTTTCATCACAAAAAAAATTATTTTCAATAAACAGTCACTATTGCATATTCCTTTACAGATAATGATTTAGAAAGCGAGATTAATAAAACTTTGTGTTATTTTGAAAGATGTTAAGGCAATATTGCTGAAATTGAGAATACTGATTTTTCAATGATTAAAGGACAATATAGAAAAAAATAAAGAAGATGGTTGAATACTTAATCCATCTAAAGACAACTATTCAACCTATTTAACCTTAACATATAACTTGTTGTTGATATTGTAATTGGTATTGTTCAATATAACAATGATTTTATGCTTTGCTCTGGTTAATTTGGAAGTTTTAATATTCAAAACACCTTTTGAGTTTGTTTTGATCTTGTATACCTTGCATTTTTTGCCTGTATAAACCTTCACCGTGAATTTTGTTTTCTTGATGAGTTTCTTTGTTGCCTTGTTCTTGATTGTCAATTTGATTTTTGAAGGCTTTTTGACGGTCTTTGAATATGTGATTTTGGCCTTGTCCTTTACTTTTGTCCATGACTTGACAAAGGAAACCCCTTCGCCCACTGAAACTGTGATATCGGACTTGTTGATATTGACCTTGAACGGCACAATGAATGACACATATCCGTTGGAATCCGCTTTTACCCACTTGGAAGTGTAGGATTTAGGTCCTGTAATCTTGATTTTCACATTTTGCTTTACTGACATCTTCCAAAGGGAGGTCAGCTTAACCTTTATTCTGACGCTGCTTGAAGTGTAGGTGTATTGATAAACCTTGACGGTGAATCCGCCGTAAACCTTTGAAGCTGTTGCGGCTGTATTTTTTGAATAGGTAAGTCCGGATATCTTGAAGGACTGGCTGGTTGAATATATAGCTCCGCCTTTTGCTATTGCATCGTTCTGTACAAATGAAGATGATGAAATTGTATTTCCCTCACTTGTCAGGTACAGGCTTCCTCCGTTGTTTGCTGAGTTTTGAGTGAATTTGCAGCCTGATATTGTGACAGGATCATTTTCTGAAAAGATTGCCCCACCATTCTTTGCAGCATAGTTTGAGGTGAATTTACAGTTTTCTATCTTGAACTCTCCAAAATCAGCATATATGGCTCCACCATGCTTTCCGGCATAGTTCTGATTGAAGTTGCAGTTTGAAACCTTTACCTTTCCCAAATCTGAATATATCGCTCCTCCATAGTTATTTGCACTGTTTGAAATGAAATCACAATTCAGAATATCCACATTTGAAAAGTACTTTCTGTTGAATACCTTAATTTTGATTGCGGCACCGGAAGTACCGTAATTTTCAATGAATTTGCAGTTCTTGACTGTGGATGATATGCATGCATCCAGTTCAAGCACACCTCCTGAATGGGTGTTTATATTGTATCTGAAGGTGGAATTTTCTATTTCGCTGTATCCAAGCTCATCGGTATAGATTATTCCGCAGTTGTATACCTGGTTATATTCAAACAGGCAGTTATTGACAAACAGTTGGGATAGCTTGTATTTCACGTCATTATAACTGACGACAAGAATAGTTGACAGGTATGCATTGTTGCCTCTGAATGTTGACCTGAACAGATCCAGAGTGGATCCTATACGGGCAATGATTGCGCTGCCCATACCGGCCTTGAACTTGGCCCATTCCAGCTCGCTTTCACGAACTGCAGTGTTGTTTTCAAAAAGACAGTCGTAAATCCTGACATCAGTTCCGCTTTGGGCATCCAATGCTCCGCCATCGGAATTGTAAACTTTGTTGTTCTGCAGGATACAGTTTATAAGAGTCAGATTGGAGTTGTCGCTTAAAAAGATTCCGGCTCCGCTGCTGTTGGAATATGCATTTCTAATGACGAGGTTTTTCAGGACCACATTACAATATGAGTCTATATAAAATCCTCTTGCTTGATATGAGCCGTCTATATATGAATAGTCTTCACTGCCTGAAATGGTGATGTTTTTTGATATTTTCACACCATCTGTCAGTTCTTCGTCTGCGGTATCATTAAATTTATAATCCTCAGTGAGATTTAACGTACCGTCATTTTCCGTTTCATTGATCTTTTCACTTAAATCAGTGTATGTTTTTGTTGCATTTACATGATTATCTTCAGCATGAACAGCGGCCATGCCTATAAATATAAATAAAATAACGCAAATCAATATTGTTTTTTTACTTAAATTCATTAAATAATCCCTCAATTATCATATTTTTACCGGACATATCAAAAAATAACGACATTATCCGAAATATGTTTTTTAAAAAATTATGTTTATTTTAGTATATAAAGTTAATTCCTTTAATTAAAGGCCATTTTGAAAAATTTAAGGGTTTTTTGAAAAAAATGTAAAATAAATTTTAAATTTATTTGGCCCCGATGATGCCGTTGATATAAGGCACCCGGTTGAGGACCGCCAGAATCGCCATCGATCCGAATAGGCCTATGAAAATTGATACAACAATCAGTAAGCCATAAGGCATGGATGCTTTCGGCAATGCATATCCTGATATGAATATGAGCGGATAATGAACCAGATAGATTCCGTAACTGTATTTTGCCAGGCTTGAAAGCAGCTTTCTGAATGCATTAAACTTGACCTTCAAATTGAATTTTGAGAAATTCTTGAATATGATAAATAGTGAAATTGCAATCAGTGTATTGAATATTGAATACCTTTGGAAACATGAGAGATTTGTCGGAGTTGACCTCAGATATCCTATATATGTGGACAATGCAGCTACAACAATCAGAACAACCAGAGCAAGATAAGGGTTGTTTAAAAACTTCCTTTCAGTGTATCTCAGATAATATCCACATACAACCAAACCTATAGGGCTTAGGAAATAGCTAAGCTTGATAGGAAATGCCTGGTTTAGAGTAAAACTGAAAATACAGGTTATCAGCCAGAACACAAGGAAGTATTCGGCTTCCTTCAAGTCCGCATGCAGCAGCCATCTGTTGAAAATAGGCATGATCAGATAGGTTCCCAGAATCATCCAGAAGAACCAGTTTGCATTAAATCCGTAGACCTCGCCCATAAATGCGCCGATTACAAAATTAACTAATGACACTACATCGAATCCCTTCACAACATGACTTATGCCCACAAGTGAAAGTATGATGAATATTATGATGAAAATTATATTCCAGAATGCGAATGGATAAACGATACGAGGAATCCTTTTTGCCAGGAATGGCTTGATTTCCCACTCACGGCCCAGTGACAGTGCACCGGACAGCATCAAGAACAAAAGAACCCCGACTCTGACAGGGTTATAGATGATTTGAGATACGGTCCAGCTCAGTGTGGGACCGACCCATGCATTATAAATAAGATATTTGTATAGCGTAACGGTATGAACCATCACTACACATGTAATAGCCAATGCCCTTAAGGCATCAAAATAAAATATTCTCTTTGATTTTTTTTTCGTGCCATTTTCCGCCATATTATCCTCTATCATTTATTTCTTAATTTGATTACATATAAAGTTATTGCTAAAACAAACAATAAATCTTGGCAAATTATACGAATTCAAACAGAACCATATCAATTTAACCTATGCAACAATTAAAATTTATAATTTTGAGAGTGAAACCGGCCAAGACATTTTGAAATCGCACCTACTTCAGCTTCACTGAAACCTTTTTATTGATATTGAAATTTTTATTCTTCAGTCTGACCTTCACTTTATTATTTCCCTTATAAAGCTTTTTGGACGGGATTTTCAAAACGCCATTGGAATTTGTTTTGGCAGAAAATGTGTTATACTTGATTTTTACAGTGAATCGGGTGTTTTTGATAGGCTTTTCGGATGCCTTATTAATGACCTTTATTTCAAGTTTGGAATGATTTTCAACCATCTTCGGAGCCGCAATTCTGGCAGAGGCCCTATATATTGTGATTTGCGATTTTGCATTTCTGGACAGCTTGACCTTACTGTCTCCGGCTGATATTTCAATGACGTGCTTTCCGACACCCAGCCTTGATGTATCGAATTTGATGATGCCCTTCTTATCGCTTTTCACCACAAATTCTTTGGATTTGTCACCTGTGACAACTTTTAATTTAAATTTCACGCCGGAAAGGACCTTTCCCGTTTTGGAATTTTTCACGGTTGCCTTGAATAGCCTTGAGGATTTATATGATGTTGTGACTTTTTTGCAAATCACCTTGACGGGGGTCTTTAAAATCTTCACACTGATCATGTTATGGGTGCAGCTTCCGGAGTCTATCCAAACATTCAGCTTATAGGTGCCGGGTTTAAGATTGTCCGGCAATTTAAAACTGAATTCCCTGTCCATAGGTGCATTAATCCATTTTGTGGCGTATTTTTTCGGACCGTTGAATTGGATTTTGATTTTCTGGGCATTGGATAATTTCCATGGGGAGGTGACCTTGATTTTCAGGCCAGCATCCTTATAATAATGGCCGACCTGTGTTATATGAACATAGAAAGACCCGTAAACCTCTTTTCCCTTTGCCGCACTGTTTGATATGAATCTGTTGTTTTGTGAATACACGCCGGCATTATTGTCATAAACCGCACCACCGTTTTTCACGGCAGTGTTGTGATTGAAAATTCCATTCACCAAATTAATCTGATTTTTGATAATGTAGAGTGCCCCTCCTGAAACCGCGTTATTGTTGTAAAAATTCAGATTGTAAAAATAGGATGAACCCTGATATAAGAATATGGCTCCTCCGTTGTTGTCTGCACGATTGTTATTGAAATTGGAATTTGCAATGGTCATTTTCACGTTGTTTGCATAAATTGCACCGCCGTTGACTGAAGCATGGTTATCTAAAAAATTGCAGTCGATTATATCCACGGTGCTTTGGTAATCGCTAAAGGGAACGATATTGAGCGCCCCGCCCTTAACCACACGATTCCGCTCAAAGGAGCAGTTCCTAACCATGGTGTAGGATGTGGATTCCAAAGTGATGGTGCCGCCCATATAGGTCACATGATTGTTTCTGAAAACACAATCGGATATTTCGCCCTTGCCCAGCTCGTCAATGTAGATTGCGGTGTGGCTTGGAGATGTATTGTTTTCAAACAGGCAGTTTTTTGCCAAAAAGGTGGACCGCCTATAGTTGTCGCCTTCATCAAAGCTGATGACAAGAATTGTTGAAACATGGGCATAATTGTTTTTGAACACCGAATCATAGATTTCCAGGTTTGAATCCATGCATACAAGAAATGCGCTTCCCATTCCGACCTTGAACTTGACCCATTCCAGGTCGCTTATGCGGATGCTTGTGTTGTTGTCGAAAATGCAGTTGTAGACATGAATGTTTGTGGAGCCTTCGCAGTTGACAGCGCCTCCATTTGCATTAAGCACGTAATTTCCCTTAAAGAGGCAGTTCCTTAAAGTCAAATTGGAATTTTGCGAAAGCATTATCGCACCGCCATTGCTTTTGCTGAAACAGTTTTCGAATGTGGTGTTTTCGATTATTACATTGCAGTTTGGTTCAATATACAATCCCCTTGCCTGATGGCTGCCGTCGATGGAATGGTCATTTCCATGGATTGTCAGGTTTTTTGATATTTCAATACCGTCAACATAATCGGAATCGGTTTTGTTGTCGAATTTGTAGTCTTTAGTTAAATCTACGGATTGCTGATGATTTGAAATTTCATCAGACAAATCTGAATAGGAAGTTGCATTTTCGGCGTGAATAACATTTAATGTTAAACATAAAATAAGGAATATAAATAATATTTTTAATATTTTTTGCAAATAATACCCCACTATACTTTTAGATTAAATGTCCTTTAAGCTAAGTTTCCTTTGTTCTCTTCGACCATATCTTTCATAATGAAGCAGAGGATTTATTCCATGCTCTTTGACATCAGGATTACAAATATGATACTCATCAGTACTGAAATTAGGACCAGGATTGTATCCTTTGGTATAGCCTACATGCAGATAATGGTAAACAGGGTCTTCATAGCCATTTAAATCATTATAGCTGCTCAAATACCAGTCTTTATCAAAATATGGTGAATCTGAAATTAAATCATAATCTTTTTGATGTTGTTCATCAGTAAAACACATCCTTCTTTTTTCTTCTCTGCCCAACAGCTCATAATGGACTAAAGGATTTTCTAAAACCTCTTTAACATCCCTATTGCACTCAAAGTATTCCTGTGTACTGAATTTAAGACTTGGATTATACCTTTCTTTAAATCCGATGTGCAGATAATGATTGACCGGGTCTTTATCTTCATCTGAAATATCATAGGTACTCTCATACCAGTCTTTATCAAAATAAGGAGAATTCAAAATCAAATCATAATCCCTTTTATTTTTCTCTTCAATTGAAAATATCCTATTTTCTTTTCTACCATATTGCTCATAATGAACCAAAGGATTCAGCCCTTTGAATTGAACATCCCTATTGCATACATAATACTCCTCAGTACTGAAATTAGGACCTGGACTTAATCCCCTTTCATAGCCAATTAATAAGAAATGAACAACGGAATCTGTATTTTTTTCTAAGTTGTAAGTGTCCCTATACCATTGATCATCAAATAAATCTGAATTTAAAACTTTAAAATAATCATTCCATTTAGGAAAAACATTGTTAAAATCTGTTTCTTTTAAAAAATAATAAAATTTATTTGCTTTTCGTCTATATAACTCATTTAAAATAAATTTAATCTGATTATAAATTGACATTTCCATTATTGTGAAAACTTGTCCATATTGCCTTAGTTCATTTTTATGCTCTTTGAATGTGAAAATATAATCATAATTTTCTAAATAAACCCATTTGTCCATATTGTCTTTAACAATCGCAATTTTAACTATAGAATCATCATGCTTTAACATTTCAGGGTTAAAATCATGATTGTCACAAATAACAATTTGTTTGGAAAAATTATTGCTTTTCTTAAAAGAAATCCTGAATTTAAATTTCTTAATAAAAATAAGAATAAGATCATTTGTTAACTTTTCAACATGTTCATAGTCTTTTAATTCCTGAATATCAACAAAATTATGTCCTAATAAATCATTATCTTTAGTAAAATATGAAATATTGAAAGATTTATAAATTTTTTTATAATCATATTCCATTATATCATAAGTTAATAAATAATAATTAGTATTAATTTCTTTTAAGTATTTTTTTAAAGCTGAATCTCCTGCAACTAAACTAAATAAATTATTTTTAATTGATATAAAATCACCAATGTAAATTAATTAAACTTATAATAATTATATGCCTATCATCCTATTTAAATTTAAAATATCAATGATCATTGTGACTTCAATTTCCCTCATTAACTTAAAGAAATTTTTAAGAATACTTTTAACTAATAATTTTAGATTATAAAAAATTTCCTTCATAATGTTAAAATTTAAAACAAAGGTTTATTATGGCTTATTTGGATAAATAAACCAATACTCGATGTTAATCAAAATTTTGATATGGTTTCTACAAGGTCAAATATATTTAAAATTGAGGGCGACTCAAAATTAATTATTTTTTAAAAATTTTTTTGCATTAATTTTTATTATTTTCAGGTATTTTGTTTGTTGTTTTGGTGTATGAGTTCGTTTTGTATTGTTTCGTTGTATATTCGTTTTAAATTGTGTGATATTGCGAGTAATTTTGCTTCTG
>Ga0256407_10010180_pt1 | contig 13279 bp, 13 predicted proteins | sample RumenRJG_04DNA_FD_193489 | JGI IMG/M metagenome (GOLD analysis project Ga0256407, IMG submission 193489) | Bovine rumen microbial communities from Lethbridge, Alberta, Canada - RJG_04 | ecosystem: Host-associated > Mammals > Digestive system > Stomach > Rumen | place: Canada: Alberta... | reverse complement strand
CTACACTCGGGAAGAACTTGCGGAGCGGCTTGAGCATGAATCCGAGTATCATCTCGAAAATACCGCCGATAAAGCAGGCACCGAGAATAGCTCCATACGCCAGAACTCCTCCTCCCATGGATCCGGCAACGCCGCTCATTACTCCGATGAAGCCTGAACTGGTACCCATGATGCACGGCAGACGGGCCCCGATAGGTCCGATCGTCCACAGCTGAACGAGTGTGACAAGTCCCGCAACCAGCATCGCATTCTGGATGACCGTTACCATTACGCCTGCATCACCGAGAGAACACGCTCCTCCTATAACCAGGATAGGCGTCAGATTCCCTACGAACATGGCCAGAACGTGCTGCATACCAAGAATGATCGCCTTTCCCGTTGGGATGCGGCCTTCCAGCTCATATTCAGAAGTCATTACGCTGAGTCCCTTTTTAGCTTTTACTTCTTCAGAAGACATTGATTCTACCCCCCCTTTCTTCCATACAATTTGTTCTAACTATTCATTATTATGGCATAAACCAAAAAATTGGGCAATACATTAGGATATTTTGGTTAGTAGCCAGGAACCGATTTCAGTAAAATAGGAGACCGTCTGTCTCCCTCATGTATTCAACCGGGAACTGAAGCTCTCGCGTCTGTTATACCGATGGGATCTCTTCAATGCTGATGATGCGGTCTATCTGAGGATAGTCAACGTATCCCGCTACGCCCCCGTTGAGAAAGGTGACATCAGCGGTCAGCTTATAGTGCTTCCCATCGACCAGATCAGGATTCCCTGATAGTTCAGGGATCTCGTATTCAGAGTCTACAGTGTATACCCTGCCTTCCTGTTTGAACACTTCGATCTCGACATCGCTCCTGGATTCAGCGAAAAGCTCATCAGTAGTACCCGGAGGATATCCATTCGTGTTTTTTTCCGTACCGTCACCGCAGCCTGCAAAGATCAGTGTCAGTATGGATACAGCGATCATGATAAGACACAGCTTTCTCATTGTCATGCGACTCTCCCGCTAAATCAAAGCTATCAATACCGTTATTACAAGTGCAGGCAGCAGGTTTGCTACTTTGATGGTCTTAGGCCACATAAGGTTGAACCCTATACAGAATATCAGGATGCCGCCGGTCATAGAGATCGCATCAAGCATGGTGTCTGTCATGAATCCGGACAATACCGATGCCAGTGCAGTCATCGATCCCTGCAATACTGCAACAGTCAAAGCGGAAAAGATGCAGCCCTTTCCCATCGATGATGCCATTACGATCAGCAGTACGAAATCTATTGTCGCCTTTGCCGCAAGTATGCTGTAGTCACCGTATACACCATCCTGAATCGATCCCATTATCCCCATGGCTCCGATTCCGCAGGTCAGTGATGCCGTAACAAATCCATCTATGAATTTATTATCTCCATCACTGCCGGATTTATGTCTCAGCCAGGCGCCGATCCTCTCAAAGAAGCCATCAAGATCTATGATCTCTCCGATCAGCGCTCCAAGTGCCAGCGATATGACTATATTGATCGTCCCCGTTGTAGCGAGAACCCCGTCATCACCGACAACGATCAGTTTCGAGAAAGCTCCTGCCGCACCAACGAACATTATCGCTATGGCGGTAGCCTTGAGCACTATATCCTGATAATTTTCCTTGATAAACCGACCTCCGGCAAGTCCGACTATTCCTCCTGCTATTATTGCCAGAGCATTGATTACAGTTCCTAAGCCTTTGATCATTATCTCCTCATTCCTTTACTGCTATACATCCTGATTATTTATATCTCATCCCAAAGCCTGTTCCCGTATTCAGCACATATCCTGAATATGTCGATTAAAGATGATATCACTTGGTAGACATAACTCTGATCTGCTCCTGCAGTTTTTTGATCTGATCGTCATATTGGCTGCGGTCCTCGACTTCTCCATTGAAATTATACTCAAAGATCATTATTGTCTGCAGATCATCGATCGGTCCATTCATCACCGGTCCCAAGCTGTTCGGCATCGAACATATATGTCCAGTGTGTTTCCGGAACAGAATATTTTATACCATAGGCTACATGGTCACCCGGTGCTGTTTCGACTATATTTTCCTCCTCTGCTGTCTGTGCTGAGTCCTGCCCTGCACCACACCCCGTCAGCCATGCTGCAGCTATCCGAGCAGCTGCGCCATCTTTTCCAATCGTCTGAGCGCTTCATCAAGGACGTCTTTCCCGCGGGCGAAGTGCAGTCTTATGAGGTTGTTGACCGGTTCGCGGAAGAAACTCGAGCCGGGCACTGCGGCTACGCCTATCTCTTTTATCATCCACTCGCAGAACTCATAATCGCTCATGTCTTTGAATTGCTCGAGCTCTAAGAATTCACTGATGTCTATCATTACGAAATATGTTCCCTGCGGTACATTGTGCCTGAGTCCTATACGATCAAGGCCTGAAAGGAAATAGTCCCGCTTCTCGGTGTACAGTTTCTTAAGATCTCTGTAGTAACTGTCACCGAGATCCAGCCCTGCTACAGCTGCCTCCTGAAGCGGCGCCGGCGCACCGACTGTAAGAAAGTCGTGTACTTTCTTTGCAGCCTCGATGACATCTTCAGGCCCGATCATGTACCCCAGCCGCCAGCCTGTGATTGAAAAGGTCTTAGACAGACTGCTGCATGTTACGGTATGATCCGCCATCCCAGGCAGCCCGGCAATGGAAACATGTACATTTGGCTCATAGACCATGAATTCATACACTTCATCGGTAATAACGAAAGCATCGTATTTCTTAACCAGTTCTCCGATAGCTGTAAGTTCCTCACGTGTGAAGACCTTGCCGCACGGATTGGACGGATTGCATAGAATGAGGGCTCTTGCCCCTTCCCTGAACCCCTGCTCGATCTTTTCGAGACTGAAATCATATTCGGGTGGAACAAGCGGTATGTATATCGGCTCCGCCCCGGAAAGTATGGCATCAGCGCCGTAGTTCTCATAAAACGGGGAGAAGACCATGACTTTATCTCCCGGATTGCATACCGTCATCATCGCGCACATCATAGCTTCCGTGCTGCCGCATGTAATGAGGACCTGCGTTTCCGGGTCTGCCGTCACGCCTGCGGTCCTCAGGAATCTGCGGGCGATGCTTTCTCTCATATTCTTAGCGCCGAAAGTAATCGAATACTGATGCGGTCCCTCGTATGCGACCCGCGCCAGAGCATCCCTTAATGCCTGCGGCGGATCAAAGTCAGGAAACCCCTGTGAGAGGTTGATAGCACCGTACTCGTTACTGATGCGTGTCATACGCCTGATAACTGAATCTGTAAAAGTCCCTACTCTGTCTGATAATCTGCTCATCTCTAAATCCTTTTCTGTATATAGATTACTGTAATTATAAGAAAAACCATCATTACAGACAATCGGTCTCTATGGCAAGCAGTCATTAAACCATTGCACACTCGCCCATTTGAGGTGTATTGTGCCCAGTAGAGTAGACTAACTGTCCGTTTTTTTGCTAAGATTACAAAACTATATGTTTAATACGGGTTTTGGGAAAGCTGTAAGGGGATTACTAGAGATTATTATGAACTTTGTTTTTATTGCTCCGGATTTTCCGGATAATTATCGTCACTTTTGTGACCGCCTCAATAAGAACGGCGTTACTGTTCTTGGCATAGGAGAGTGTCCATATGATGCTCTCAGCGATACTCTTAAGAGCTCTCTGGCTGAATACTATAAAGTAGATTCTCTTGAGGCCTACGATCAGGTATACCGCGCAGTAGCTTATTTTGCTTTCAGACACGGGCGCATAGACTGGATAGAGTCAAACAATGAATACTGGCTCAGCATGGACGCCCGCCTGCGGCAGGACTTCAATGTGAAAACAGGCGTGCAGCCTCATGAGCTGTCACTCTGGAGAAGCAAGTCTGCCATGAAGCCTGTCTACCGGGATGCCGGAATACCATCCGCGAGGCAGCACAAGGTCACCACTATCGAATCCGCGGCTGCTTTTATTGAAAATTCCGGGGGCTATCCCGTCTTTGCCAAGCCGGATGTCGGCGTTGGTGCGAGTGATACTTTCAAAATTGAAAAAGCCTGTGACCTTGAAGAATTCTTCCGGGCTGCATCCGCTGAGGATTATGTAATGGAAGAATTTGTCACAGGCGATATTTTCTCCTATGATGCGATCTGCGATTCAGACGGAAATCCTCTCTTTGAGTCTTCCTTCATGTGCATCAACGTCGCTGATTCAGTAAATAACGGTACTGAAGTTATGTATTATGTGCTTCCGGAGGTCCCGGGCAGGCTGCGCGAATACGGGCGGCGTGCACTTAAGGCCTTCAAGGTAAGGAGCCGTTTTGTCCATTTTGAATTCTTCAGGCTGACAGAGCCCCGTGCCGGTCTCGGTGAAGTCGGTGATTTTGTCGGACTCGAGGTCAATATGCGTCCGGCAGGCGGCTTTACCCCGGATATGATCAATTTTGCCCATTCTGTTGATGTGTACAAAATATGGGCTGACATGATCTGCTTTGATTCCAGTGCCGATATCAATGCCGGTCCGGATCACTGGTGTGTATACGCAAGCCGCAAGGACAGATTCACCCACCTTCACAGCCACGAAGAGATCCTTGGGCGCTACGGCGACAAAATCGTCATGTGTGAACGCATGCCCGGGATCTTCGCTACAGCCATGGGTGATCAGATGTATACCGCTATCCTGGGCAGCGAAGATGAGGTCCGTGAATACGGTCTCTTCATACTGGACGATCAGGCGCAGATCGTGATCCCGAGCCTCTATGATCGTTCTACATATTAATATAGTGCAGTCTGCCGTCGTCACCCCATTCGACGGACAGGTCGCAGTGAACGTTCTGCGAAGGATCCGGATGGTCCTTCCACAGTTCATACAGTTTCGGAAGGAATACCGGCCACTGGCTAGCCTCATAGTCCTCGTGATCAGTCGCATAATTAGGCACCAGTTTTGCGTCCGGGTCTTTCTTAAGTATATCCAATATAAATCCCGGCGGCATCGAGGCCCTTGTGTTTGTTACAGTTGCTGTAATGTGGACGATCCCTCCGGGAACATCTTCCCACTCGTGAACGGTCGAGTCCACGAGTTCTCCGGCATCATTGAAAACGCCTTCGCATATAACATGACCGAGAGCTGTGGTAAACGGATAGAAGTCTGTCAGGTGCAGTCTGTGTATCTCTACGCCTTCTCCCCCGAATACAGGCAGCGCCGGATCGGTCGTCTCGGCTATTATGTGGACGGAATCTTCGAATCCGTACTCATATGGAGTCCTGAGCCAGTTGAATCTCTTGTGTGATCCCGGCGCCCACAGATAATACCCCTTCTCCATATTGGCCCAGAACCAGTCCAGCATCTCCGAAGTAAGGCCAGGCAGGAAGTGGTGCCTCTGTGAAGGCAGCGCATATCCCTTGTCAATGGCTTCCTGTGTCAGCTCGAGCGGAGCCAGCGGTGGTTCAGGTCTTGCCGGTCTCTCAAAAGGTACGAATGGGACACCCTCATTTTCCTGAAAAGGAATATGTGTCTGCCCCGCGCTTGCTACATATAAAGTCTTATCTGTCATCTTATCTTCCTTCCCAACTGATACTGCTTTTCATGCAAATCAATAATGAGTTTTATCTTTTTCCCTGTCGAGTCTCTGTCTTCGTAAGCTCAGTTCAGCCAGGAACACTATCATCTTCTGTATCGCCTTGCTTTTGACCCACGGCTGCCAGAATATATGGCCTGCGTGAGGCATCTTTACAAAGCGGACATTATCATAAACGCTCGCCGCCATTTCGGAGTATATGATCGGAACGACCCGGTCGTTCTCTCCGTGCATGAGCAATACCGGTCCCTTATACGCTCCGATGCGGTCGAGCCAGTCCTCTACGGCAAAAGCATCTTCGATGAACTTCCGTCCGAGAGTCACCGGCGGCTTCTTCGTGCTGAATTCTTCCGGAGGATCATGCGGATCGAAACGGGCTCCGAGCGCTTTGCCTTTCCTTGCGTCATCCGAGGCGGAAAGAGCCGGATACACAAGGATAAGTCCGGCGATCTCTTCTCCCAGCTCAGCGGCTGCCAGAGCGGAGACCATGCCTCCCATCGAGAAACCACACAGTACAAGGTCCTTATCTCCAAGCCTCTTACGCAGATATCCGATCACTGCTCTGAGGTCTCCCACTTCGGTCAGGATGCTCATTTCCCGGGTGTCTCTTCCCGTACTGCACCCGTTGCCGGAACCCGGAAAGTCGTATGTAAAAACCGGATATGATCTTCTGGCGAGCTCGATCGCATACTTGGTCTCCCAGTTCTGGTCCACTCCGAATTCATGGCTTATGACAACACACGGACGGTCAGACTCTTCATCCGGTATATACAGGTGTCCGACGATGATCGCCTCACCATCCCTGATCTCAACTCTGTGTTTGTACATCGCTTTTCCTCCGACCTAAATGATACAACAGAAAAACGAAGCTGTCACAACTTTTCGTGTGACAGCTTCTGTCATATCAAAGATCATTCACTATGTTACGCCGACTGCGTGTTTCGTGAAGACGACTCCCGTATTCAGCTTTTATCTCTGCAATTCCTCCGGAATATCGGATCCGAACCCTGTAAATACAGGGACTCCGGTATATTCCTTGAGTTCCTCCTCGCCTCTGAGCGCTCTGAGAGCTCCCTCAGCGAGTGCTTCCATCTCAAAATCTCCGCCGTAAGCTTTCACAGGTGCGATCCATTCGGTGTATCTGCGGATGTTCTCAACGAATTCCTCATCATTACTGACTCCGCCGGTAAGGATGATCGCATCGACCTTTCCCTGGAGAACACAGGCATACGAGCCGATGTATTTCCCCAGATTATAGGCAAATGCATCATATACCAGGCCTGCCCACTTGTCTCCGCTGTCTCTCATGCACTTGATCTTTTTGATATCGTCTGTCCCTGCCAGCGACTTAAGACCGCCGTTTTTAGTGATCAGTGCCTTGATATCATCAAGACTGTAATCTCCGGAATAGCACATCTTTACGATCGGCATGAGCGGAACATATCCCGTCCTGTTAGGTGCCATAGGTCCGTCACCGTTGACCACGTCATTAGCGTCGATCATTCTGCCATGGCAGTGCGCTGCGATAGAAAGGCCTCCGCCTACATGGCATACGATGAAATTGCATTCATCATACCTTCTGCCCAGTTCGGCAGCCATGCGTCTTGCCACTTCCTTCTGATTGAGCACATGTACATGGGACTCGCGGTAAACGCCTTTGACGCCGGAGATCCTCGCTATGTCATCCAGTTCGTCGACATCAGGCGGATCTATGACATATGCAGGCTTGCCGAGAGCTGTCGCGAACTCCCCGATTATCTGTGATCCAAGCACGGCCGGGTGGTCTGCGATCCTGCCTGACATTGCATCTACGAGCATCTTCTGGTTTACAGGGAAGATACCGCCCGGAGTCGATTCAAGTCCTCCGGAATATGCAGCAAATGCATCCATATCCCTGAGCTGGTAGCCATGGGTGTGAAGCACGGCCATGACTACTCCAACTCTGAAAGGTCTCTGTGAATTTACTGTCGGAAACTGTTTCAGCACTTCAGGCTCATGGCTGATGTTTTCCTTGAACAGCAGCTTGCTGTCCTCGAATACAGCACACTTGGTCGAAGTAGAGCCCGGGCTGATTGTAAAGATCCTGTAACTCATTTTATGCCTCAGCTTTTGCATCCTTGATCGACTGGATCAGAAGCGGTACTACCTTGAACAGGTCTCCTACGATACCGTAGTTTGCGATCTCGAACATAGGAGCATTCTCATCCTTGTTTACAGCGATGATGTATTCGGACTCCTGCATTCCTGCTTTGTGCTGGATAGCTCCGGAAATACCGAGAGCGATGTATACCTTAGGATGGACAGTCTTTCCTGTCTGACCTACCTGGTGATCAGCTGTCATCCAGCCTGCGTCAACTACCGCACGGGATGCGCCGACTACGCCGCCGAGTACATCAGCAAGCTCTTCTGCAAGAGCGATGCCGCCCTCAACGTCCTTGGCGATCCCGCGGCCTACGGAGACGATATACTCAGCTCCGATAAGGTCTACGAGCTTCTTTGCAGCCTTGACTACTTCGACTACCTCTGTCTGAACATCAGCTTCAGTAAGTTCGAATTCAGGATGTACTATCTCGACCTTTTTGACACCCTCTTCATCAAAAGGTCTTCTCTTCATAACGCCCGGACGGACTGTTGCCATTGCAGGACGGAATCTCGGGCATACGATGGTAGCCATGAGGTGTCCGCCGAATGCAGGACGAGTCATCTTGAGGTTGGTATTGACGTCAAACATCTTAGTCTCGAAGTTGGTGTTGTCAACGTCAACGTTGGATCCGGTTCTGAGGAACTCTACGTATCCGTTCAGATCTACGTCAAGATGTGTGCAGTCTGCACAAAGACCTGTGTGAAGTCTTGCTGCGCATCTCGGAGCGAGGTCTCTTCCGATGTGGGAAGCGCCGTAGATCATGATCTCAGGCTTGAATTCCTCTACTGCGTCTACGATAACCTTGGTATAAGCGTCTGTTGTGTAATTTTTGAGGAGCGGGCTGTTGTAAACATATACTCTGTCAGCTCCATATCCGCCGAGTTCTGCTGCGATGCCGTCTACGTCATCACCAAGCAGGATACCGCACAGTTCAACGCCGAGCTCGTCAGCAAGCTTTCTTCCCTCGGAGATAAGTTCAAATGTTGTAGGCATCATTTTGCCCTGACGCTGCTCACAGAATACCCATACGTTCTTGAAAGCAGCTATATCTGCACTGTTGTAAGCCATGTCTGTCCTCCTTTCCTAGATGATGTGCTTGCCTGTAAGGATATGTGCAAGCTGGTCAGTGGTTTCCTTGCCGGAGCCTTCGAGTATCATGCCAGGCTCCTTTACAGGAGGTGCGAATGACTTGTAGATGTTGGTCGGGGATCCCTTGAGACCGATCGTTGTAGCATCGATCAGTTCGTGATCCTTGAGTGCATTGTAGTCCATGATGGTAAGAGGCTTTTCCCAGCACTCGATGGTGCCGCGGAAGCTCATGTATCTAGGATCATTGAGTTCCTTGATGCATGTGATCATGCAAGGAGTGCTGACCTTGACAGTCATGTAGCCGTCTTCCAGCATTCTCTTGACAGTAAGCACATTGCCGTCCTTCTTCACTTCGCCTGCATATGTTACCTGAGGGAGGTGAAGCTTCTCTGCGATCTGCGGGCCTACCTGTGCAGTGTCTCCGTCGATAGCCTGACGTCCTGCGATGATGATGTCGTCATCGTCGATTCCGTAGGTATCGATAGCTGCAGCGATGATCTGCGATGTAGCGTATGTATCGGAGCCGCCGAATTCTCTTGCGGAGATCAGGACTGTCTCATCAACTCCCATAGCCAGGAGTTCTCTGAGCATTGGCTCTGCCTGCATAGGTCCCATTGTGAATGCAACTACTTTGCATCCGTATTTATCCTTGAGGCTGAGTGCCTCTTCTACTGCGTTGAGGTCATCAGGATTGATGATCGTCTGCATGCTTGCGCGGTTCAGTGTACCATCCTCGTTAACAGCTACTCTGCCGGAAGTATCAGGAACCTGCTTTACTGTTACCATTATTTTCATTGTCCTTACCTCCCTTATTACCTCAGCAGACTGTTAGCGATAACGAGCTGCTGGATCTGAGTTGTTCCTTCGAAGATCGAGAGGATACGAGCATCTCTGTAGAGTCTCTCTACCTTGTACTCCTGGATGTATCCGTATCCGCCGTGGATCTGTACTGCCTTGTAAGCGCATCTGTTTGCAGCTTCCGCAGCGAAGTACTTAGCCTTTGAGCAAGCGATCCCTGCTTCAGGGTCATTTGCGTCCTTGAGAATTGCTGCATGATATGTCATCTGTCTTGCTGCTTCAACGTCTGCAGCCATCTCAGCGATCATGAAGCTGATCCCCTGGAAATCTGCGATCCTGCGGCCGAACTGCTTTCTTTCTTTTGCATACTTGACAGCTTCGTCGAGAGCGCACTGTGCAAGTCCTACTGACATGGCTGCAACGCCGAGACGTCCGCCGTCAAGAGTCTTCATAGCATACTGGAATCCCTTGTTGAGAGGTCCGATGAGGCATTCCTTGCCAACGCGTACATCTTCAAATACTACGTCGCTGGTTGGATAGCCCTTGATTCCCATCTTCTTCTCGTCTGCGCCGAGGGATACTCCCGGAAGGTGCATGTCGACGATGAACATCGAGATGCCTCTTGAACCCTTCTGCTTGAGATCTGTCTTGGCAAAGATGATGATCCAGTCAGCCATAGGAGCTCCGGAGATGAAGCACTTACGGCCGTTGATGATATAATCGTCTCCGTCCGGAATAGCTGTAGTATTCGTTCCGCCTGCATCTGATCCAGCGCCAGGCTCAGTGAGTCCGAATACGAGGATCTTCTCTCCACGAGCTACAGGAGGCAGATACTCTTTCTTCTGCTCTTCACTTCCTGCCAGCAGCAGAGGACCGCCGCCGAGGGAGTTTGATGTGTTGGCATAGATCGAGAGCACCAGATCCTGACGGGAGAACTCCTCGTTCATGATCACATATGACAGATAATCTCCGCCTGCTCCGCCGTATTCTGTTGGGATCTTGACGCCCATGAATCCGTACTTTGCCATCTTATTGTGGATATCCCAGTTGAAAGCACCGGTAGTATCCAGTTCTTCCTGCAGCTCTTTTGTGAACTCTGTCTCAGCGAACTGACGGAAGAGTTTCTGCTGCATGGCATGTTTCTTGTCAAGAATCATATTTTCCTCCTTACATGTTCTTAGGAACTTCGTGCTGTGTTTCGCCCTTGGTCATGAGTTCATAGATCGCATCTACTCCGCATCTTGCCATGGACTCTCCGGCTTCCTGTGTGAAGAAAGCCATATGTGGTGTGTGATATACGTTTACGAATGAACGCAGATATTTGAGTTTGAAGTAAGGCATTCCGGCTGTTCTGATGATATCAGCATCGTGTCCGATATGAATGATTCCTACTTCGCCAGGGAAAGCATCCATAAAGAGTGCGCCGATCTTCTCAGTTTCAACACCCTCGATGAGAGCGTCAACATCACAGAGCTCGCCTCTTGCATTGTTGATCAGGACTACTCCGTCTTTCATCTTGGAAATATTCTCCTTATTGATCATACCCTTTGTGTCCTCGAGAAGAGGCATATGGAGTGTGATGACATCAGATTCTGCGAGAATAGTATCAAGATCTACATAAGTAGCGTATTTCTTGACTTCTTCATTCTGATATACGTCATAAGCAAGGATCTTGCATCCGAAGCTTGAAAGAAGCTGGATCACTGTGCGTCCGATCTTACCTGTTCCCATGACGCCGACTGTGAGCGAGCGAAGCTCTCTTCCCATCTTGCCCTTCAGTGTGAAGTCGTTGTCATCTGTGTTAGCCTGAGCCTTTTTATAGTTACGGATGCACATGAGGATAGCCATAACGGTATACTCAGCAACGCCATTGGCAGCATATGAGCCATGGCATACATGCATTCCCTTGGATCTTGCATAATGTCTGTTCATGTGGTCAAATCCAACGCATCTTGCAGCAAGGACCTGGCAACCATAGTCAGCGAGCTTGTCGATAACAGGATCGGAAAGATCACTCTGACCGAGCATTGTAACTCCTACACATCCTTCAGCCATGTCGACTGTGGAAGCATCAAGGTTAGCAGGTGTGCTTACCAGTTCGATACCATATTCTTTGCAAAGTCCTTCAATGATTGGTTTTTCATCAGGTCTGACTTCATAAGCAGCGATTTTCATTTCTGTTATTCCTCCGTATTGATTATTTTATCCTCGAAATAAATCACAAGTCTCTCTTATGATCTATATTTCTATTGCCTTAGTCCGGATCAGTCTCTGAGAGCAGGATCCATCGATTTTACAGCTCCGTCTGCGAGCATCTTTGCGATCTCTTCATCGGTGTATCCGTACTGTCCGAGGATCTCTTCTGTATGTTCGGCAAGATAAGGTCCTCTGTTGTACTCAGGGAGGCCGTTTTCTTTGAACATTACCGGCGGTCTTACCAGAGTACGCTTATTTCCGTTGCTGTACTGCATCTCATAGAAGATATCCGATGCCCATGCCTGCTCATCCTTGAGGAGAGTATCCCAGTTCTGAGCTACTGCGTAAGGGATATCTGCAGCGTCGAGCAGTTTGCACCACTCATCACAGTCCTTTGTCAGGAACAGTGCGGAGATCCATTCGGAGAACTCTTTTCTGTTAGGATAGAGGTTCTTCTGTGGGTAGAACTTAGGGTCATCGATCATCTCAGGATGTCCTGCAGCCTGCATGAATACAGGGTAGTGTCTGTCATACTGAGGCATTGCGATCTGCAGCCACTGCTCGTCTTTCGTCTTGTAGACCATTGTGAGAGGGTTGCCGTTTTCCCATCTTTCCATAGGGAACTTGCAGCTGTCAGCACCATACTGGCTGGACTGGAGCATGAGGGAAACATCCCATACAGCACTGTGGAAGAGAGATACTACGACCTGATCTCCCTCGCCTGTCATCTTTGCTTTGAACAGAGAAGCCAGGATCCCTGCTGCGAGGTTCATTGCGACCTGATGATCTCCGAATCCCTGGACTGTCAGCATCGGTGTGCTTGTCTTGTCTCTCAGAGGTCCGAGGATACCGCCTCTTGCGTAGAATGCTGTGAAATCAAATCCCGGAAGATCTTTGTCCGGTCCCTTCTCGCCGTAACCGGAGATGAATCCGTATACGAGCGCAGGATACTTAGCGTGAAGGGTGTCATAGTCAAGTTTGTTCTTGATCAGCGATGGCTGACGGTTGTTGGTGATGAATACGTCTGCGTCTGCGATCAGCTTCTCAAGTACTTCACGTCCTTCAGGTGACTTGATGTTAAGGGCGATACATCTTTTGCCGGCATTCTCCAGATCGTAGGAAGTGTTTTCCTTCTGATCGAGCGGACGGCCTTCATTGGCTGCTGTGTATCTCAGCGGGTCTCCCATAGGAGCCTCTACCTTGATGACGTCGGCTCCGAGGTCGGCAAGGAATCTTGCGGTACAAGGAGCAGCGATAAATGTCGCAAGCTCAACGACCTTGATCCCCTCGAGAGGTTTTCTTACTTCACTCATTTCTTCCTCCTTATTACATCGTCAGCATGTCGCGGAAGGTCTCGAGGTTGGTGCGTACCTGTTCGAAGTGCACCATCTGTCTGTCGACTTCCACGAGTGCGAGCGGCAGATCTGCTGCTTCACACGCTTTTTTGATCATTCCGTAATCGAATTCTTCA
>Ga0256407_10010179_pt1 | contig 13279 bp, 14 predicted proteins | sample RumenRJG_04DNA_FD_193489 | JGI IMG/M metagenome (GOLD analysis project Ga0256407, IMG submission 193489) | Bovine rumen microbial communities from Lethbridge, Alberta, Canada - RJG_04 | ecosystem: Host-associated > Mammals > Digestive system > Stomach > Rumen | place: Canada: Alberta... | reverse complement strand
TCGCCCTCGTATTAGCCTCTTGTCGTCCAACGGCACGGCAGACGGTGGCAGATGTGGTACAGCCGACGGACAGCACCGATGCCGTGACCAGTGAGAACACCCTGCGTATGCTCATCACCGACAAAAGCCTCTCGCAAACCGACTCCCTCATACGGAGGATACTGAAACTTCCATTGGACTCTATTGTCGTGGAAATGATGAATAACACGGATAGCACTTGCGTAACAGGCGAAGCATACACCATTGAGCAGCGGGTAAACGATGTGTGGACGATACTACCCATTAAGCCGAGGAAAGACGGAGCTGTCTATGCCTTCAATGATATTGGCTACGAACTCGCTCCACACAGCACCCGCCTGTTCACTATCCACGTAGATTCAGACAAATACGACTTCGAGCGAGGACAGGAATACCGCATCGCTAAAGAGCTTTTCAAGTTAGGGCAGAACAATCCTAAAAGCGTCTATTGCTATTTTACAATTGAATGAACACCCCGTTCGCTAATGAAGCAAGGTGAGAGCAAACGCCAAAGGCGGTATCGGAATAACAGAATTATAACGAAAATGTATAGCCAAAATTCCAAATATTCACAAAACCCCTGAACATTGTTCAGTCTTTCACCCCCAACTGCATTTTTTCGATCTCGCCGAAGGATGCAAAGAATAGAAATAGCATAGTAATAATTTTGATGTTGTTACTATGCTATTCTAAATAAAGACTGAGGTTGAACCCTATTACATGTGCCTTGACGAATATGAAATGGAAGTATCAACTTTTCTATCATATAGCTCTCTTGTGCGCAGTTCTTCAAGCGCATCGAAAGTGCCATCTCGCCAATAATAATTCACCTTGGGGCTAACTTTATCCCAAATTTCACTACATAGCAGGTCTCTGTCACCTCCATCTTGTTTGATAAAAGCCTCGATAGCATTGGCCTGCTTTTGGCTCAAATGCCGCTGAGATGGACAATTCCCCATTTCAACCAAAGCATTGACTGCTGCCTCAAAAAACAAATTGCGCTGTTGGTGAAACGACTCCCAAGTTCCATCAGCAATACGATTGGCATCATCCTGTAGGGAATTGATAGTAGCGTTATCTCCTTTCCAGTCTGTAACCGTCTTAACGAGCAGTTTTGCATACCAAAAAGCATCGTTTACATATGACTTACGGCCTTCTATAGTCTTCTCGTCACTCATTGCTCGCAGAAAGAGATCTTTCATCTCCTTTGCAAAGTGTTTGATGCCAGCTTTCCATTGATCAAGAATCATCTGAACAACCTCGCTGAACTTTTGGCCGCATGTTTCAAACATAAAATCTCTAACACCTTTGAGAATACCAAGTAATATCTTGTTAGACTCTTCAGATTTGGACAACTTTTCGTTCAACGATTTGATGTTGCTATATAACTTGTTTTTCTCGGCTATCTCGGCATCAAGTTCTGCCTTTGCGTCAGCTTTGACTTTTGCAATAGCAGTTTCTTTGTCTGCCTTAGCCTTGGCAAGAGCAGCTTCCTTGTCCGCTTTGGCTTGAATCTCTGCCTTCTTTTTCTCCTTTTCACGGAACTTGGCTAATTCTTCCCATGTGACATCCTGGTCTTTCTTGCTGCCACTTGTCCAGATATAGGGACGACCATCCTCGTCAACAGCGGTTGTTGCCTGACGGAGTTCTTCTTTGTGTTCTTTTTCTTTATCTTCAAGCACTTTTCTCACTGTGGGACTCAACCCAGAGTTAAATATCTTGTCATACCAAGATGCCTGAGCCATCTTGGTAATCTCGGCTTTCTTTTTCTCAATTTCCTTTTCAACAGCCATCAGTTGACCATTGACTTGCTGAAGATTCCATTCAGCAGGTGGCACTCTCTTCTGCTTACTGCCAGCAATCCCACGACGCAAACCAAATGGGGCCATAGCCTTTGCATATCCTGTCTGCCAACGTTCCATTGCTACAGGATTACAAATATCCTTGGCAGAGAGTCGGGCTGTTACCTCTTGCTTCTTGTAGGTGCGCTTCTTGACAATAGCCCTGCCGCTCTCATCGAGGATAATGTTACCGTTCTCGTCAGTCTCATATTTACGCAAGGGCTTTCCGCTCTCGTCAAACTTGGGCTTCTCCTTACGCGGCTTTGGCTCTTCGTATGTTATTGGGACAACTGTGACGTGCAGATGGGGAGTTGTCTCGTCCATGTGCAGAACAGCGGATACTACGTTCTTGTCACCAAACTCCTGCTTAAACCAGTCAAGAGTAGAGTCTATCCAGTCATCAAGCCTGCCCTCTTTCTCGAATTGCTTCATGGTTTCCTCATCTGAACTGCATATGAAACATAGAGCGATGACCGCATCATCCTTGATCTTACGGGTTTTCTTTTCCCCTTTCGTTACTATCTTCTTTTTGCCTGAACTCTCGCGGGAAAAACCTTCTTCTTTTAGTCGGTTCCAAATGGCTTGTGTTCGGCCAACCTTTTTTGCTCCCTCAATGCATTCACGGTTGAGTGCTGTACGAGAATCATCACGGACGCTCTTCGGACGGAATGTTACCATTCGGTCCAGATTAGCGTCATATACTTCTCGGTCAATGTGGGCGGAGAGTCCCCCCGCATTGCCAGTTTGCTTGTCCATCGTTAGGACAACGAATCTATCACCTTTTGCCATAATTTGTAAACTTTTAAGTTGTTCAACAATTGGGTCCAGGGATTGTTCCCTGGTCAGAGTTCTTAGAGGTCGAGACCTCTGAGCGGGGCGGTCAAGGGGGAGGGTCACCCCCTTGCGAGGTTCCATAGGGCAAGTAGCCCTTGGCAGGTTCTTAGGGCAGAGCCTTGAGCGGTAGGTGCAGGGAGAAGTCACTCCCTGCTGGGGAATCCAAAGGGGCAAGCCCCGTGGCTTACTTACCTAAATTTAGCGACTCTGCTCGCGACGGCTTTGTGTGCCATGCACAGAAACCGGAAATTTTGGTATAGTAAGCTACACCATTATTGCTAATGGTCGCCCCTGTCCGCCACGTTACTATACATCCCGAATGTTACGGTGTTCTGAAAGACAGCCCCTGATAGTTAAGGATAAGCATCATCTCGTTAAAACGGTCTGCTATTCTGATACCATAGAGCATGCGGATTTGTGGTGGGGTTAGGTTGGTTGTCACCATGGTGAAAAGCATCCTGTTATAGCGATATGACAAGAGATCTATCACAGGAGTGACACGGTTCCCATAGCTAATTAGTGTAGGCTCTTCCTCGCCAAGGTCATCAATCCCAAGCATATTGGTTTGCTGTAGATGTAAGTATTCCTTAGAGTCAACTTTTACTTGGTTATAGATGAACTTGGCGCTTTCTATTCTCATCCCGTATGTGCTAAATGTTGTATTACCTATCAGAGGAATCTCAAGACTCCTTATGAGATTCTGCAGGGCATACATCATTGTGCTCTTGCCGTTACCTACGCCACCACACAGCATAATACCGAATTTGTTGGTAGGCTTGGTGAACAACTCGGCTATCTGCCAGATATGATTATGCAGTTCTTCACTATTGACATAAGTATTACCACGCTTTTCTACCTCTACTTGGAACGCCACTTCGATATTAAGAGCAGCTTCCTCTGTTGACATCGGGAACTTAACAATACCCGGTGTAGTCTTCTGGCCTATTAGCTTCGATCTTAATTGTGCTAATTTGGCCATTGCACTTTGATTCATTTCCATAATAATTCTTGTATTTGTATTTAATCCAGTTAAAAACATACTCACGACAGTCAGCCTCTTCTTTTCCCTTACAGCCCTTATGTTCCTGTTCTGAGAAGAATTCTCTAACTTTGTCTTTCAACTCTTCGCCATTAAGAATAATCTTATTCTTGGCCAGTCGTTCAGATAATCCAAGGAGCCAAGAATTGTCATTCAACAATTTTTCCATTAGCTCTGAAAGAGTCAACACAACTTTTGAATTGGATGAAGGAGATTGTTTTTCTTCTCCTACTTCTTTTGTTGTATTTTCTTCTTTTATATTGGAATGGGGCAACGATTGGGGCAACTCGGAAGCCAATGATTCGGTCAACTGTTGAGTCATCAGTTGAGACAACGATTGAGATTGTTCTTCCGAAAGACGGAGGGTGTACAATGCAGGCTTGCCTTTGCCTTCACCTTTAGAAAAGTCAATCAGCCCTCTCTTTCTAAGTCCATCTCTTGCCTTCATTACGTTCTGTTTAGAAGTATTCAGCCGTGCCGCCAGCATCTGGGTACTGACCTTAAAAGGTGATGCCCAGTGTTGGCGGTTGGCCTCATACAACAGATAGAAGTAGAGAACGCCCTCACTCAGAGAGCATGGATCATTCTCATTCTCGAACCAGAAATGGTTCATGTAGTCATAGATACCCATAGCCTTACACATTTACTATCGGTGACCATACTTTGCCAACTTCCCAGACTTGATAAGTATGTTGACTTCCTGCTTTGAGTATAGGTTCTTGCGTCCTACCTTCTGACATTTCAAAATGCCAGACTGCTCAATTCTCCAAAGAGTAGGATAAGCAATGTGCAGAAGATCACATAGTTCATCACGTGTATAAAACCCCTCATCTTCGGGTTTCTCCCCGAAGTTACCGATGTTCTTCTCATTGAGGCATCGGCTAACAGTTCTGTAGATAATGTCCTCGAACTGCTCTTCATTTAATACTACTATATTTTCCATAATTTATTGAAATTAATTTTTGTGCTGCAAAATTATCCCAATAAATTCAGAGAAATAAAAAGGGGAAACGAGCCACGTTCGCAATATATTGGTTATCAACACATTGCGAACGTGGCAGGGGAAATAGTCTGGGGAAGATGAGGGGATAGATTCCCGTCAAAACATCACTTTATCAAGTAATAGAACTCTTTTTCAAGCCCTTTTGTGTCTTTTAACTTTGCTGGTTTGTAATCAGGATTATGCTCACAGCCCACAATCTGGCAGAAATATTTGTACCAGTTTGTAAAAGAATTGGGCTTCAGTCTCGACATCTTATCACTATTATATATAAGGTGGGCTATCTTGGCATATTCCAAAACGCTTCTTTTCTTGGCCCTATCAGTCAAACTATCTTCAAGTTGCTTGTAGTAATCGATGTTACCAGTACCAATACCTCTAAACGGCGCTGTAAAATGCTCTGCAAATTCTTTTGGAAGATGATAACTGCCTATCTCATTTCGCAGTGATTCCACTTTCTCCTTGAAATCGTTTTCAAGGTCAATAACTGTCGGCATCTTGCCAAATTCATCCATTAAGAGGTCTGCGCTGTAGAGGATTCTACGTTTGATTTCTTTTTTCTGAGCCTCATTGAATACACGGCTGTCAAACGAGTCTGTCAAAAGATTCACACAATAGATGTATTCAAGTCCTATGCGACATAAGAATTCTTCGTATCTCTCGGTATTACTTGGGTGAGTGATACCATATTTCACAAGCAAGTCCAAATAGGTGGCCTTTATCTTCTTGATATTGCATAACTCAGACATGTTGATGGTATATTTCAGGAAGTCGTCACCAATCTTATTAAGAATCAGGTCAAGATTCACAAAATTGTTATAGTAGAGATTGCGAACCTCTTCATTTACCTTGTCAACCACAACAATCATATTGTTATGCACGATTTCTGTTGACATCTTAGCGTAGCAGCAATAGTAATCACGAAACATCCTTTCAGTCATTTCCCTCTCTACTGCAGACATGGATTCATAATCAGATTCATTGGGGACATACTTCGGCATAAAGCCCATATCCTCAACAGTAGTCTTTACCTCCTTCAGTTTTTTTACAAAGTCATCCCATAAGGGTGTTCCTATTGTCATAATGTGTTATCCTGTAATTAATAATATCTACGAAATTTTTGCAATATTTCCCACATTTTGTGGATTTGTATTATCTTGTCTCGACACGTCTACATGTTTCGTAATCTCTGTTGTAATTCCTGAATCCGCTGCATTAGATGATCAAAATCCAATGACCTTCCATAAATGAAGTATCGCTGCATATTGGAATAATCCTGTCGCCAGTCATCCTGCACGTTCTCTGGTGGCAGAATGTTAATGGTGTCTGGGTGATGCAATGAGTAGTCCACATATCTTAGCGCATAGTAGGCTTTTCGATGTTCAATGATGGCATCATATAAAGTTTTGTCCGCTAATGCAGACTTACCAAACTCAGAATCCATAAGACGCTCAAGGTCATAGAGATGGCGGGACATCCTGACACTTCGAGGCTTGTCCTTCTGAAATTCCTCTGCCAACAAGAATATCTTCTCCAAGAAAGTACGAGTAGGCACTACAGTTTTGATTCGGCATACAGCATCTGTATCATCATCAGGGAATGTCCCGCATATAAGTGAACGTATTTCACGCTCCTCAACTGGCTCGTCCATAGAGAGACAGCTTATCTCAATCTTCACCCTGGGCGGGATGTAGTCAATCTTCCGAGTGAGAAGACTGTCGTAGTGAAGCACGATGACGGTTGGATCTTTGTCGCTATCAATAGGAACAAGTTCACCTTCCCTGTTTTCTACATGAGTGATGTTCTCTATCTGGTAGCCTGTGATACCCATGGCCTTTAAACGTTCATCAAGTTGACCTGACAAAGTGCTTTGGATATAGGCTCTCGACAACTTGCGCAGCTTATCGCGTTGACTCTTGTTGGACTTATTGACGCCAAAGAATGAATGACTGATAGCCAGGTCAATATCTTCAGAAAATCTTTCAATCAATCCCCAGCCTTTGCTAAGACTGGTACCGCCTTTGAATATCAAGCTTTCTGCACAATCCGCCTGGAATAGTGCCTTTAATGTGACACTAACCCACCAGTCCTTTTCAATTGCCGCCCGTCCAATACCAGGATGACTCTCTTCGGTCTTTTCCAACATGTATGAACGGTCGGTATCGTTATTATTTATCCAAAGTGTTTGTTTCATTACCTTTCTTAATTATAATAGGTGATATCATTTTTCGCATCCATATAGGAACCATCATTAGATCCTGACGAAGCTTGTCTTGTTCTGGTTCCATTCGAATGAGTTTTCTTATTTGAGATAGTTCTGTTTCGCCAACGTTATCCTTACCCAGTGCTCTGAGAGCTTGAACAAGATAAGCCATTAGTGTGGTTTTATATGCAAAATTACGTGGAACACCACGCTTGAATACAATGGTTTGATTACCCAGATTGATAGTTCTACCACTACCGTTAGTAAGGAATGTATAGGTCATTGGGACTTGTGTAGATAGTCCCAATTCATTAAGTGCAGTCTCTCCAACGGGAAGAATCACGGCATTGTCGCGTTTCGCAATACTCTCTGCTATCTGAATTATAGATGGCTTAACCGCTCCAAACCTGCTCAGCTTAGGCCTATAGTAGATGCCCTGAGCCAACTTGACAATTACATTGTCTTCTACGAGTTTAGTCAGCACATTTCCCACAAACTCCACATTATATTGCGGAAAGTCTGTCCTGAAAAGAACATTTCCAGGAGAAATTTCTTCTATTATTTGTCTGAGTGGTTTGTCTTCTGTCATACCTTTGAAATTTTTGCAATATTTCCCACTTTTTGCTGCAAAAGTACAGCTTTTATTTTATACGGACAATTTTTTGCAGAAAGAAATGAAGAATTTAACACTTGGCATTACCTTTTTTCTTCTTGGCTCCCTTGGCGGCGAGAATTTTGTCACCAACTCTCTGGGCCTGTTCTGAGATTCCAATACGGATATAGTTCTCAAAAACCTTTTGAGATTGATGTCCTGTTATACTACGGATTTCCTGATCAGAGAGCACATCTAATTTATATAAGTTGGTGGCTCCACTTCTTCGTGCTGTGTGAGAAGTAATAAGTTCATACTTAGGACGAATAATCTCGCCATGCTTATTCCGTTCAAATAATGGTGCGCCGTTGCGCTTCTCTGCGAGCTTGCTTAATTTGCCAAACCATTTGCGTTCATTCTCAGTAAACTTGGAGCCCGATTTCTTTTTCTTCAACAACTTTGTGTATGTCTTTTCCGATCGTTTCTCAACAGCAGTCAACACTGTGACATATTTCTCTTGGAACGACGGAGTACTTTCTGCTAAGATGGCAGCCACTGCCTTAATCTTCAGATTCATTTTCTGCTCCGATATTTCTGGGAAGTCGTAGTTGTACTTGTCGCATAGTTCATATACCCGATCATCGACTATGGGTACATTGACAGTTCTTCCTGTCTTTTTCTGAATCAATGTAATTTGTCCAAGTCCTTTGTCGTAGGTTACGAAATTTTCTTCACGAAGCCTACAGTAGTCGCTATAACGCTGGCAACTAAAGTAACCAAGAACAAAAATATCGCGGACTATCTCATTTTCACCTGTCAGTTCCAGATTATAAAGAGCATCTATTTCCTCTTCGGTCAGATATATCTCGGCTCGTTTCTCATCTTCCTTCACCGTTCTATCCTTCCACACCTTAAGGGAAACAGCATTCTTGTTGTAGCCCTCCATAGCAGCAAGGTTACAGAGCTTTCGGAAGCAAGTAACATTCTTGTTGATTGTGTTCGGCATAAAATCCTTCTTCTGAAGGAACTGCGTAAACCCGTCGGCAAATGGCTTGTCAATATCATCAAAGGTTACATTCCCGCCACAGTATTCATGAAGATACCTTCCAAATGTTTTCCATACTTGGACGGATCCGGCAGAATACTCAGAATTGCTACCATGACTGATGGAACCATCGGATATGCCTGCAAAGAAGTATTCATAGAACTGTACGACATACTTCCTCGACTTTGCTTCTGCAATCTTTTTAACCTGCTGGATTTCCTCAGTGCCACCAGTAACGATATTGTTCATGGCTTCTTCGATAATAGCCTTATCTTCTTTGGTGTTTATCTTCCCTTCGGCATAAAGCGTATCAACTGCTTTCATCACTCGCATCTGAAGGTCATGAACCTTAGCACCTTCCTCCGTCTGCTCATAACGCTGCATGGCTGAAAAACTACGTTGTGCCTTGTTCCATTCCCTGATGTCAACTTTGATGCCCGTGCAGACATACATCTGCATACCGTTGCGTCTTATCTTAGTGTAAAGGGGTGCTTCGCCCTCTTCTCGTTTTGATCTTAGAAAAAACTGTGCCATATAATTATTCGTTTAACTGGGTGCAAAGGTACAATAATTCTCCGAAAGTTGCACCCAATTTGCACCCAATTTTTGTTATTTAACGAATTTTATACATCCTGTTACCTTTCAATCCTTTTATGTAACTTATTGGTATTTAGTTTCTTATAATTTCTAATAATTTCTGTTGGTTTCATATATTCAGGTTCAAGCCCATCCTGAAGCGCAAATCCCAATCGTCTAATAATCAAACGGTTGGGATTTCTTTTTTCCTTTCCATACCTAATACTTGTGGTACTTTTGTGTTACTTTTAGAATTCTGATGAGGCTTCCCGTATCTTTTGAATTCGATTTTGTAAAATGCATCGTATTCTTTCTACCTTTCTATTATAAAATGTGCATGACTGTTTTATGGACTCACAATAAAAGGCTCTACTATCTGTGAAAGACTTGAAGAACCTTTTTTTATTAAAGAGTAGGGAGGGGGTTGGCGGAATTTCTGTTCTTTTGCTTGGTGGCAATAATTGTCCGCCGAAAAATTTCTTAAAAAGAAATATTACCAATTAGAATTTATAGCACTATTCATTTCTGATACAATTCTACTAACAAAGGAGTTCATTGCTCTTTCAATATTTTCCTTGTGCTTCTTTTCATTAACTTTTCCATTATTTTTGAACAATGCTTTGTGACCACTTATCGCAGAGCCTCTTTCAGATTCAGTCAAAAACATATGATGTTTATCTCCAAAAGGTGCATCACGGACTATGTCAATAATTATTGGACCATTTATTTTCATCCTTCCATCTTTAAATTCTAAGATTAAGTTGAAATATAAGTCAAAATATAGTTTCATTCCCATCCGATTAAGATATGTCACATTTGGAATAGTACCATTTATATTGAGTTGACTATATTCAACCTTGCTGATTCTGTCCTTGGGAGATACAAAGCATTTCCCCATCGCAGCCATAGCCAAGTTATATATTTCCATTTGACTCTTTTCCTCAAAAGGGACAATAATATAATCATTTGTTGTATTCGCTGAATCTACAAAGCCATGGGCTGTTAATTCAAATGTCTGGGCATTAGCACAAATTGTAACTAATGCAAATAAGGAAAGAATATAATTTCTCATCATCAAAAATGGGCGTTTATATGCCATTACCCATCGGCTCAAACATTTATTTATATTTTGGTTCTATTGCTATCACTACTACTTTCCCTCTATGAGATAAAAAGAAAGAGCCTTTGCAAGTTTTTTCATTAAGGCGTGTATTTCCCCATTCGCAATTGATATTTGTATATACTATATTCTCATCTATAAAATCGACATCGTAATCAATAGTCTTTTTGTGCTCTTTTCCCCAAAAAGAAGAGAAAAAATCCTCTAACTCCTTTGAAAGCGCATCTGCACCCTTGTTCCAATCATAGTTCTTCCCAATAGTCATTCCACCAATTTTTAATAGTTTCCTATTGTACTTGTTCACAATAATGTTCGCATTCGTCGTATATACCCCAATCTTAACATTTTTCAGGATAAAAAAGGAAGTACCCCCTCCGTTCCAAGTCTCTTCTTTATCTCTTTTCACTACATTATCCTTGAAAGCAAGAATCACATCAGACTCAGTACAATTCTCCCAATCAAGGTCATTAATTACTTTTTCAATGCTTATAGGATTCTGTGAAAAAACAGTAGTCACAGAACAAATAGTCAAAAACAAACATAAAATCTTACTCATTTTAATTCTGTTATTTATTCTTTTCGTAATATAAAAACTTCATTTTAGAGCCTATTGTTTTATCTCCATTTTCTTGAAACAATGTTGCAGTCATTGAAACTCTTGGAATGACAGATTCAATTACAAGGAAATAAGATAAAGGATTGTCCGAACTATCATAAAATTGCACTTTATTGTTCTCCAAAGAATAATATATCAATTTTGGACGACCTCCATCAATTATACCATATAATCCTGTGTATCTTGCTTGATTAAACTTTCCTTTTCCCTCTGTGAAGCCAAATCCAACAGAATCGCCACGAGGTATTGCTTCATAATCGCCTTCAATCTCGTTATAAAAAAGGCTCGAAACCCACATTCCTTTAATGTCGCTAATTGTTATTGTTGTTTGACCATATGTACTTGATGCCAGCAGAATCATCAACAGAAAAAGATATTTTTTCATATTACTTGTTATTTATCATTTATAACCTTATTGAATAAGATTTTTGCACTCAATTTATCGATTATTACTACAAGACTGTCCTCAGAAAGACTAACAACCCCCAAGGACATTACCGCTTGTGTTGGTAAATCTAACCTATAACACTGTATAATATTATCTAATACTATTCTATATTTTAAAGGAGTTTCAGTCTCGTTCAATTTAGAATAGAAATACAAGGTATCACCTCTGAAGTCAAATGTCACAAAGAATTGAGGGAGTTTAGAAACATCAATAACAGTACCAGAATCTCCAAACACAAATTTTGACTCCCACTTTCCTTGAAGATTCTCAATAGAAGGTTTTTGATCGTTTTCTTGTGCAAACACAACGCATGAAAATAATCCAAATAAAAATATAACAAAAATTTTCTTCATTTTTCTGTAATGGACGTTTATATGCCATTGCCCGTCGGCTTTTTCATATCAACATCGTTAATATTTTATACAAAGCATTATTAAAAATCCGAATGAAAAGAGTCACCTGTATTATTCTTACGCTTCTCAATACCATTAATCTTATCTTTAAAATGCACCATAAATCTATCATTCAAAGGTTCTACATCTATATTCATGTATTGGGTTTCAAATCTTAATTTAATTATACCTTTATTTAGTATGTTGTCTATTTGCTCTTTTGTAATTACATATTCTGGGCTAACATAATATAGACCATCACGATATTCGCCTTTAAATTCTTCATCAGTTGCTAATGTCAAGGTTTCCCCATCTTTATATTTCAACAACAACCTACCTCCATTTGATATATCATATTCAATAAAACTGGTTAATATGAAGTTGAGTGTGTATCGTTCTTTTACAAGTTTACCAGCTGATTCTAGAGATATATAATTCATACTCATCGGCACATAAGGTTCACTTAAACCCGCGCCATTAGCAATCGATACATAACTGGGAGGTGCTGCTATAAGCTTCATTAAACCATCATCTGTTTTTTTTGAAATATTATAATAGCCCAATTCGTCTTGAGAAAACCCATAAACAGAAAAAAATAAGATAAGACTAAACAAAATACCATTTCTCATTGTCTTAGGTGGGCGTTTATATGCCATTGCCCATCGGCTCTATCTGTTATACTTTTTTCCATTCATAGAGCCAACGCCTATTAAAAAAAGCGCAGACCCTCGCCATATGCTCTCAGGCTCACCACAAGCCGAATATACTATGGGATAAGTCCGCGCCATTAAGGGCACGTTCCCAATGTATATTCTTTTGCTCGTATCTTTTCGAGGTGGTGATTCGAGAGCGATTGAGCAAATATGTATGCATACTAAGATGCAGGTGCAAAAGTAAGCATAAAAATCCAATTATCTTGCGATATTCTATAATATTGTATTTAAGGCTTTAACTTTTTAACATTTGACAAAGATTCTACGCTCTAAATAGTATATATTAATTAATTATATAGTATTAATTATTATATTACGCATATATGTATATATACTTGATGTGGATAGATTCACAACTTGATTTCGTTGCGAAAAGAAATAAACGAATACATGATTATTGTAATCGGTGTTAATTGAAAATAAATGTCTTTGGGTACGAGAAAAAATCTCTTCAATAGTTTTGCCGTAGCTTCAAAGGATGTCCCCAATATGGGAATGTTTGATTCCCAGTGTGGGAATATTATGTTCCCAACGTGGGAACATTTGGTTCCCTTAATGGGAATGTTTTTCGCAAAAGAAGAGAAGCCTGCCAACACCTAACGTATCACCTAACATAACTCCTAACAATCTCCTAACAAACACCTAACATACACCTAACATCGGGCTTTCACCTTATTATAATAGGGGAATAAAAAGCACTCATCCGCAGGGCAAAAAGGAGCAGGTGTGCGAGAAGGGCAGTCCGAAGACGGAGATCATGGAGTTTGTGCATTCTGAGGATGTGCAGACCTATAATCTGCTGGTGAACCTCGATGAGCTAGATGCCATCCGCCGCTCTCAGC
>Ga0256407_10010178_pt1 | contig 13281 bp, 13 predicted proteins | sample RumenRJG_04DNA_FD_193489 | JGI IMG/M metagenome (GOLD analysis project Ga0256407, IMG submission 193489) | Bovine rumen microbial communities from Lethbridge, Alberta, Canada - RJG_04 | ecosystem: Host-associated > Mammals > Digestive system > Stomach > Rumen | place: Canada: Alberta... | reverse complement strand
TGATGCCGGCGATGAACGCGTCGGGATCGTCATGCAGCTCATAGATCTCGGCGAAGTAGTGAGCGCCCAGGGACCAGTCTTCCTTCTGCAGGCCGACGGGAAGCTCCATGCCGCCGGCAGCGATCTCGCTGATCAGCGCCTGGAGATCCGCGGTGGTCTTGATGGTGGAAGGATCGAAGTCTTTGCCGGTGGCAGCCTTGATGGCGTCGCCGTTGTAGAGAAGGCCGCGCGCCTCAACGCAGACCGGGAAGCCGAGGACCTTGCCGTCCACGGAGATGGCCTGGGTGGTGTCGCCGACCCACTTCTCACCGCTCAGATCGACAGCGTGCTCAGCGCCGAGGGAGTAAACATCCTTGGCGTCGACCATGGCGAGCGCATAGGGATCGTTGGAGGCATACTTCGTCGCCATGTGAGCGGCGACGGTGTCGCTGGAGTAATAGACCTCAACGGGGACGCCCTTCTCCTGGGAATACTTGGCGGCCATCTCTTCCATCTGGCTCTGGATCTCCATCTTGGAGTTGAAGATGGTCAGGGTCGCGCCGGAGACGGAGCCGCTGTTGCTGCTGCCGTCGGAGCTGGAGTTGCCGCCGCCGCAGGCCACGAGAGCGAGGACCATCACGAGCGACAGCATCATTGCAAGTGCTTTTTTCATGTTGTGCTTCCTTCCTTATATAATAAGTCACTTTTGGCATAACCCCTCATGATTCATGTATGTTTGCGACGGAAACATCGCCCTTTTACATGCACATGAAACGTTATACGAAAAGCATTATTCTTTTTATCATACGTGCCACAGCCTGTCAACACTTTGCCAAACAGAAAAGGCGTTTGCCGCTCATTTTTGGCGACCTTTCCCAATTCGCACATTCCGTTTTTGTGAAGAAACGCCAAGGCGGAAATCCCGGAGAAAAAGCCTCTTTTCTTTTGCGTGGACAGTTGCTATAATTGGACAAAACTGATCCAATGTTGGAAAAGAGGCGAACAATATGGTGAAAAAGGGCGCCTTTTCGCCCACGATGAAGGATGTAGCGCGGGAGGCGGGCGTATCGCTCGGAACGGTATCCAAGGTCATCAACGGCATCCCTGTGGGAGAGGACTACCGTCGCCGCGTCGACGCGGCCATTGAGCGGCTGGGCTATACGGTGAACAACTACGCCCGCGGCCTCAAGACCAACCGCACCTACTGCGTCGCGCTGGTGCTGCCGTCGCTGCGCCACCCCTTTTTCGCGGCGCTGGCGGACGAGGTCACGGCCTGCCTCACCCGGCGCGGCTACCGCTGCATCCTGATGATCACGAACTTTGACGCCGAGGCGGAGCGCAAGAGTTTTGTCATGGTGCGGCAGAACAAGGTGGACGGCGTGATCGCGCTGACCTACAGCCCCAACATCGAGGCGGACGAGTCGCTGCCCATCGTGACCATCGACCGACACTTCGGCACGGGCATCCCCTGCGTGTCCTCGGACAACTACCTCGGCGGGCAGATGGCGGCGGAGAAGCTGCTGGAGCTGGGCTGCAAAAAGCTGCTGTGCCTCCAGATCGGCGCCGAGATCCCCGGCGAGCCGCACAAGCGCTCGGTGGGCTTTGAGAGCGTCTGTACGGCAAGAGGTGCGGCCTACGAGAAGATCGTGCTCAGGGACGCGGACACCGAAGCGCCGTTTCTGCGCTTCCTCGATCAGCACATCCACGGCGGGAAGCTGGACTTTGACGGCGTGTTTTGCAGCTCCGACGGTCTGGCCGTGCGGATGCTCAACCACCTCAGGACCCACGGCATCCGCGCGCCGGAGGACGTGCAGTTCATCGGCTACGACGGCCTTTTGGATTATCACACCAGAGAATACCTCTGCTCCACCATCGTCCAGCCGCTCACCCAAATGGTGGAAACAGCGGTGAATTTGCTGCTGGACGAGGGCGAGCTGTCCGCGGGCGCGAACATCTGCCTGCCCGTGCGGTACCAGAGCGGCGGCACAACGAACGAATAAGGAGGACAAATTATGGCGGCAAGCTGGCTGAAAGACGCGATTTTCTACGAGATCTATCCCCAGTCGTTTTACGACACCAACGGCGACGGCATCGGCGATTTTAATGGTATCACCGAGAAGCTGGACTATGTGAAGGGCCTCGGCTGCAATGCCATCTGGCTCAATCCCTGCTACGATTCACCCTTCAAGGACGCGGGCTACGACGTGCGGGACTATAAGAAGGTCGCGCCGCGCTACGGCGTGAACAGCGATCTCTATCGCCTGTTCGGCGAGGCGCACAGGCGTGGGATGCATGTCATCATCGACCTTGTGCCGGGGCATACCTCCGAGGAGCATCCCTGGTTCCTCGCGAGCAAAAAGGCGGAGAAGAACGAGTACAGTGACCGCTACATCTGGTCGAACTTTTGCTTCGAGGGCTGCGGCGGGCTCAATTACGTCGCGGGCGAGAGCGAGCGCGACGGCGTGTATGTGCTGAACTTCTTCAAGTGCCAGCCCGCGCTGAATTACGGGTTTCTGCATCCCGACAAGCCCTGGCAGCAGAGCATGGACGCGCCCGGCCCAATCGCCACCCGCGAGGCGATGAAGGACGTGATGCGCTTCTGGCTCGACCACGGCTGCGACGGGTTCCGCGTGGACATGGCGGAGTCGCTGGTCAAGTTCGACGACGAGCAGAAATCCGGCACCAGCGCCATCTGGCGCGATGTGCGCGCCATGCTGGACGCCGAGTACCCGAAGGCGGTGCTGGTGGCGGAGTGGAGCCACACGGCGCTGGCGATCCGTGCGGGCTTCGACGCGGCATTCTGTCTCAACGACCCGTGGACGGGCTATCCCACGCTGATGCGGGATTATGACCGCAAGCACCCGGAAAAGCCGGACAACAGCTATTTCCGCGCCGAGGGCGACGGCGACATCCGCCGCTTCCTTGAGCGCTATCTGCCTGAGTATGAGGCGACGAAGGACATCGGCTATATCTCGCTCATCACCTGCAACCACGACACCGTCAGGCCGTCGTGGAATTTGAGCGACCGCGAGCTGCGCCTCGCCTACGCGTTCCTGTTCACCATGCCCGGCGTACCGTTCCTCTACTACGGCGACGAGATCGGGATGCGCTATCAGGACTTGCCCACCCATGAGGGCGGCTACTTCCGCACCGGCTCGCGCACCCCGATGCAGTGGGACAACTCGGCAAACCTCGGCTTCTCCACGGGCTGCGCGGACAGCCTGTATCTCCCCGTCGATCCCAGGCGCGGCGCGCCCACGGTGGCGGCACAGGAGAAAAAGCGCGACTCGCTGCTGCGCTTCACCCGGGGGCTGCTGGCGCTGCGCAGCGAGCAGAACGATCTGCGCGACAACGCCAATCTGGAGATCATCCACGCCGAGAAAGGCGACGCCTTTGTCTATCGCCGCGGCGGTTTGCTGCTGGCGCTGAACCCCTCCGCCCATGAGGCAAGCGCGCCGGTGGACATCTCTGGCAGGGAGGTGCTCTACGCCATCGGCAGCGGCGAGGCCGCGGACGGCGGCATCGTGCTGCAGCCCCAGTCGTTCGTTGTGTTCCAATAATATATTGATAGGGAGGATACACCCATGGCAAGCGGCAGAATGGAATTTCATGCCCAGAGCATCATGCAGCACACGAACTTCGCCTATGTGCTGCCCAACGACGTTGAGATGGCGGAGGTCAAAGACCCGCGCCATTACGACCGTCCCACCAAGAGCCTGATTTTGCTCCACGGCCTCACCGGCACGGACACCGACTGGCTGTACGGCGGCGTGGCGCAGGAAATGGCGATTCAGTACAACCTTGCGGTGTTCATGCCCACGGCGGGCAACTTCTTCTACCTCGACCACGGCTACCCCGGCGGCAACTGGGGCACTTACGTGGGCGAGGAGTTCCCCGACTATGTTCATAAGGTGTTCGGCTACTGCGGCAAGCGGGAGGACACCATCATCGGCGGCCTCTCCATGGGCGGCTACGGCACACTGCACACGGCGCTGAATTACCCCGAGCGCTTCTGCGCCGCCATTGCCCTGTCCTCCGCGCTGCGTGTGCGCGATCTCGCGGGCGGCAAGCAGGACGGCGTCATGCCGCCCGCCATGTTCCGGGACGTGTTCGGCGACCCCGACACGCTGCTGGAAAGCGACAAGAACCCCGAGTGGCAGTATAAAAAGCGCAAGGCCGAGGGCAAGCCCCTGCCCTCCATCTACCTCGCCATCGGCACGGAGGACTCGCTGTATGCCGCCAATCAGGAGTTCCGGCAGTTTCTGACGGAGCAGGAGGCGGACTTCCGCTATGAGGACGGCCCCGGCGGCCACAACTGGACGTTCTGGAACGAGTATTTGAATCGCGGCCTCGCGTGGGTGCTGCGCTGACCCCAAAAAAGAAGCGTCGTGTCGCGAATACGATACCGGACGGGCGGTGTGCTTCACCGCTCGAAAGGAGGTGCTTTTCCAATGAGAAAACAAGTGTTCGCGCTGCTGCTGGCAGCGGTGCTGCTCACTGCCTGCGGCGCAGGCGCGGAAAAGGAGCCGGAAATCGCCGCGGCGACGGAGCTGACCGTACATTTTTTTGACGCGGGCAAGGCCGACGCCATCTTGCTGACCACGCCAAACCACACCATGCTGGTCGACGCCGGGGAGCAGGGCTTCGGCAAGACCATTCTTGCCTACCTCGAGAAGCAGGGCATCGAGCGCATCGACTACCTGATCGTCACCCACTTCGACAAGGATCACGTCGGCGGCATGGCGCGGGTCATCAACAACATCGCCGTCGGCACGGTGCTGCAAAGCAACCAGCCCAAGGACAGCGAGGAGTACGAAAAGTACGTCAAGGCGCTGGCAAAGGCGGGCCTCGAAGCGATCACGGTGCGGGATACCTACCGCTTTGAGCTGGACGGTGTGCGCTGTGTCGTCGATCCGCCGCGGCAGACCGCCTACGCCGACGACAGCAGCAACAATTCCTCGCTGATCGTCAGCGTGACCAACGGCGCAAACCGGTTCCTGTTCACTGGCGACGCGCAGACGGAGCGGCTGGCCGAGTTCCTTGACGCCGACAAAACCGCCTATGACGTGCTGAAAGTCCCGCACCACGGGAAGGAGGAACCGCTGCTTGACGCGGTGCTCGCGTCCGTCCGGCCCGCCTACGCCGTCATTACCTCCTCCGATGAGGAGCCGGAGAGCGCGGCCGTCATTTCGGCGTTGGAGCGGGCGGGAGCAACCGTGCTGCTCACGCGAAACGGTGCGGTGACGCTCCACAGCGACGGCACAGGCATCACAATTGCATAGAACAAGGCCCCGTTTCACGCGAAAACGGGGCCTTGTCATTCAATTCAGCAAGTTACAGCGCGGCTTTGAGCTTTGCGATCATGTCCTCATATTCCTCCGGCTTCAAGTAGACCTTGCCGGGGTTCATCTCGAACACGCCGCCCCACTCATAGCCGTCCTTGTACTTCGGCACAAGGTGTATGTGCAGGTGGCAGCCCGTGTCGCCATAGGCGCCGTAATTGAGCTTGTCGGGGTGGAACACCGCGTGGATGGCCTTCGCCGCGCGGTTCACGTCGGTGAAAAAGGCGTCGCGCTCGGCGTCGCTGATGTTGACGATCTCGCTGACGTGATCCTTGTACGCCACGATGCAGCGCCCGGGGTGGCGTGCTTTTCGGTATCATTTGCTCACCAGCAGCTTTTTCATCGCCCGCTCCAATCCGGACACGGACAGGGGGTACATATCCACCACCTGCGCGATCTTGCCGTAGCTCTCGCCCCAGAGTCCGCCCATGACGGGCGCGTCCTCCGGGTTGAGCCAGACCAGGTGCGGGTACTGCTCCTTGAAGCGCTTTAAGTAGTCCATGCCGGAGTAGCGCTCCTCGTTGGTGCGCCAGTCAAAGCGCTTTTCCAGCAGCTCGTACATATCCAGCATGGCGTCGCCCACCAGAATGACCTTGTAGTCGCTGCCGAAGTTTTTGAGCACCCATTCCGTCGCCACGGAATGCTCGCGGCGCATCTGGGGCTGGGTGTAGACCGAGGGCGCGATGCAGTTGTGGAAGTAATAGACGTGCAGCTCCTTGAACTGGTTGTCCCGTTCCGCCGCCTGAAAGAGCATGGAGCAGAGGTTGGCGTAATACTCCATCGAGCCGCCGGGGTCCATGAGCATCAATACTTTGACGGTATTCTTCCGCGGACGCTTGTAGCGCACGTCGAGGATGCCGCCCTTGTCGCCGGTGGCGCGGATGGTCTCGTCCACGTCGAACTCGGTCTTCTCTCCCAGCGCGCGGGAGGAATACTGCCGCAGCAGACGGAACGCCATCTGGAACTGGCGGATGTCCAGCGTGTTGTCCTTGCGGAAATCGCGGTAGTGCCGCTCAAGCGCCACCTTGAACGCGCGGCGGTAGCGGCCCTGTCCGCCGACCCGGAGGCCCTCCGGCGTGTGTCCGCTGTGACCGAACTCGGTGTAGCCCTGGGTACCGATCCAGTAGTCGTCGCCGTTGTGTTCCTCTTTTTGCTCGCGCAGCCGCTCCTCGAACTTTTTGAGGATCTCCTCGATGCTCTTGCTCTCGTAGTCGGTGGTGTTGAGAAACGCGCGGAACTCACGCATCACGTCCTCCGGCTTTTTGAGCCACTTCATCAGCTCCTCGGGCAGATGATCCTCGGGGAAGGGGACGCCGTCGAAGTATTCAAGGAACACGCTGTCGAACTTGTCGTAGTCCGCCTCGCTGTGTACCAGCACCGCGCGGCAGAGGTCGTAGAACCCCGTCAGCGAGCAGCGGTGCAGGCCCAGCGCCAGCGCCTCCATGAGCGTCATCCACTCGCTGAGGGTGACGCGGAAGCCGCGCCGGCGCAACGGGTCGTACTTGCAATTTCTGCGGGAAAGAGGTATTCTTTTCCCGTTCTTTCTGATAAAATACGAACGGAACAGGGGAGGGAGGACATGCGCACGGAAACAGACCTGCTGCACGGCTCCATCGGCGACAAGCTGATCCGCATCGCGCTGCCGCTGGCGGCGACCGCGGTTTTGCAGCAGCTGTTCAACGCCGCGGACATTGCGGTGGTGGGCCGCTTCGTCGGCGAGGCCGCCATGGCGGCGGTGGGCGGCAACGCCCCGGTGGTGGCGCTGGTGGTGAACCTGTTTTTCGTGCTGGCGCTGGGCATGGGCGCGGGCGGCGTCGCCGCCGCGACGGCGCTGTCCAATCTGCTCAGCGCGTCCGCGCTGTTCGTCCTGCTCTGCCGCAGCCGCTCGGAGCTGCGGGTCGTGCCGCGGGAGCTGCGCTTTGAGCCGCGCATGCTGCGCAACATCCTGCGCATCGGCATCCCGGCGGGGTTGCAGAGCATGGTGTTCGCGCTGGCGAACGTCTGTGTGCAGTCGGCGATCAACAGTCTGGGCACGACGATCATCGCCGCTTCCAGCGCGGCCTATAACTTGGAAATCTTATCCTACTACTTCTGCAATTTCTTTGCCCAGGCCTGCACGACGATGGTGGGGCAGAACTACGGCGCGGGGAATCTGGATCGCTGCCGCGCCACGCTGCGCACCACGCTGGTACTGGACTTCGCGTTCACCGCCGCCAGCGGCGCGCTGCTGATGATCTTTGCCTACCCGCTGCTGGGACTGTTCAACGATGAGCCGGAGGTCATCCGCTACGGCGTGTACCGTCTGCGGCTGCTGGTGCTGTGCTACGCGTTCTCGATCTGCATCGACGTGTTCTTCGGCTACCTGCGGGCCTTCGGGGAGGCGATGGCGCCCCCCGTGGCATCGCTGGTGTGCGCCTGCGGCACACGCATCGTGTGGGTGTTTCTGATCTTTCCGCACCACCGCTCCTTTGAGCACCTGATCCGGGTGTACCCCATCTCGCTGGGCATGACCGCGCTGGTCATTGTCACATGGTGGGCGCTCTGGCGGCGGCGCGGCGAGCGGATCACGTAGGGAGGTGAGGAAATGGACTGGCTCAAACGAAACTACAAGGCGGTTGTGGGCGGACTCGTCATCCTCATCCTGTTGGAGATCGTGCTGGCGTGGTACATGATCGAGCAGTTCCGCGCAAACTATCTCAGCGCCGACGAAGCCGTCGGCATCGCGTTGGAGGATGCGTCGCTGACCAGGGATGATGCAAAGGAGCCGCGGGTCAAACTGGAAACAAAGCAAGGCAAGGCGTGGTACACGGTGGAGCTGGAATTGGTGGATGCTGTGCATCAATATCAAGTCGATGCCGAGACGGGGGAGATCCTGTCCAGAACGGTTGCATGACGAAAACATCCCGTCGGCGCGCCATGGCCGGCGGGATGATTTCTTGAATAGGAATGGAATATATATGAGAAATCATTTGCTGAAATGATGCATAATCGGTCGATAGAAAACTTCAATCATTCCATAGAAAACGTTCGATTTTCGCCTTTTTTACGGCTTGGCAGCGTTTTTTTGGGAGGTATACACGAAAACAATCATGAGAAATTGTGCGAAACATAAATAAAAAAGGGGACGACACAAAGCATGTAAAGAATCAATATTTTTATGAAAAGACGGCATTAGATTTCTCAGAAAATTTCAAATAAAATCAGAATCAAAGCAAAACAGTTTTCAACTATTTTCATGAATTACAATAAGGAGGAGCCCCATGAGAATCGACATCAACACCCGGTTTATCACCCTGATCGGCACACCGCTGAGCCAGTCCTTCGCGGCGCGGATGCAGAACGCGGGCTATGAGTCCGCAAACTACAACATGGTCTACTTCTACACGGAAGTCGGCAACGATCATCTGCCCGAGGCCATCAACGCCGTGCGCTATATGCCGGCCTTCGCGGGCTGCGCGATCACCAAGCCCAACAAGGTGGAGGTCATGCGCTATCTGGACGACTTCGATCCCCTGTGCAAGAAGATGGGCTCCAGCAACACCGTTGTCAAGACCGCCGAGGGCAAGCTCATCGGCTACAATACCGACGGGTACGGCGCGCTGCGCTCCCTCAAGGAGTCCGTGGGCGAGCTCAAGGGCAAGGTCATGTTCTCCTTCGGCGCGGGCGGCACGGGCCGCAGCGTCTGCTTCGAGCTGGCGGACGCCGGCGCCAAGCGCATCTACATCTGCTCCCGTTCCGGCGCCTGCGAGGAGCTGGCCGCCGAGCTGAACAAGTATTATCCCGGCGTCTGCGTCCCCGTCCGCGCGGCGAATGAAGAAGCCGTCGCCAAGGCGCTCGACGAGACCGATATCATCCTCAACCTCTCCGGCGCGGGTATGCGCGGCAAGGAGGACGCCACCTGCGTGGACAAGAAGTACCTCAAGCCCAGCCACATCTGCTTCGACGCCACCTACAATCCCCCCGAGACCCGCTTCCTCCGCGAGGCGAAGGAGATCGGCTGCCAGACCATCAACGGCCTCGATATGTCCCTCTATCAGGGCCTGCGCCAGATCCAGCTGTGGACCGGCGGCCAGTGCGCCCCGCTCGAGGCCATGCGTCAGGAGCTCATGACCATCATGGAGGAGCAGAAGTAACCAACCCCACGAGATATTTTAGAAGATTAGAATGGAGGAAGTCACTTGAAAGCTTTGAAATGGCTGGATGAGCATTTTGAAGAATTTTTCCTCGTCGTGATTCTGGTGCTCATCTCCTGCGTCGAGCTGGTGCAGGTTATTTTCCGCAACCTGTCCTTCGTCGACGCGCTGACCTGGCCGGAGGAGTTCTGCCGCTTCTGCTGGATCTGGAGCGTGTTCCTCTCCCTGCCGTACACCATTCGCAAGGGCAGTATGCTGCGCGTGAACGTGCTGGTCGATATGCTGCCGCAGGCGATCCGCAAGTCCGTCAACATCGTGATCGACCTCATCAACGCCGCCGTCATGGCGATCCTGTTCGTCAACGCGATCCAGGTCGTCGGCGGTATCAAGGCCAGCGGCGAGGCGTCCCCCGCCATGACCTGGCCGATGTGGATCATCTACAGCATCATGCTCGTCGGCTTCGGCCTCGGCGCGGTGCGCGGCGTACAGATGGCAGTCATCCACGTCATGCACTTCAAGGAGAAAGAGCTGACCACCCTGGAACAGACCATGGCGGACGCCGCGGAAGAGGCGGAAGCCGGTAAGAGAGCGGAAGGAGGCGAGGCATAATGGCAAGCGCAGCGTTACTGGTATTCGTCGTATTCCTCGTCGGCATCGCCGTGTCGATCCCCATCGGCACGTCCATGGTGCTCGGTTCTCTGGCGCCGATCCTGCTCATGGGCAAGGGCGGCACGATCACGCAGGTGCTGAACAACACCTTCTCCGGCGCGAATTCCACGCCGATCCTCGCCGTCCCGCTGTTCATTCTCGGCGGCGTCATCATGGCGGAGGGCGGCATCTCCAAGAAGCTGTTCAACTTCTTCGCGTACTTCATCGGCCGCGTCCCCGGCGGTATCCCCTGCGCGGTCATCATTACCTGCCTGTTCTACGGCGCGATCTCCGGCTCCGGCCCGGCGACCACCGCCGCCGTCGGCTCCATGTGCATCCCGTTCATGGTCTCTCTTGGCTATGAAAAGAAGTGGAGCGCCGGTTTGATTGCCGTTGCGGGCGGCCTGGGCGTCATCATCCCGCCGTCCATTCCCTTCGTGCTGTACTCGCTGGCGACAGGCGTCTCCACGGGCGCGCTGTTCCTCGGCGGCATCTTCCCCGGCATCCTGATCGGCGTGTTCCTGATGGCTTACGCGGTGTTCTACTGCCTCACCAAGGGCGAGGATCGCCAGCTCATCAACGCGAAGATGACCGAGCTGCACACAAACGGCCTGTGGCCCGTGTTCAAGGAGAGCTTCTGGGCGCTGCTGTGCCCGATCATCGTGCTCGGCGGCATCTATGCCGGTTACGTCACCCCGACGGAGGCGGCGGTCATCTCCGTGTTCTACGCGCTGATCGTGTCGCTGTTCATCTACAAGTCCATCAAGTTCTCCGACCTGATCCCGATGCTCTGCGCGTCGGTCAAGACCTACGGCGGCCTCGCCTTCGTGCTGGCGTTTGCCACGGCGTTCGGCCGCGTGCTGTCCCTGACCAAGGCGACCAAGGCGGTCACGGGCTTTATCACCGGCAACTTCCACTCCAGCTGGACGGTGCTGACGGTGCTCGTCGTCATCTTCCTGATCCTCGGCATGGTCATGGACACCGGCCCCGCGATCATCATTCTCGCGCCGGTGCTGCTGCCCGCGGTGCAGGAGTTGGGCGTCAACGAGGTGCACTTCGGTGTCATTCTCGCCTGCTGCCTCTCCATCGGCCTTGCGACCCCGCCCTTCGGCCTCGACCTGTTTGTGGCCGGCAATATCGGCGACGAGCCGCCCATGGCGGTCGCCAGGCGCGCGGTGCCGTTTATTGTCGCGTTCCTGATCGCGCTGCTGCTCATTACCTATGTCCCCTGGTTCTCCACGGCGCTCGTGGGCTGAGGCGTACACCCCTGTGTTTTGCGCCCTGTTCGGGTGTAAAAATAAACTTACATTTGGAGGAAAACGAACCATGAAAAAGTTTCTTGCGCTCCTGATGGCACTCATCATGACCCTGGCTCTCGTCGCCTGCGGCGGCGGCAACAGCAGCTCCGGCAGCTCCAGCGCGGCTCCGACCGACAGCGGCAGCTCCGCGCAGCCCGCGGCCCCCGCTGCTCCCAGTGATACCAGCGCGTATGACGCGCTCGACCCCGTCGAGCTCATCGGCGCGGACTCCACCGGTAAGGGCGCGGCCGGCCAGATCTTCGGCGAGTACGTCGCTTCCCGCGTGGAAGAGATCACCGGCGGCAAGCTGACCATCGACTACCATCCCAACGGCGATCTGGGCGGTGACGCCGACCTGATCCGTCAGATGCAGAACAACGAGATCCAGATCGTCGTCTGCCAGACCGCTCCGACCGTCTCCTTCATCCCCGAGATGGCGGTGTTCGACCTGCCGATGAGCTTCGCGAAGTATGACGGCGACACCATCGACAACGTCCTCAACGGCGACAACGACTTCACCGCGGCGCTGGGCGCGGCGTATGAGAAGCAGAACCTGCACCTGCTGGGCTTCCTGCAGAACGCCACCTATCGTCTGACCACCGCGAACAAGAACCTCGCCACTCTCGCCGACTTCTCCGGTCTGCAGATCCGCACGATGGAGAACGCGAACCACATGGCGTTCTGGCAGGCGATCGGCGCGCAGCCGACCCCGCTGGCCTGGGCTGAGGTCTACTTCTCCCTGCAGTCCGGCGCGATCGACGCGCAGGAGAACGCTGCCGACACCTGCGTGGGCGCCAGCTTCCAGAAGGTCCAGAAGTATCTCGCCTGCACCAACCACATCCTGTACTGCAACCAGATCTGCATCAGCAAGGCTGCCTATGACGAGCTGGATCCCGCCTATCAGGCCGCGCTTGAGCAGGCTGTGACCGACGCCATCGCCTATATGCGCCCGCAGCTCGAGAGCATCGACAAGGACAACAAGCAGATCCTCGCCGACGGCGGCATGACGATCATCGAGTATCCCGACTCCTTTTACGATGAGATCCTGAACCTCGACAGCGTCAAGGCTGTTTACTCTAAGATCGTCGGCGACACCAACGGTCTTGCCAGCCTGCTGACCGGCGCGCTGGGCTGATCTCCACGGTAATTATAATTTGATCGACGCATGAAAAGCGGCGAGGCGTTTCTCGCCTCGCCGCTTTTTGCGCCTTGCAGGGGTGTTTTGGATGAAAAATGACCCGAAAATCACCGGCCTCCTGTATCTGTTCGCCACGTTTTTTATGTGGGGCAGCGTCTACGTCGCCGGCAAGCTCGGCTCGGCACTGTCCCAGATCAGCTGGGCGAAGGCGCTCTCCCGTTTCAGCGCGAGCACCTGTTCGCTGTTCTATCCCTTGCAGGCGGTGTTTTCCACGCTGCTGGGCGCGCTCATTTTGCATGAGCGGTTTACTGCGTCGTTTTTCATCGGTCTGCTGTTTGTCGCCGCGGACGTCGCCCTGAGCACCTGGGCGGCACGGCGGGAAGCAACGGCCGGTTAACGGTCTTTAAAATTCAGAAAAGGAGTGACAACCATGGCAAGAAAGTTCTCTCTCGCGTACCTGACCATCCCCGGCGTAGACCCGGTCTCACAGATCAAGATCGCCAAGGAGGCGGGCTATGACTATGTCAGCCTGCGCACCATTCCGATGCATCTGCCCGGTGAGCCGGAGTTCCTGCCCCAGAAGGATCCCGAGCTGTTTGACGCCATCAAGAAGGCGCTCAAGGAATACGACATGCCGCTGATGGACATTGAGCTGGCCCGTGTGCGCCCCGACCTCGACATCGAGGAGTACCGTCCCGCCTTTGAGGCTGCCGCCAAGCTGGGTGCCACCGACGTGCTGGGCA
>Ga0256407_10010177_pt1 | contig 13282 bp, 9 predicted proteins | sample RumenRJG_04DNA_FD_193489 | JGI IMG/M metagenome (GOLD analysis project Ga0256407, IMG submission 193489) | Bovine rumen microbial communities from Lethbridge, Alberta, Canada - RJG_04 | ecosystem: Host-associated > Mammals > Digestive system > Stomach > Rumen | place: Canada: Alberta | collected... | reverse complement strand
TCCTTCTATAAGTTCAGTTTCAAGTAATTCTAAAATAAAATCTATTAATTTATATGAAATAAATGAAAATGAACAAATACTTTTATTATTAATTGAAAATTATAGAGATTATTCTGATATTTTATTTAAAATTTTAATTAAAGATGAAAAAATTTTTACTATTACAAGAATGAATATTGGTAATTCAATAACTATAATTGGAGCTTATGATATGAATAATGATAATTTAATTGATATATTATATTTAGATTATTATAATAATTTATATGTTTTATTAAATGATGATCCTTTTTATTATAAAATTTTTGTCAATCAAATTAAACCAACTTTTTTTAATAATAATCCAAGAATTTTTACTATTGATTCTAATAGAGATAATTATCCAGATTTTGTTGTTGGTGATACTGAAAAAAATACAATTGGAATATTATTTAATAAAGGAATAAAATATTGGAATAGAGTAAAAGAATTTTATAATAATAAAGAAAATAAGGAAAATAATATTGAATATAATGAAGAAGAATGGTCTTTTATTCCTTTAATTGATATTGAAAAAGATAATATTAATAATCAATTAACAGATTTTACTTTAATTTTAATAAATGAACATAAAAGATTAAATTTTGAAATTTTTGCAATTTTCACTGATAAAACATATTGGTTTATAGAAAAAGAAATTAAAAATGCAAATATTGATTGGAAAAATCCTCAAACAAATCCTCAAAATTATAATTATTGTATGATAAAATGTAATATTAAAATAGAAAAACAAAATGAAAATTTAAATAATAATTATAATTTAATTTTAGAAACTGATATTAATAAAGATTCATATCCAGAATTTATTTTATATTCTTCTGAAAGTTCTTCTCTTTATTTTATTCAAAGATATGAACCTTATTTAGTTGAATTTGGATGGAAAGCAAATTTTTGGATATATTTAATGATTGGGATTTATACTATTTCTACTATTATTGGTGGGTTTGAATTTTATAATTTAAATAAGTTAAATGATGAATATATGAAAAGTAAATTGATAGTTAATGAAGAAGATAAAAATAAAGAAATTGAATTTGGTATTTTATCTGATCAATAATTGTGTATTTTTTTATTTTTTTATTTTTTTTTTTTTTTTTTTTTTTTTTTTTACATATTAGAAATTTAAAATATATTTTTATTTTCAAAAATATATTTAATTTAAAAAAAATTTCAAAAAAAAAATATGAGTAAAAAATTAATATAATAATTTTAAATATTAAAATATTTATTTATTCATGCCAATACCAAATTAATTGATTTTCTCCATTATAATTCATTTCTTTTATTTTAATATTAATATTATTTCTTCTCATTTCTCTTAATAAAGGCATATAATTACTATTAAATACTTCATAAGAAATATTATATTTTTCACTATAATATTTAATAATATCTTTTTCTGGTATTCCTCCAATTATACTATATTCATTATGTGAATTGAAAATTCCATTTAATCTTCTTTGAATATCTTGAAATATTTCATTTAAAATTCTTTTTTTTTCAAAACGTATTTTTAAAATAAAGAAAATTACTATAATAATTTCAAGAAATATAATTTGATATAAATATTTCCAAGAAAATTCTTTTATTAATTTCATTAATGAAAGGAAATTTCCTAATAAAAATTCACCAAAAAATTTTTTTGGATTTGTTATTGTATTAATACCTTCTTTAGTAAAATTAATAATTTTTAAATTATATTTACTGATTAAATAAATAAAAAAACCAAGTAATCCAATCATAAAAATAGTTAATAATAAAGAATATATGTTTTCAAAATCAAAAAATGATTTTTTTGGTTCATTATTATAATAATAACTATTATTATTATTAGAATAACCTGATTGTATATTATTATTATTAAATTGATTTTTTTGAGTATCTAAAATACTTACATTAGTATTTTGAATTGAATCAATATTTTGAATTTTTTTTGATGTATTAATTTCATTATTATCATTATTTATATTTTGATAATTATTTTGATTATTCATATGTATTGAATTATGTAAATTAATATTTGATTGTTGATTTATATTATTCATTTTATCAAATATTTCATTTGTATATTTATTTTGATAATTAGCATTTTGATTTTGATAATTTAAATTTTGACCATTTATTATTGATGATGACATTTTTACATCACTTGGATTTTTAAAAGATAACAAATTATTTGATTTTTTATTTTGATTATTTAAATTATTATCTTCATTTTCATGATAATCACTAATTTTAATTTGATTTGTTGTTTGATTTAAATAATTTTGATTGAAATTATTATGAATATTTGGATTTTCATTTATCTTTTGTACTGGAGTATTAAATGGGAAATTATTTGGTTTATAATTATTTTGATTTTGATTAATATTTCTTTGAGGATTATTTTGATTATTTATATCATTATAATGGATATTATTATTATTATAATTATAATTCATCATATTTGTAAAATTATTTAAATTAGGATTTTTTTGATTTGTTTCTTGATTACATCGGAAATCTTTTTTAAAACTATCTCCATTTATTTTTGGAATTTTTTGAATATGTGGAAAATTATTTTCTTCTCCAATTAACTGTCTTTTCAAATTTGGATTATTTGAATCATCAATTGAATCACTTATTAATAGATCTATTATTTTCATTTTATTATTATTATTTTTTATTGCTTGATTATATAATTGAGAATAATAACTTTTTTTATGCTTTTCATTTATATTAAATGGTATTTCCATTTGATGTAAACGTGATTTTAATTGATTTAATGAAAAAGTTTCTCCATTTAATATTTTTAATTTGTGATTTTTATAATTAAACGTCTCTGTCATATTTATTTAAAATAGTTTTATTAATTATTTATATATATATAAAAAATATTATTTTTTAATTTTTTTGGCCCAATTAATTTTTTTTAAATTTATTTTATTTAATATTAAAGATTATAAATTTTGATTTATAATTTTTATTTAATTAAATTATATTTAAATTTAAATGAAACAAAAAAATGGTTTAAATTCAATTACAAATGAAATAAATAACTTTGAAAATTTACATATTCTAATAAACAAAAAACATTGTCCCATAGAAAAATTAAAATCAAATGGAAAAGAAGTTTTAAATAATCTAATACAAAAAAATAAAAAATATGAAGATATTTACAATTTAATAACTTTAAAAACAAACAATGATAACAAACAAAAAATTTTGAGAGGAAAAAGATTATTATCAGAAGATAAAAAGGCAAATAATAAAAAAAATCAAAATTTATCATATCAAATAAATGAAAATAAAAATCATATTAAACAAATACAAAATTTATTTAATGAAATTGAATTATTTCAAAATTCAAATATGAAAAATTTAAGAAATACTCATTCAAAAAGTAAAAATAAAAGTTTAACAAAAAAAAATATTTTTGATTCATTAAATATAAATACTCATTTTGAAAGACCATTAACATCAAATAGAAGTAATATAAATTTACTTGGAAAAGATAAAAAAAGTACTTTTAATAATTTAAATATTAATAATAAAGATAATCAAAAAAATGTAATAAAATCAAAAATTCCAAAACCAAATAAAAAAATATTTAATGATAATGAAGTTAAAAAATGGATTAATCAAGAAAAATATGGAAATGGATATAATGATAATTTTTATAATGAAAAAAAATTAAATATTTCTAATTTAATGTCTTTTACTAGAAATACACAATTTGGTAATTTAAAAAGAAATTATAGTAATGGTAGTAGTAAAAATCTTTCTGTTAGAAATTATAATAATAATTATTTAGAAATTCTTCCTTTGAAAAGTTAAAATAAAGAAAAATTTTTTTTTAAATTAAAAAAATTATTTTTTTATAAAAAATATTAAAATTAATAATTAAATTAATATACAACTTTTATAATTTTTGTTTCATAAAAAAATGACTGATTCTCTAATCAGAAGGTAATAATTTTATATATAAAATAAACAATAATAAATAATTTTAGATATGTTAATGAATTAAAAAATAAATTAGAATTAAAATTAATACCAAATAAAACGGATGAACAAATATTATATCAATTTTTTAAATTTTATGATTTAAATGGTTCATACATTTGTAATCTTCAAGATTTTATAAAAGTAAATGAAAAAATTGGAGTTACATTATCAAAAATAACAGATTTTGAAAAAGTATTTAATTATTTTGATAAAGAAAAAAAAGGAATTATTAATTATAAAAATTTTATTCATGATATTTTAAATTTTAAAACTAAAGAACAAAATGATAATATCCCTTATTCATCAAATGATTTTTCTTCAATTTTAAATAATTATTTAATTAAAAAACAAGGAAATTTGACTTTAACAAACTTAATTAAAAATTTACAAATGATAGATTATAATAATTCAAATAGAATAAGCATTGATGATTTTTTTAAAGTATTAAATGAATCTAATTTAAATATTAATTCATATGAATTACAATCAATTTTTCAAGATTATGAAATTTTTTCAAATGGTGTAGTATATTATAATAAAATAATAGATAAATTATTTGGAAAATACTATTCTAAAAATAGAGAAATTTATGCAGAAAATTTATATGATAAATTAACAAATAATGGTCAATTTAAAATATCATTAAATGATATTAAACATTTATATTATAATACACCAAATAATGATCCTAGAAAAAATATTTTTATGAAATTTATTGATAAATATAAATATATAACAAAAGATTCAATTGATAAACCAATGTCAATTTATGATATGAAAAAATTAATTAAATATATTGGTTATGGAATTGAATTTGATGATCAATTATTTGATTTATTATATGAATTAGAAAATAATAATAATAATAATTTTAAAAGTAATTATTATGATAATCAAATATTAAAATCAAATAATAATTATTATGATAATTATAGTAATTTTCAATATGACAATAAATCAAAAAATAATAATATTATTATGAAATTAAGAAAAAGTTTAATTCAATATGGTAGAAAATCTTTTTTTGATTTTATTAAACAATTTAAATATTATGATAATAATACAAAAACAATTTCAAAATATGATTTTATGAAAATTTTACAAGATTTTAATATTAGAATTCCTGATTCAGATATAAATCAATTATTTAATGAATATGGGGTTAATTATAAAAAAACTATTATTAATTATTTAAATTTCATTAATGAATTATCTAATTTTTCTATTAATCAAAATAGAGATAATGAAATTAAAAAAGCAGCAAATTTTATTTATAAAAAAAGTAATGAATTAAGAAAACCAATTAATATAAATTTTTTAAAAGAAATTTATTCTCCTGAAAATAATTACTTTATAAGAGATAGTAATGAAAATAAAATTGATTTTATTGATTGTTTAGAATTATTTCATTATGCATTTAAAGGATTTAATCATGATATTATTTATGAAGAAGAATTTATTGAATTTTATCATTTTATTTCTTTTTTAATAGAAAATGATAATAATTTTATTTCTTTATTAAATAATGAATGGAGAGAAAAAGATAATTATAAAAATGAAAATAATACTAATTTTAATTTTACTTTTGGTAAAAATCAAAATAATGAAAATTACAATTTAAAAAATCAAAATCGACATTTTAATAATTTAAATAATAATTATGATAATTACAATTCTGATTTAAATAAAAAATACAATAGAAATCAAAATGAAAATAACTATAATAATAATAATCCACTTGAAAAATTAAAAGAAAAATTAAAAATAAGAGGAGTAAGGGGACTTCTTTATTTACATAAACAATTTTTATTATCTTGTCCAAATACAAGTAAAATATCTTTAAATGACTTTAAAAAAATTTTACTCAGTCAACATATTTTTTTTTCTGATTCTGAATATGAAAATATTTTTTATCAATTTTCAAAAGATAATATAAATTTAGATTTTATTTCTTTTATAAGAGAATTTAAAAAAGAGTTAAATAAAAATAAATTAAATTATGTTGAAGATGCTTATTCAATTTTAAATATAAATCAAAATGAAAAAGTTCCTATTGAATATATTAAAAGAAAATATGATGCCAAAAATCATCCTGATGTTATTTCAGGAAAAAAAACAGAAGAAGAAAAATTATTAGAATTTATTGATTGTTTTGAAATTAATTTTGATTTATTAAATCAATATTCAAATGTTAATTTTATTGATTTTGAAATTTTTGCAAATTTTTATGAATATGTTGCTTTTGTTTATGATAATGATAAAATTTTTGGAAAAATATTAACATCAACATTCCATTAAATAATTATAAAAATCCACATTATAATATTTTTTATTTAAAAACCCATATCATTAAAAAAAATTTAATTAAAAATTCAAAAATTTATTTATAAAAAAAGTTAAATAAAAGCATAATAAAAATCCCAATAAAAAATAGATAAAAAAAAAATGGACTATAAAAAGAGTATTGAAATTTCCAAACGTGATTTCCAATCATCAATAATCCCAGGTTTATCAGAATATATAAAAATTGATAATCTTTCCCCAGAATATGATCCCGATTGGAAAACAAATGGTAAACTTGAAAAAGCAGGTAACCATCTTGTAACATGGGCTCAAAATCAAGGATTAAAAAATTTAAAGGCTCAATTAGTAACAGAACCAAATAGAACTCCTTTAGTCTTTCTAGAAATTGGTCCTACTGATCCATCAATAAAAAAAACTATATTATTATATGGTCACTTTGATAAACAACCACATATGGATGGTTGGGAAGAAGGTCTTGGTCCTTTAACTCCTGTTATTAGAGATGGATATTTATATGGTAGAGGAGCTTCTGATGATGGTTATGCTACTTTTGCTATTGTTGAAAGTATTAAAATTATACAAGAACAAGGAGGGAAACATGGGAAAATTTTCGTTACTATTGAAGGAGGTGAAGAATCAGGTTCACCTGATTTAATGTATTATTTAAATAAATTAAAAGATACTACTGGAGAACCTGATATGATGGTTTGTATGGATTCTGGATGTGTAAATTATGATACTTTATGGTTAACTACTTCATTAAGAGGTGTATCATCTATTGATTTAACTGTTGAATGTCTTGAAGAAAGTGTTCATTCTGGTAGTGGAAGTGGTATTGCTCCTGATTCATTTACAATTATGAGACAATTATTTGATCGTTTAGAAGATCCTAAAACATCTAAAGTTATTGATGATTTACAAGTAGAAATACCAAAATATTGTATTGATGATGCTAAGAAATTAGCAGAATTATCAAAAGAAAAAATAGTAGTTGATGTTGTTAAATTAAAAAAAGATACAAAAGCTCTTAGTGATGATTACTCAGAATTAATATTAAATAATACATGGAGAGCAATGATGACAATTGTAGGAATGAGTGGTTTCCCTCCTGCTGAAACAGCAGGGAATGTTTTAAGATCTAAAACAACTTGTCGTATTTCTATGAGACTTCCTCCTACTTTAGATTCTAAGAAAGCTGATGAGATTATTATAAAGAAATTAACTGAAAATCCACCTTATAATGCTAAAATTGTTGCTAAAGCTAATGAAAGTGGATGTGGATGGGCACAGAAGGAATTAAGTGAGAAGATTAAGAATAGTTTTAGTAAGAGTAGTATAGAATTATTTGGGAAAGATTTTTATGGATTTGGTGAAGGAGGAAGTATACCTTTTATACATGATTTAGGAACTTTATATCCTAAATGTGATATGCTTGTTACTGGAATTTTGGGACCCAAGTCTAATGCTCATTGCCCTAATGAATGTTTAAATTTAGAGTATACTGAAAAAATTACTGTTGCTCTTGCTCATGTTATTAATGATTATTGTTGTTAGAAATAAATTTATTTTAATTGATAAATTTAAAAAAATGATATATCTTTTATTTTTTTTTTTTAGAAAAAAGTTAATGAAATATTTATAATTTTTTATAATTAGGATATTTTAATTAAATTATTTATTTTTTATTATTTTTAGAAATTTTTTCAAATATTAATCAATATTTTTTTGAATGTAGACAATAATAAATATATATTAAACTAAATCATTTGCCACTAAATAAAAAAGAAAAAAATAAAATTTTATTTAGCTGAAGAACTACTTAAATTTGAACTACTAAAATTAAAAGAATTATTGAAATTTTTATTCCCAACAAATTGTTCATAATTTTCTAATTTTTTAGAAAAAGAAGTAGAAAAACCTAAACTTTCAAAATGTTTTGTTAATTCTTCATCATCATTTTCATTTCTTTCAATAAATTTTTGATAATTATTAAATAAATCTAAATTTAAAGCTTTATTTGCAGTAATTTGACTTGCATTATTTGATAATGTTTCATCAATACTTTCTTTTTTATTTTCAATAATTGTTTTATTACTATTTTGAAAATTATCAATATTATTATTATCTATAATATTATTTATATTATTAATATTATTAATATTATTATCTTTTATTATATTATTATTATTATTATTATTATTATTTATTATATTATTATTTGAGTTTTTCATTTTTTTTAATTCATAACTCAAAATAATATTTTCTTTATTAAGTAAAAAATTTTTATTTGTTAAATTTTCAATTTCAACTTTTAATATTTTAATCATTGAATTTTTATCAACTAAAAAACCAAAAATCATTTCAACAGCATCAGTTAATTTACAAAAATTTTTCATTTTTGTCATTTTTTGAAATTCAATTTTACTTAAACCAACATTTCTTAAAATTTGACTAAATTCATCAAAAGAATGTATATTAACAGAATAATCAGAATCATCTAATTTTAATTTACTTTTTAATTTAAAATCATCTGAAGGAATTAGACTTATATTAGGTAAATTTTGACTATTACTTATTTTTGTATTATCAGAAGTGGGATTTCTTGTATTTTGAGATAGAATACTTAAATAAGTTTCTTTTTCTCTATTAGCACTTAAAATTGATAAATGATATTTTTTTTTTAATTTATTTATTTCATTTTGTAATTTTGTTATTAAATTTTCATATTTATTTATTGTTATATGATTTCTTTTTAAAGCTTGAACTAATTTCACATATATTTCTTTATATAAATATAATTCATCACTTATTTGAATTATTGCTGTGTTTGGTTCTAAAATTATATTATCTTCTTCTTTTTTGTTATTTTTTATTTTTGTTATTTTTTGTTTTAGTAATGTTATTGTATTTGATTTTCTAAATATTTCTTGTTCTGCTAAAAATAATTTTGTTGATAAATTATTATTTTCTTTTATTATTTTTCCTATTGAATTTTCTATATGTTCGCCTAATTTTAAAAGCTATTTTTTTTTTATTTTTGATTAAGTAATTATTATTTAAAATTTTTACTTTTGTTCTTATATTATCTCTTTCTTTTGCTGTTTTTTCTAATATTTCATATAAATTTGAATTTTCTTCTTTTAGTTTGTTTATTATTTTTTCTTTTGAATTATGTGAATTTGAATAAAAAGATGACATTATTTCTTTATTTATCTTTAAATTTGCCTTCAAATCTTTTATTTCTTTTTGCAAATTTTTATTTTCATCTAATAATAAAATGTATTTATCTGCGTAACTAAAATTTTATTTTTTATTGTACTTATTCAATACTTTTATTGCAGCTTTTTTTTCATTTTCAATTTTCTTTGACATAATTAAATTATTTCATTTAAAATATAAATTTAATAAATTATTAAATATTAATTAAATACAATTATTAAATAGAATAAATAAAATATTTTAATTATTTTTTTTTTTTTTACAAATATAAATTTAACCAATTAAAAAAAATAATTAAAAAAAAATGGGTTGTGAATGTTCTAAATTATCATTTGATACAGAAAATGAAATTAAAAAAGAAAATTATGATGAAAGTACTCATTTTGGTTCAAATCAATATGATCAATCATATCAATATAATACAAATAATCCAACTAACTATAAATCTCATAAATTAAAAAATAATAATACTCAAAATGAAAATAGTCAAAATAAAATACCAGATAATGATAATAAACATGAAATGGAAGAATTAAATCAAGATCAAAATAATTATGGTATAGAAAAAATTGAAGAAGAAAATGAAAATGAAAATAATGTAAAAGAATACAAAAATGGAAATAATTTAAGAGAATATGAAAATAAAAATGAAAATAATTTAAAAGAAGAAAACTCATTTAACAATAATAATAGTAATATATCAAATAATGATAACATACAAGATCATTCAGAATATTTAGTAAAAAAAATAAACGTATCAAACACACCAAAAAGAGAAGAAAAAATAAAATATATAAACAATAACATATTACCAAAAGATGATTTTTCAAAATATTTATTTGAACAAATAAATAAAATAAGAAAAGATCCAAAAAGTTTTATTCCAATAATAGAACGTTCAAAATCAAATGTAATAACAAAAAATGATAAATTAATATATAAATCAAAAGTAAAAGTTGCTTTAAATGAAGGAATTCCTGTTTTTGATGAAACAATACAATTTTTAGAAAAAACTGATCCAATGAATGAATTAATTTTTAATCCTGATATGTGTGTTGAGATTCCAGAAAATGAAGATGATATTAAAAATAAAAATTATTTAAAATCTAAAATTGAAGAATTGAATGAGAAAGGAATTTATATTAAAACTTATTGGAAAGATTATATTAAAGAACCTGAAACTTGTTTTATTTTAATGATTGTTGATGATACTGGTAAGAAAAAAGGTAATAAAAGGAATGATCTTTTAGATCCTAATATGAAAAATATTGGAATTTCTTCTGTTAAAATAGAGAAAAGTTTTTCTTGTTATATAACTTTAAATGATAAATAAAAAAAAAAAAAATTTATTTTTTGTAATAAAAAATTTATTATTAATATTTAATTTAAAAAATAAATTAAAAATCCAAAAATTTAAAAAAAAAAAAAACTAAAAAAAAAAAAAAAAAAAAGAAAAAAAAAAAACCAAAAAAAAAAAAAAAAAAAAAAAAAATATGGAAGAAAAAAAACCTGATCAAAAACCTTTAAAAAACTTATTTGACTATTCAACACGTAAATTAGATATATGTGGAGTATGTCACCAAAAATTTAATGTAGGAGACAAAATTCCTCGTATCTTAGTAAACTGTGGTCACACATTTTGTACATCATGTCTAATGAAATATTATCATAATACACATATAAGATGTCCATTTTGTAAAAAATTAGTAAAGCATTTAGATAATGTTGAAACTCTTCCTTTAAATTTATCAATTTTTGGAGAAATTGTTAAAAATGATCCTATTATTATGTTATTGATTGATCCTTCTAATGATAATTCACTTTCTAGTAATTGTAAACAACATCCTGAAAAACAAAGACATTATTATTGTTCTTTTCATGAAAATAATTTTTGTAGAGAATGTATTAAAAGCTTTCATAGAAATGAAAAATGTTGTGTTGTTGATTTGTTTGATATTCATAAATTGTATCAGTTGAATGAACAGAATATTATGAAAAATAATTTAATTGTTAAAACTAGGAATAAGGGAAAAGGAAAAATGAAAAAAGAAGAATTTTTTATTGCAAATTCTTAATTTTTTTTTTTAAGGTTTTTTTATTTAAATTAAAATTTTAAATAATAATATTCATATGTTATATTTAATAATTAATTTTCATTATTTAGTTCATATTTTTTTATTTGTTTACTATAAAAACTTTCATCAAAAAATGATTCAGTTTCACTATAACTTTCTTCTCTTGATGTTGAATCGTTTTTATTTTTTGCAAGAAGATAAGTTTCTTTTAATGCTCTTTGATCAATATTTTTTTTAATATTTTTAGATAAATTACAGAAATTCAGTTCAAGAATTTCAACATATATTAATCCTGAAATTATAGATATAATAAATGATATATAAAACAAAATTTTATTATTAGTTTTATTATCTAAAATTCCTATAAGAATTAAATCCAAAAATACAATATGTTGGGCATCAAATTTAAAAAGGATAAGATAATAAAAGAAATAATATAAGAATCTGAATATAAAAAATAATATTTGTTTAAAAGAAAACAAAATAATATATTTTTTCTGTATTATTAAATAAATAAATCTAAATAGACCAGGCAAACTTCCTAATAAAAAAATATTTATGAAATATTTATTATTTATGTATTTTAATAAGAGAAGAAAAAAATTAAATGAATAACAATTTATTATTATTTTAATACAAATTAAAATATCAGTAAATTTGTACCTATTTATATATATATATAAAATACAAGAATTGATATTTAAAATCATAGATAAAATATGATGTGAATATATTTTATTTTGAAAAAATAATAAATCTATAACAATTACAAAAAATATATTAAAATAATGACCAAGATTTCCTACATTTTTATAAACTGTATATGAAGATATAAAATTTAATAAAGTATAACATATTATTAATATTGCAATTGTAAATTTTGGAAATTGTTCTTTTTCTATTGAATATTTCATTGTTACTTCTTTTTTATTCATAATTATTATTGAATCATTTTTCTTTTCAATAAAATAAAATATAATAATTAACATTTGAGAAAATGAATTTATAATACTAGTATTTTCAATTCCATATTTTAGAAAATTTATCCCTATAAAACATACAATAGAATAAAATAAACAATAAATTAATTCTTTTTGATAATTAATTGACACTTTCATTTTAAGTTAATAATTTTTGTTTATGAATTCTTTTTTATTCAAATATATATTTATGAGAAATGAAAATTAAATTAATTACTTACAACAAATCTAAAAAAATAATATATAATGAACAATTATAAACTTTGGAAAAAATCAATAATCCTAATTTAATAAGAATAAATAATTGTTAAAATATAAAATAAATGATCAAAAATATTATAGAATTCTTAACAAAATAAAACTATTTATAATATTATAAAAAAACTCATTATACATTAAAGTTTATCAATCATTTATGTTTTATTTTAAAACTATTATTTTGAATATAATAAAAAAAATTTATAAAAAATATTACCCCGAATATTATTGCTATTTTTTAATTATCAATTGATTTATATAATTTATATTATTTTTTTATTATTAAAATGAAATTTTTACTTACAATTTTAAATAATTCTTGTGATAAAAATTTATTTATTTAAATAGTTTTATTATAATAATAAAATATAATATTAATTACATAAGTATCAATAATCTATATAGACAAAAACAAAATCA
>Ga0256407_10010174_pt1 | contig 13283 bp, 10 predicted proteins | sample RumenRJG_04DNA_FD_193489 | JGI IMG/M metagenome (GOLD analysis project Ga0256407, IMG submission 193489) | Bovine rumen microbial communities from Lethbridge, Alberta, Canada - RJG_04 | ecosystem: Host-associated > Mammals > Digestive system > Stomach > Rumen | place: Canada: Alberta... | reverse complement strand
CAAGAGGCAATTGAATCGAATATCCTTTATGATCAGTATTCTACGCCTGCTGAACTTATTGAAGATCTGAATAATCTAACTCTTGGAGCCGGACAGTACTGTTTCGACGTAATACTGGCTAATAAATGGAATGTTCAAATCTACGCGCTTTGTCTTTAATTAATGAGGAGAAGAACAGTGTATAGAATTACCGACTATATAAGTAAACAGATATATGACAATCTGAACTACCACAGAGATGTCCTTGACATCATTTACGGAATTACAAATAGTGAAGGGTATAATCTGACAAATAAAGTCCTTTGGGAAACATTTGTCAATATGACTTTTGGGGATATAATTCGTTTGAAGTTAAGTAAATTCCACCTAAATTTGGAAATTTCTTGCTTCGATGAAACAAATTGAACCACAAAGTCCAACGGACACATATCCAGCTTTAACCGATTCCAATCTCGCCAGCTATAATTCCGATGACTGCCGAAATCAAGACAATGAGAATCGGGTGGAGCTTTTTAAACGCCAGAACGACCGCTACGGCAAAAATACCGAGCGAAACGTAAAAATGCGCCGTGCCAAAAACAGTTGCGCTCAAGCCTTGCGGAAAGAACACCGTGCCCGAAAGCGAAAGCAGCGCCGCCGCTATCAATCCGACCACAGCCGGTTTCAAGCCATTCATCGCACCGACGACGAGCTTGTTGCTTTTGAATTTTTGATAACACCGCGCAACGATCAAAATGATCACAAACGACGGAAGTATCACGCCGAGCGTTGCACACAAGCCCCCGAATATTCCGCCGGTTCGTGTGCCTACAAAGGTAGCGATATTTACCGCGAACGGTCCCGGCGTGCTCTCGCTTACGGCTATAAAATTGATCAGCTCACTCTGATTCAACCAGCCGTGTGCCGCTACTTCCTCCTGAATCATCGGCAGCATGGCATAGCCGCCGCCAAACGTGAACAATCCGATTTTCAGAAAGGTGAGGAACAAATCAAAGTAAATCATCATTTGTCCCTCCTGCCGGTAATCAACGTCGGCACGATTCCCGCCGCCGCGCAAAACAGTATCACGAAGACGACATTGACAGGTAAAAACGCTGTCACCGCAAATGCGCCGAACATAATCAGGTAAGAAAAAACACCTTTCGGACTCTGTTTATACATCGACCACAATGCTTTGACGATCAACGCCAAAACGCCTGCGCGTATACCGTTAAAGGCGTATTGGATCCAGACGACATTTTGGAATGCCGCAAGGACATAGGAAATCGCCGCTATGATAGCAAATGACGGCAGCACCACGCCGACAGTCGCCGCCATCGCCCCTAAAAAGCCACCGACACGATAGCCGATAAAAGTAGCCGCATTGATAGCGATAGGTCCCGGCGTCGATTCCGCGATCGCAACAATATCAAGGATATCCTTGTCACTTATCCACTTTTTATTATTGACGGTCTCACGCTGAATCAGCGGAATCATCGCATAACCGCCGCCAAAGGTAAACAACCCGATTTTCATAAATATGAGAAATAGGCTGATCATATTTTGTGTTCGTTTCATTTCTTTTTCTTCATCTATGTTGTTTTTACGGATGATTATACCGCCCGTGCTGCTTGGTTTTGCCGTCACCGTACTGAATGGAAAATTTCGGGTACAGGCGCAGGCATCGCAGACAAAGCGTGCAGTGCTCCTTTATCCAGACGGGCTTTTTTCCATATATAAGCCGTTTTTCACACGCTATTGAACTGAAAAGCCCTGTCGAAAATGTTAAAAATAACCTCAGAGCAGGGCTTTCTTGCGTTTTAATAAAGTTATCATTTGTTTATCAAGGGTTTATCGTTTGGTTTATTTTTTTAATTTCTTCGGGAATAATTACCCTATAATCAATAAAGATTCTATTATCTGTCATTCAAACATCTCCAGAAATAGTACATGAAATGTCCTGCGGCGTAGAAAACACATCCGTTGTATTCAACAGTAGCATAACATTTACTACTCCGGTAGAAGAGATTAAAATATCATGACCTAATATTTCATAAGACGTAGTGCCTATATTGACTGTTGTCTTGGAAACTAACTGTTTTACTGATTCTCCCGTACAATAGACCGCTGTTTTACCGTCATGAATCCAACAATCAACAATTTTCATTGTTGCTCACCCTTTACCATCAAATATAAGTAAATCATTGATTCTGAGTTCGCTGCGTATAAACTCAGACAATCCACCTAATCCCAATTCTGAGTTGTAAGATAATGATCCAAAAATCTTATGTATCTGACCATTGGTATCAGTAAGCAATAAATTCCAATAACCGACATCTGTTACGTAATACGGTTCATATTCTTTACCAAAGTAATCACTAACCACTCTAAGTATACGCTTTGCAGACTCTAATGAAATACTGAAACTGTTTTTTTCATAAAGCTCATGAACGTCCGTCCCCATACCATATCTGTAACGAGAAAGCCAGACTCTACCATTTGAAGTGATAGTGAGGCGTTGCTCAATTTCATCATTTGGCTCTGGGTCGGGCCCATAGCAAAGACTATTGGAAATAAGCTGCATTTTTCTTAGCGAGAAATCAGAGTTATGGTAATACACTCCATCAAATCTTACTTTGATAGTATTTCTATCCTGCGCAACCACCGTGCCGGTTCCATAGGGCTTTGCCGTAACCTGAACGCCGATAAGTGAAATCTCCGAACAATTGTCACAGTCACGCTCCAGCTCATAGATTTCCTGTTCTATGTCTGCTATTTTTGCAAGGCGCTCCTCTTCCTGCCGCTTCGCTTCCTCCGGCGATACACTTTCAGCCACTACTCTTTTCCTTTTCGCTTTAACTGCCGCAGGCAATGTTACAACGTTATAAAAGTTATAGGTTCTGCAACAGTACATGAGGTCAAACGCAAGCAGATGCAGCGACTGATCATTGTAATGATCCGATGTCAGCCTGCTAAAATGTGTTTTCAGTAAGCTGTCGTGCTCCCTGAGTGCCTCTACAATTTCGTCACATAGCCTATAGTAATTTGGCAGACTAAAACTGCTGCCGGAACCTATGCTTAAGCCGAAATCGACATATTTTGCCATCGTTTGTGCTTCGCTCGACTTATAAACATAGTTGAAGTCCGGATCATTCATGGCAAGAAAGACGGAAGCAGAGTGCCTATCCTGCTTAAATGACCAGTTGCTCGGGAAATACTTGCTGCGCAGGTTCTCATATTCATCAAGAAACTTATCCATGTTGTTCTGCACTTCGGAAACATCACCGTGCGCATCGGCAAAGAGCACTTCGCAAAACAGCCGTTCCACCGTTTCGGGTTCCTTCTCCCACAGCTTGATGACGCCGGTGCTTGGATGCATACGACTGTTGTCAATGAACAGTGAAAACTCTTTCCTCGCCGCATTAAAACGGTCGGCAAAGGACACAAAAGCTGTATCCGGCTTGAACCATTCGTCCCGCCAGACCTTCATTGCCCGCCATTTGAACAGCTCGTCATGCACATCACCGTAAATCAGGTTGATGTTCTCTTCATAACGTTTGATGAATTCATGTAAATTGTCTTTTTTCATACTATAACAACCTTTTTTCAGCTGCAAGTCCTACAGCACGGAAAAGCATTATCTTTTTCTTACGATTTCAAACAGCTCAGGAGGATACAAATAATCCTCACCTGTTTCATCAATTATCCTAAACCAATCTCTCTCAATCGAGATTACCTCGTAGAGTTTTCCGTTAATAAGTGAAATTGGGTCAGTTTTACCTAAATATTTTGCTATTATATTGTTTGTAATTTCCATATATTATTATTTGCTCGTAATCATTTCAGGCTTTGGTAATACTCTTTGATGTATTGTGCCATCATAATTCTTCTTTCAGAAAGGAATTCATTGTAATTCGAAACATCCATCTCCACGATATCCTTTGGGATACAATTTTCAGATAAATTTGCATCAAGATCTTCCGCGTTATTGATGTTGCCATAATAGGAACCTGCTCCGGAAATTTGAGATTTCATATTTGACATATAATCACGGGGCGCAGTGTCTTTGATCTTTATATTTATTTCTGATTGCGTATATACATAGTTGGCAATCTGATTGTAGTCTTTTCGATTATTTACACCATTTTTTTGCAAATATTTTTTTGGGAAAATATGATGAATATCGCCTCGCTGTTCTATCAAAGACTGCACATTGATTTGACTCGACAAAAAGCCTCTCGCGCCCCTTTTTACTTGAGCCATAAGAAATACAAGAAAATACGGACTGCTGGAAACAGACGTATCAAGTCGCTGAACGAGCACCGTGTTCCAGAACGCATCGGAAAGCTCGCCTTCTTCCATGTTTTTTACAAAATCCTCGGGATTCTGCTCGGTAAAGCGTTTTATGTCATAATCTATAACAGATTCTGCAGAACCTGAATAACGACCAATTAAGATGGTAAGAACAATCCATCTTCTTACAAGTGATTCGATTTTTGCCGGTTTAAAATTCTGTTCCTTCAGGGATAGATAAAGGATATAACCAAAATTCAGTACGTTTTGGGAACGAACCATAGAGGCGTCAACGATACCTAAAGACTTGACTATCATCAAATAACGCTGAAAATTTGTTTTGTTGACAAAAGCCTCCACACCTTCTCTCAGCTTAGCGAAAGATTCCTGTGCGATGCTTTCCAAGTTCTCCCGGGTCTCAAAATTTCGTCCCGAAAGCAGACTAACCAAATCTGCAATCTTTCCCCTTCTAAACTTATGGGTGAATGAAACCCTGAGAACGTCTGTGTAACTGGGCACATACACATCGTCTTGCTCTTCTGCAATCCACTTTATCTTATTCAGCGCCGGTGATGATACAAAATCGTTATCATTGGCTATAATCGCCTCACTGTCAGACGGGCGTCTCATAAAATGGCAGAAATAATCAATCATCTTTCTTATGATGCTGCCGCCATATTTATCATCAGATGATATTTTTGACATAGCAAAATCTGCCTGAGATAATACGACACCTTGTGAATTAATGCGAATAAATATATCAGTTACTTCGTCTATGGTCAAACTTTGGGATAACTCTGTAACACCAAGATTAATTCCCTTTATTGCCATTAGTTTCATTATGGTTTTATTTATATCAGACTGTTTTCCGGTGATGCCATTCGCTTCACAATACTGATTGACAAATTCCCACGCATCAAATCCAACATCAAATACATCGGCGATGTCAGATATCCATCGAATATTCTTTCTGATAGCCGGATTGCAAACTTCAAATGTTTCTTCAATCGGGTTAAAAGCTATAGTAATACGTTTCTTTTTATATGAAGCGTCCACTACCTCTTGACCGACAATTGCTGCCTGAATCGCTGTAATCCGTTGCTGACCATCAATAAGAATTTTCTTCCCGTATGAGATTTTTCCGTCTTTAAGTCGAATATCCGGATTTTTCCATACAATGATATACCCAACCGGAAAGCCTTTGTAAAGAGAATCCATCAAGTCTCTAACCTTGGTAGCATCCCATACAAACGGCCTTTGGATTTCCGGTATTGCAATGTCTCCCGCTTTAATTGAACTGATAATATTTTCTACGGAAGTACTATTTACATCAAACTGAGCCAAAAATATACAACCTCTTTTCTTCGGGTTTCAAAAAACCAATGCATTTTAATTCTTCTCAAACAATTCTACATAAATTATAATTCTAACACTTAAAATAGTCAACCGTTATTGTTGTTATTTTTGCTTGAATCGCAAAAATAAGTACGAAATTTCATACTTTGTATTGAAGTCTATCATAAATTATGTTATTATATACTGGAATTATTGTATAAAAGTCATTACAGTCAGGAGGCAGGGCTATGAATAAAAAATCAACAGTCAGCTATCGAAAACTTTGGCACATTCTTATCGACAAAGGTATGAAAAAGAAAGATTTAGCTGAAGCAGCCAATCTTACCCACTATCAAATGACAAAACTTGCAAACGATAAAGATATTACTACAGATGTATTATGGCGAATCTGCAAAACATTAAATTGCACCGCAGAGGATGTATTTGAGTTTGTTGAAGGAAATAACTGAAATCAACTGGATGGATGATAAAAAAGACAGAAAAGAACAGTTTAGGGAACCAAGCGCTATACTGTATAGGTATTTCCCCTTTAGTTAAAGATATAGAAGCAGTATTTTTAACAGACTTAGAAGCAATAAAAATAGTTAATCCTGCGGAAATAAAATTAGTACCCGATGATTCTCCCCACTATCGAAGAACACAGTTGTTTTTAGAAAGCCAATGGAGACAAAAAATTCCAACTGATACTAATCTGCATATCGGCAATCAGGCAGCTATGGATATGATGCCTTTTCAATTAGAACCTGCCCAAATATCCTTACAAAGGCCTCGACAGCGCATCTTGATTGCCGATACAGTCGGTTTGGGCAAAACTCTCGAAGCCGGCATTTTAATGAGCGAATTAATTGCTCGTGGTAAGGGTAAAAGAATTCTTGTAGTTACCGTAAAAAGTATGATGACACAATTTCAAAAAGAAATGTGGAATCGTTTTACTATCCCGCTTGTTCGGTTGGACTCCAAAAAAATACACGATATTAGAGCAAAATTACCAACAAATTATAACCCCTTCTTTTATTATGACAAAACCATTGTATCTATAGATACTCTGAAGCGGGATATCGAATATAGAACACACCTTGAAAACGCTTACTGGGATATTATCGTTATTGATGAAGCACAAAATGTTGCCGAACGCGGTGACAAACAAGCACAACGCGCGCGCTTGGCAAAGCTTCTCGCTGACCGCTCAGATACTATGATTATGCTTTCAGCAACCCCTCACGACGGCAGAGCAAAAAGCTTTGCATCGCTGATGAACATGCTCGACCCTACCGCTATTGCAAATCCGGAAAACTATACCAAAGATGATATCAAAGGATTATGTATACGTAGATTTAAGAAAGATGTTAAAGATCAAGTCAGCGGTTCATTTATAGAGCGCAGAGTTGAATTGCAAAAATGTAAAGCTTCTGCAAAAGAAGAAATTGCATTTGATATCTTTGCTGAAATGCAGCTTCAAATGGACTTAAACAAATTCAGAGCACAGGGACAGTTATTTAAAACCAGTCTTGAAAAATCACTCTTTTCAAGCCCTGCTGCCTGTATTAAAAGTATAGAAGCGAGATTGAACAAACTCAAAAAAAAGTATCAGTCTGATGAAATAAAAGACATACAATCCTTGGAAGAACTGAAATCTGCTTTGGAACGTATTACCCCTGCTGATTTCTCACGCTATCAGGAACTCTTGAATCTGCTCAAAAGTTCAGATTACGGATGGACATCAAAAACAGATGATCGTATCGTTATTTTTACCGAGCGTATTGAAACAATGAAATATCTTGCTGCTCAGCTCGAACAAGATTTAAAGCTGAAAAGAAATTCCGTCCAGATGATTTCCGGTGCCATGAGCGATGCGGAGCAGCAAGAAATAGTTGAAAGCTTTGGACGTGAAGAGTCGCCTATACGAGTTTTAGTTGCTTCCGATGTAGCTTCTGAAGGATTGAATCTGCATTATCTCAGTCACAGATTGATTCATTTTGATATTCCATGGTCATTGATGGTATTTCAACAACGTAATGGTAGAATTGATCGTTATGGTCAACAGAAGCAGCCCGATATCCGATACTTGATGATTGAAAGTCAAAACCGGCGTATCAAGGGTGATATGCGTATTATAGAAATACTTATCACCAAGGAAGAACAGGCACTGAAAAATATCGGCGATCCGGCTTTACTTCTCGGGAAATTCTCTGTCGAGGATGAGGAGCTGGTAGTGTATGACGCTATCGAAAGCGGATCAAATGAGACAGACTTTTTAAATACACTTGACAGTGGAGAAGCCGAATTTGATCCGTTTGAAGCATTAATGGCAGCCGCTGTTGAAACTAAACCCGAAGTACAGATTCATACTGATGAAACACTTTTTTCCGATATTGACTATCTATATCAAGCGTTCTCCTACCTGAACCGCTCGGAATCTCACCCTGTTGAAAGGCTTTCCTCTGTCTCCGGACTGGATATCATGGTTACTCCTGACATGAAAAAACGCCTGACAGCATTACTGCCAGAAGAAGCGATCCCACAAGGAGAGTATATCCGTCTATCGGATGATAAGCGTTTCTGTATGAATGAAATGAAACGCAGCATGCAGAATAATATGGCTGAAACAGCATGGCCTAAGGTGCAATATCTGTGGAAGCTTCACCCCCTCTTTAATTGGATGAATGACAAAGCAGGATTGCTGTTCGGCAGAGGCGAAGCACCCTTAGTCGGTTTACCTGATGTACTGTCGCAAGATGAAATAATCTTTATTATGGCGGGCAGCATTCCAAACAACAAGTCAACTCCGTTAATTGACGAATGGTTTGGTTTACGCTATAAAAACGGTGTGTTCAGCGAAAGCCTCTCAATGGAAAAAGTGATGCAAATCACCAAATTTCAAAACAAAAACATTCCCAATACAAATCAAATCACAGAGGAAGATATTGCTCAAACATCTTCTTTGCTTGAAAACGCCGTTGCAAATGCTAAAGACTACTTGTACAAGTTTTTTGTAGAGTATCAGGAACGTATCACGCCTCTGTTGGACGAAGAAATAGATAAACTCGCTGAACTGGAAGAAAAACACAAAGATTACCAGATGTCCCTGTTTGATAACGAAAGAAAACGCAGTGAGCAGGAGCGTTTGGTAGATGAGCTCTTCGATAAGTTCATACAATGGGTAACAGACACTCTTACTATTCAGAGCAATCCGTATATACGCATTGTTGCCGTGCTAAAGGGAGTATCATTATGAGCATGGATTTAACCGGAATCAACAATCAAAATGAATATTACACCAATCATTATTTCTCCTCCATATTCGAGGAAAATGCCTCTGACAGAATTTCAAAGTGGCGCGCGGAAGCAAAGGATAACGAGTCGGTACGAACCCCGTGGGCGCTGTTGAGAGAGGCGGCAAAGCAGTATTATCCGATACACGACCGATTTTCGCATTCAAAGTATGATACCCAGACACTTGCTAATATCCGCAGCTTGGCAGATACATACCTTTCTGCATTGGGCTATCCCTGTGCTTCCCCAGAGTGGATCGAGCTTGATGACACGCTAAAAGCACCGGTATATCTTGAGCTGAAAAAGTCGAACGGTGCACCTGCTCTGTGGGTAATGCTGGCAGCATCCGAGGAAAAAGAAGCGGCAATTCTTGATAAATACTGCTTTTCGGCAAATGATATCGGCGAAGAAGGCGTCTATTCCGTTCCTGATGAAGCGTTTACCGCTATCTCCAACGAAGATCTCATCACGAAGATTCTATTCGGTCAGGCTGAACCTCCGCGCTTTATCATCTTAATCGGCATGAATCAAATCGCGCTGATAGACCGTAACAAATGGAATGAAAAGCGCTACCTGCAGTTTGAATTAGAAGATATTTTCAGCCGTCATGAAGATACCACGCTTCAAGCTATGGCAGTGCTGCTGCACCATGATAATCTATGCCCGAGTGAAGGAACTGCGCTGCTTGATGAATTGGACGCAAACTCTCAAAAGCATGCCTCCGGTGTTTCTCAGGATTTAAAATATGCTCTGCGCGAAAGTATCGAATTGCTCGGAAATGAGGTTCTTTTTGATTTATCACACCGTCTCGGCAGAGATTTGGACACCGATCCTGTTGATGCGGGGCAGTTGACAATCGAATGCCTGCGTTATATGTACCGGATGCTGTTTGTCCTCTTTATTGAGGCGCGTCCGGAGCTTGGCTATGCCCCTATCAAAGCGCAGTCATATCTCACCGGCTATTCCTTGGAGAGCCTGCGTGATATTGCGGACAATATACGCGATGACGTAGCCGAGGTTGGCAGCGGATACTATCTGCACGAAACCCTCGCAAAACTCTACAAATTGATTTATGACGGCTATCCCGAATCCGAGGATGAACTGATAAAATACTCCAAAGAGGAAAGTATGCATGATATGTTCGTGATTTCCCCTTTGAAGGCGCATATCTTTGACCCTGAATACACACCGATGATAACGCAGGCAAAACTGCGCAACAGCGTTATGCTGCGTATTATCGACCTGATGAGCCTCACCCGCGCCACCGGCAAACGAAACAGCCGGCGCGGACGGATTTCCTATGCCAATTTAGGCATAAACCAGATGGGCTCGGTTTACGAGGCGCTGCTGTCGTATCGCGGTTTTATCGCGGAGCATACTTTGTTTGAGGTTAAGAAAGCGGGAGACAAATTCAACGAGCTGGACGTAGGCTATTTTGTAGCGGAAAGCGAGCTTGACCAATACGCCGAGGATGAACGCGTCCGCTACGAAAAGAACGATCCCGACGGTCATTATAAGGCAGGCGATCTGCGCAAATATGAGAAAGGCACCTTTATTTACCGCTTGGCAGGCAGAGAACGCGAAAAATCCGCGTCCTACTACACCCCCGAGGTACTGACTAAATGCTTGGTAAAATATGCCCTCAAAGAACTGTTGGAGGGAAAAACAGCGGATGAAATTCTGGAATTAACCGTTTGCGAGCCTGCTATGGGAAGCGCGGCGTTCCTGAATGAAGCCATTAATCAGCTTGCGGAAGCATATATTGACCGAAAGCAGCGCGAGCTTGGCGAAATGATTCCCGCCGAAAAGCGTATGCGCGAACTACAGAAGGTCAAAATGTATATTGCCGACCGCAACGTGTATGGTATCGACCTCAATCCCATCGCTGTAGAGCTTGCGGAGGTATCGCTCTGGCTGAACACGATTTATGAAGGTGGCTATGTTCCGTGGTTCGGCACCCAGCTCGTCAACGGCAACTCGCTGATCGGCGCACGCAGACAGGTTTACCGCGAGGGAGCTCTCAGAGCCACCTCCAAGGGTCTGCGCTGGTACGAAAACGAGCCGGAACGCCTGAAATTCAACGGACAAAGGCGCGACAGAATCTATCATTTCCTGCTCGGCGACCCGGGCATGTGCAATTACACCGATAAGGTTATCAAATCCTTAGAGCCCGAGTGCATCAAGAAAATGAAGCAGTGGAATAAGGACTTTAACAAACCATATACTGAATTGGAAATCGCGATGCTGAAGCAGCTCTCCGGTATCATAGACGCACTATGGAAGCAACAAATCACCAATCGTAAAGTGCTTGAAAAAACAACGCGTGATAATCTTTCGGTTTACGGTCAGGAAAACGTCGGCAATAACCCCGTATCTACTATCCGCGAAAAAGATAATTGGCTGTCATTAATATATAAGTCGGAGGGTGCCAAAAACGCCGGTTCATACGCGCGGTTAAAATTTGCGATGGACTATTGGTGCGCCCTGTGGTTTTGGCCGATTCAGCAGGCAGACCTGCTTCCTACACGATCGGAATTTCTAAATGAAATGAACTTTATTTTGATGGGAGTGATGGACACCACCTCTTCATCTCGTCAGCTTTCCGTATTTGGTAAGGACGAAGAGCAAGAATTTAGCAGCATCACTGCGCAAAATATTGTGGATATCAATCAGCTCTGCGCTCTGTTTCCGCGCCTTGCCTTGGTGCGCGACATCGCCGCGCAGAATCACTTTATGCATTGGGAGCTGGAGTTTGCCGACTTGTTTGCCGAGCGCGGCGGCTTTGACTTGATTTTGGGAAATCCGCCGTGGATAAAGCTTAATTGGAACGAGCAAAACGTATTATCTGAAAAGCAGCCGATTTTAGCTATCAAAAAATTGACCGCTGCCCAAACAGCACAAAGAAGAAACGCAGTATTAACAGATTTAAGTATTCGCAAAACATACTTTGACGAGTATGAATCCATGTCTGGTCAGCAAAACTTCCTTAATGCCGAAATGAATTATCCACTTCTAAGAGGACAACAGACAAACTTATTTAAGTGTTTTCTGCCTAATGCATGGATGTTCACAAACGGACAAGGAGTATCCTCATATTTACATCCTGACGGCGTATATGATGACCCAAAAGGTGGTATTTTAAGGAACATCCTATACACCAAATTACGTAAGCACTTTCAGTTTACAAATGAATTTCGTTTATTTGAAGGAGTTGACCACCACACATCCTTTAGTATAAATATATATTCCAACAAACCATCTGATTATTTTGACTCAATAAGCAATCTTTTTGCTGTCAGCTCGATTGACGAGTGTTATAACAATACAATAACCGGAACAGTTCAAGGAATAAAGGACGAAAACGGGAATTGGAACACTCACGGTCACCCTGATAGGGTTATTCATGTTGGAGAGAAAGAATTAACATTATTCGCAAAACTATTTGACGGAAGCGATGAATGGAAAACTGCAAGACTACCGCTTATTCATGCCAAACAATTAGTCGATGTGCTGATTTGCTTTTCAAACCAAAATAGTATTATTGGAAGTCTCAACAATAGTGTTATGCCATCTGTAATGTGGGATGAAACATTATCCCAAAGCGACGGAACTATTGAACGATATGTGGATTTTCCTGAAAGCACTAATAATGTTATTTTATCCGGTCCGCATATTGGAGTTGCTAACCCATATTTCAAAACATCCAGACGGATTTGCAAGCTTAATAGCGACTACGATATAATTGACCTAACAATTATTGAAAAAAACTATCTTCGTAGAAGCAATTACAAGATTGGAAACTTATCTGATTACGATAATCGTATACCCATAACTAATTGGGGAAGCAAATTTACCGATGAGTTTAGAATTGTTATGAGAAAAATGCTTAATCAAAGCGGAGAGCGTACTCTTATCACCGCTATAATTCCTCCAAAATCAGCGTATATTAATGGAATTTTTGGTATTGCCACAAAACCAGAAAGAATATTAGGGATTGCTGGTTATTTTGCTTCTGTAGTATATGATTTCTTCATAAAGATAACTGGAAAAGCAAATTGCAGATTTGATACTGTAGCGAATTTACCACTATTATCCAAGTCAACCTTTTTGAATGAGATCAGTATTCGTTCTGCACTATTAAACTGCTTAACCATTAGATATGAGCCTCTTTTAGAAAAAACAAATTTAAAGTTCAGACAAAGCTCATGGTCAAAATACGACAGCAGGTTATATGCAGAAAAATTCATCAACTTAACTAGTCTCTGCTCATTAACCGCACGAAACGGTTATGAGGTTATTTTTCGGCTTCAGCAGCATTGAAATTACGCCGTACAGGAATCCCAAAAATCGGCGCAAAGAACCTCTTGCTAATTTTTCGAGGT
>Ga0256407_10010173_pt1 | contig 13284 bp, 9 predicted proteins | sample RumenRJG_04DNA_FD_193489 | JGI IMG/M metagenome (GOLD analysis project Ga0256407, IMG submission 193489) | Bovine rumen microbial communities from Lethbridge, Alberta, Canada - RJG_04 | ecosystem: Host-associated > Mammals > Digestive system > Stomach > Rumen | place: Canada: Alberta | collected... | reverse complement strand
ATAGGCTTGGGATGCGCACGGAAATTTGCAGCAAATGGTGACCAACTGATTCTGACGGGAAGAAATGAAAATAAACTGACAGAAATCAAACAGGAACTGACCAAGCAAGGTGCGAAAGTGCTGACGTTGGTCTTCGACGTAAGAGACCCCCGTCAGGCCAAACAGTGTATCGACAGTCTTCCTGAAGAATGGCGACAGATTGATGTGCTGGTGAACAATGCAGGACTGGCTCTAGGGTTGGAACCGGAATACGAAGGCGATATTGAAGAATGGGCAACGATGATTGACACCAATATCAAGGGACTGCTCACAATGACGCGCCTTATTGTGCCGGAAATGATCAAGCGTAATAGTGGCCATGTTATTAATATAGGTTCGGTGGCAGGCGATGCTGCCTATGCCGGCGGCAATGTCTATTGTGCTACGAAGGCCGCCGTCAAGGCGCTGTCCGATGGTCTGCGCATCGATGTTGCCAATACTGCCGTTCGTGTTACCAACTTAAAACCTGGACTGGTTGAGACTAACTTCAGCAATGTCCGTTTCCGTGGTGATACCGATAGGGCTGCTAAGCTTTATCAGGGCATTAAACCGCTTACTGGCGACGATATTGCCGATGTTGCCGTCTATGCTGCCAATGCTCCTGCTCATGTCCAGATAGCCGAGGTTCTTATCCTCGCCACTCATCAAGCCAGTGGCAGCGTCATTGTCAGGAAATAATTCCACAATGCTGATGGCTAAAGGCTATTGGCTTTCTTCAAACACATAGCCGAAACCGGTCCGACTGACGATATTTTGGGCGTAAGGACCTATTTTCTTTCGCAGGCGGGTCATGTTGACATTGATGGTGCGATCAGTGACGACAACACCTGCCCAAACTGTGTCCATCAAGTACTGGCGGGAGAGTACCTTGCCAAGGTTGGCTAAGAGCAGATGGAGGAGGGCGAACTCCGTGGGAGTCAGGTTGACGGGATTGCCGTCAACGGTGACTGTCTTCTTGTCGAGATTTAAACTTAAACCGGAATAACTGAGCAAATGTTTACCCAGACGGGCCTCGACGATGTTCATGACATAGTCGCCTATCTTCTCGCAATCGGCCACAACGTCATTGAACAGGGTGCCGATGGCGTAGGAATACTGATGTTCATCAACGTTGCCGACAGTCTCGGCTCTCAGTTGGTTTCGCAGTTCGTTGATGTCTGCTTCTATGGACAGTGAGTCGGCCAGCGAAAGGTCTTTACGGCGTCCGCTCACCACCACAATCATCTGCATGATGGCTTCGTTCACCAAGTGGAACATTTCGTGCATTCGGATATTTTGCTGTTCGGTAAAGTTTTCTTTGTTCTCGTGCAGGTGGCTGATGGTGCGTGCCATCTTATAACAGGCATCACCGATGGATTCCAGTTCTCCTATCTGGCGGAACATCACTCGTGTCTTCTCCTTCGTTTCGTCCGAAAGATGTCCGTTGCCAACCTGTTCCAGATAATTGGCTATTTCCATCTCCATATTGTCGGCTATCGTCTCGTAGCGCTCGATACGGGCAAACTGGCTTTGGAATTCCTTTTTGTCCTTCTCGTCAAAAAGCGCACATGTCATTCCAAACATGCGGTGCATGCGCTCAGCGTAGTGAACTATCTCTTTCTGAGCCTGCAATACGCCAATTTCAGGGGTTCTCATGACACCGCTGCTGATGAAATGTAGGGTAGTGGGCTGGTTGGCCTCAGCCTTGTTTTCGGGCAGCAACTTGCACACGATGCGCTCCATTTGGGGAATGAAACCGATGAGTAGGCATGTATTGAGAATATTGAAACAAGTGTGGAACATTGCCAATACAACGGGGATGCGTGCCGTATGGCCTGATAACGAGGGGTTGTAGCCTACGATACCGCACACCATATCAACGAAGGGATAGAACACGGCGAGCACCCAAATTACACCAAACACATTGAACAACAGATGGGCCAAGGCGGCGCGACGGGCCTCAGTGCCAGCGCCAAGGGCTGCGAGATTGGCTGTTGCAGTAGTACCGATATTCTCGCCCATCACCAATGCGATACCCATATAGATGGGTAACACTCCTGTGGAACAGAGCAGGATAGTGATAGCCATGACGGCTGCCGACGACTGTACAATACAGGTAATGATGGTGCCGGCTGCCAGGAAGGCAAGAATGGTGAGATAACTGCTAGTGTCGAACGAGGCAAAGAAATTGACAACATCAACGTTGTGAGCCAGATCCATATCGCGTCCTACGCTGCTGAGCATGACCAGCGACCAAAACAGGAAGGCCAGTCCAAAGAGAAAATCGCCTACCACACGATGGCGCTTCTTGTAAATAAGCACCATACCGATGAGGAAGGCTGGGAAAACAACGACGGTGAGGTCGAGATTATATCCTAACGACATTATCCACGCTGTGAGCGTTGTGCCGATGTTTGCTCCCATGATGACTGAGATGGCTTGCGCCAGTGTAAGCAAGCCTGCCGAGACAAACGAAACGGTCATAACCGTTGTGGCTGATGATGACTGGACGGCACAGGTCACCATAGTGCCTGTCAACATACCGCTCAGTCGGTTGCCTGTCATACGGCCTAAAATATGTCTTAAACTTGGGCCCGACAATTTCTGCAAGGCATCGCTCATCGTCTTCATACCGTAAATGAGCAGTGCTAACGAGCCAAGCAGCCTGAAAAACAATTCAATCGTCATATCTTTACATTTTATGTTTACACTGCAAAGATACAAAATCAATTAAAAACAAACGAATAATAGCGGTTACAATTCGGTTACGATTATAATAACTCTCCGAAAACTTGCAAAACGCCTTTTTATTTTGTATCTTTGCAAACTAATATGAGAACAGTCATCAAATATACTCATTCAAGTAACCCAAAGGATAGGTCACTTTCGGTGACGTTGTGACATATGACACATGATTTTCCAAAATTTCCGTGCGTACGTGCGCGCGTACGTACGCAATATCTTTTCTAAATTTTAATGTCACTAATGTCATCTGTCACCCTTAAATTACTTCCGGACTAATTTGTTTTTCTCCGAAACTAATATATTTTTCTCCGAAAGTATTTTTATTTATAGTGGATTAAACGTTTGGTAGGAACATTGGGACTCGAACCCAAGACCTCTTCAATGTGACTGAAGCGCTCTAAACCAACTGAGCTATGCTCCTAACATGGAAATCGGGTGCAAAGTTACAAATAAGAAAGAATATAACCAAATTTATTTGGCATTTTCTACGGTCACCTTCAAAGGGATTGAGAGGGCTCTCTATGAGTTTTATTTTCGCCAGAACCATGTAGGCTTATGTGGGCTTATGTAGGCTAGAAAACATCTTAAACAGTAGCCACGCAAGAGCCAGAAATTTATGGGGTTTTAGGGTATTTTCGTAAGTAATTACCTATTAGAAAAAGTTAAAATTTTAACATTTCAAGGACTAACCAAAAGACCATAAAAATAGAGGTAAAGTCGTTAAAAATAGCCAAATACGACAAAAATTGGCAGATTGTTTTGGCAAAACAGAATACGATTGAAAATAAAATACAAATCTGCCTTCGACTTGATAGCCAAGGACATCAAGGATGATGAAGGGAACTCTATCGAAGTATGGTATGCACGTGAATTGCAACAAGTGTTAGGCTATGCGCGATGGGAGAATTTCGTGGTGGGCATTGGCCGTGCTTTGGAATCGTGTAAGACCTTGGGAATCAACGTTGATGACCATTTTCGTGAGGTCACGAAAATGGTCCAGCTTGGTAGTGGCTCACAGCGCGAAGTACAAGAATTCATGCTTACCCGTTATGCCTGTTACTTGATAGCTCAGAATGGTGACCCAAAGAAAGAGAACACGCTTACGAGATTCTGAAAAGCAATTAAGCCGTACTATCTATCAACACGGCGTGGACGTATTAAGAGCAGTGCTTTGACCGATTATCTACAAACATTGACGATTGCAGCCAAGAATCTTGCTGAAGAAATAACGAATTGCAACGTAGGACAAAAGGACCTCTATGGTGAAGCAGGTATAACAGCTGAGCACTTACAGAACAATCGCAGCGTTTGTGGCATGCTGGGCCAACGTGGAGTCATGCCAAAAGATAGCAAATAATAAGTAACAAAGAACCTGACTACGTTTATATACGAACATAAAAATGGAAGTATTTTTATAGAAATATTAGTTTTTTGCTGCATATTTGAATTAAAATACGTAACTTTGTAGCCATATTAAAAAAGATAATAGAAAAACCGTTTATGGTAAAAGACATAATAAGCAATAATGAGCAAGCACAGGCTGGTGGAAAAGAACTGGAAGTATTGAAACACTATTTCCCTCAGTGTTTTACTACTGAAGGTGATTTCGACATTGAGAAATTCCGTGCTGCACTCCCAGAGGGAACTAATATCACTGACGAGACGACTGGTTTCAATTTCCTGGGTAAGAACTATGCACGGATGTTGACGAATATGGACACTACTACCTTGATTCGTCCGGATATTGAGCATAATTCAAAACCAGAAAACAAGGATAGTCAGAATGTTTATATCAGCGGTGACAATTTGGATGCTCTTCAACACTTGGTGAAGTCATATAGTGGGGAGGTGAAAGTCATATATATTGATCCCCCCTACAATACGGGCAGTGACGGTTTTGTCTATGAAGACAAGTTCTCCTTTTCAAAAGAGGAACTGGCTCAGCGCTTGGATATAACACCAGAGCGTGCAGAACGCATTTTGGCCATGACGCGACGCGGCTCTGCCAGTCATGCTGCATGGTTGACATTCATGTTGCCCCGATTGTCCTTTGCCCGTGACTTGCTCGCTAAAGATGGCGTTATATTCATCTCTATTGATGATAATGAACAAACAAATCTTAAACGTTTGTGTGATGAAGTGTTCGGAGAGGAAAACATGATTGGACAAATCATCGTACAATCAAATCCTCGGGGCCGTCAATCTGATACTTTTATGGCAACAGTTCATGATTACCTTATATGTTATGCCAAAGACAGAACTAAGGCTATAATAAAAGGTATGGAATTGACAGAAGCACAAAGGGCAGAATATAAGTATGATGATGGTGATGGCAGAAAATATAGACTTCTTGGATTGAGACAAAGAGGTGTAGATTCACTACGTACAGACCGTCCTGATATGTTCTTCCCCATATATGTAAATCCTGAAACAAAGGAAGTCTCGTTAGAAGAGAAGGAGGGATGGGTATGTGTAATTCCCAAGAAATCAGATGGACGTGATGGCAGATGGATGTGGGGCTTTGATAAATGCAAGAAAGAAATTGAACGGATTGTTCCGCGATATGTCGCTAAGCGAAAAGAATATGACCTGGATATCAAGGACTATCTTGAAAAAGAGGATGGTGAAAGAAGCCGTAAGCGAAAGACTATTTGGCTAGAAAAAGAAATAAACAATCAAAATGGTACAACCGAACTGAAAGGCTTGTTGGGAGGAGAATATGCAGATTATCCAAAACCAAGTAAATATATCAATATGATTCTAGAATTCGCAGATGCGAAAGATTGTATTGTACTGGATTTCTTTGGAGGGAGCGCGACAACAGCAGACTCCGTTATGCAGCTATCTGCTTCTGGGCGTAATTGTAAATTCGTATTAGTACAATTACCTTTTGAATTAAAAGAGCGTCTTAAAGAATGTGATGCATCAAAGAAAAAACAAATTGAAAATACTATTCAATGGCTCAATAGTATTGGTTATCCTACCACATATGATTACGTGGGATTTGAGCGTATCAAACGTGCTTCCAATAAGGTTCGAAAAGAGAACCCTCTTTTTGCAGGCGACTTAGGCTTTAAGCACTATACGCTGGAAGAGCCTAAGGAGAATTTGCTGTTAAAAATGGAAAAGTTCAACCCACACAAAGATGTCATGACAGATATTACGGCAGCTGACTTTGGTGTTGAAACGGTGTTGCGTACATGGCTTGTCGCTGATGGTTATGGGTTAACTGAGGATGCAGAAGAAATAGACCTTAATGGTTATACGGCCTATTACAAAGGCAATCATCTCTATCTGATAAATCCCGATGATAAGTTCTCTGCCGGAAGTATTGCAGCTCTAATGGACAAATATAATGGCGAGGCATTCTCACCTCAAAACATCGTTATCTTCGGCTATAGCTTTGGCTTTACCCATCGCGAAGAATTGCAGAAGAATTTGCGAACGCTGAAAGACGGCAGTAAAACGCTGACGGTGAATATTGATGTAAGGTATTAACAATAAAACTTCAGACTTATGTATCTCAAGAAACTCCATATAAAGAATTTCCGTTGCTTTAATGATTATGATGTGGAATTTGCACCTCGTGTAACAGTTCTGTTTGGTAAGAATGGTGCAGGTAAATCTACCTTGATTCACGCAATCCATAAGGCATTGAGTTTTGTTTTCAAAAGAAACACAAGTGAAGAGAAAGGATTTGATTTAACTTCAGGATTCCCGGAATTGAAGGTCGAACAATACACAAAGACAGATGGCGTAAGAGACCCCAAAACAGGTTTTCTGTTTCCCTATATTGATATCAATGCTTTTGCTTCTTTTCAGGGTTCTTCTCTGGAATGGGATATGTATGCATCAACATCAACGTTTAACTTACAGCCTTCAAAATATGATTTGGCGCATAAGGAAGTAATAAACAAAGTCAATGAGACCAATGCATTGCCATTTTTTGCATATTATTCTGATAGCTTCCCTCATATTCCCAAGGCAAAATCAATTACACAACAGCAACAGGAATTAAGAAATCTGGGCTATCTGGATTGGAACTTAGAATCCGCATGCTCTGAAATTTGGATTTCTCGTTTAAAAGACAAATGGACTCTATGGGATCGTGCCGATAGGAATGTAAAGCATGAAGAGAACGCTTTACGCAATTGTGATTCTATGTTAAGAGACAATATTATTAGTAAAGAAGAATATGACGAGGATGTTCTGCTTCATAAGGAGAAGCTACAGAAGGCGTTATCAGAAAGAGGTAAATATGATAAGGAAATCTCAGAAATCAAGTCGTGTTTGATCATATTTTCAAAAGGCGACATGAATTATGAGGTTACAGATATTTTTGACAGTATTTATAAGGAAGATGGATTGTGCTTAGAAACCAAACAGGGGGACAATCCACCGTTCCATTTCCTTCCTGCTGGCTACAAGCGAATGTATTATATTGTTTTGGATATTGCCTATCGTTCATATATTCTGAATGGAACTACTGATGCCAAGGGAGTTGTAGTTATTGACGAGATAGATCTCCATTTGCATCCAGAACTTGAACAGGTTGTACTTGAACGATTTATGAATACATTCCCTAATTTGCAGTTTATCGTATCTACCCACTCGCCTCTGGTCTTGACAGGGTTGGAAACAGAAGGCAAGCCTAACAAAATATTGCGAATGGAACCGAATACAAATGCTCCTGTTTTATGGCCAGATGTCTATGGAATTGACTATAATTCTGGTTTGGAGGATATCATGGGTGTAGAGTCAAAGAATGCTAATTTGGATCATCTACTCTCTCTTTGTGCTTATATGCGAAAAAGGGGGAAGACAACTCAGGCAGACAATATAAAGCAACGTATAATTGATCAATTCGCAAAAAATAGCGATGAACTCGAAAAGTTGATTGAAAAAAAGGAGAAGGGACTTTAGTGTATGGAATACATTGATAAATCGAGCCATCGTGACAAAGGCATCGAAATAACTGAGGACTACCTTAAGTCCATTTGGATTCAAGAAGAACAGAGATATCCTGTGGACTTTTATGGCAGTTTTCGTAGCCTACCAGTTAAGCAGAATTGTTTTTATAAGCAGATGACAAAAGTCCTGCTTGATAATCAGCACAATCATTGTTGTTATTGTATGAGACGCCTTACAGGTGATGGAGACACGACGCTGGAACATATTGTGCCTCAAGCTGCAGATAATGATATGCTTCAAGAATATCAAAAACATAAAGATGAGTTTCCAATGTTTGGTGAGGATGTTATAAAACTGTCTGGTGGTTTTACAAAAGAAGTTAATCCTCCTGTGCCGCCTTATCCTCATACTGTATCATACGATAATCTTGTTGCATCGTGTTATGGGCTTTTCCCAAAATTAAAAAATGATGAAGTTGTCGATGATAGAAGTGGACATTGCTGTAACAATGTTAGAGGTAAAACACCGATCCTTCCAATATATTTAATTCCAGATGTATCTTCGCTTCTTGTCTATTGTGTAAATGGTATTGCCATAGAGAAAGACGACTCTGCGTGGGAAAAGGCTGTTAGAGAGGTCATTATTAGCGCAAGATTAAATTGGAAAACTCTTGTTGATATACGTCAGTTGTGGTATGTTCTAAAAGATGTAAATATTGAAGAAATAAACGCTTGTAAAGATGATTCAGCAAAGAGACTTGATTTGTTGCAAGACAATCTTTATCTGACGGATATTAATCAAGATAGGATAGAAGACTTGATAAATAAATTCAGAAAAGACTCCTATTGGAACTGTTTTTTACTTTATGACTGGTTCCATAGTATAAATTGGAATTAATACACATTGGGTAGATTATTAGGCTATGGAATTAAAACTTGAAAGTTCACTTGCACACCAACTGGCTCCTGTTAATGCTGTGGCTACAGTTGTGGAAGCATCGATTAAGGAACAGGCTAAGGCCAGCCACCAAAATCCTGTGCTAACCCCAAAATTGAATGCAGCGGCATTGGAACAGGTTAGGCGTGAAGTGGGTATCTACGAAAAGGCTACGAAGAAGCGCATACATGAACAGAATCTTCCAGAAAAGATACAAGCCCTGCCTGCACATAGTATTCTTGACATAAAGATGGAAACGGGCACAGGCAAGACCTACGTTTATACTCGTACCATATTTGAACTGCATAAGCGTTGTGGGTTTAACAAATTTATCATTGCTGTACCAACCCTACCTATTAAGGCTGGAACTGCTGCATTCATTGATGATAAGGAAGTGATGCGTCATTTCTCAAATGTCTGTGGATATAACTCAGAGATTGAACTTTGCTTGTTGGAGCCACAGAAACAGAAGAAGAAAGGACGCCTAAATATACCCTCGGCTGTTGGGCACTACTTTTACGGAAGTCACCACGTAAAGAACAAAATTTATGTCATGCTGCTGAACACCCAACTCTTAACGAGTGGTAAGTTACTTACGCGTGAAGATTATGATCAGGCATTGGGAGAGTTTCATAGACCTGTGGATGCCATAAAGGATACTTTGCCGATACTTATTGTTGATGAACCTCATCGTATGGATCGTGGAAGCAAGTCGTATGGAGCCTTGATAGAGAACTTCTGCCCACAACTTGTTATCAGGTATGGAGCTACATTTCCCGAATTTACTTTTGGTCGTGGAAAAAACAAAATTGTAGCAAAAGACTACCAAGAACTGCTTTACGAATTGAATGCAGCTGACTCATTCAACCAAGGACTGATAAAGGGTGTAGCGAAGGAACACCTTGAATTACCAGGAGGAAGGAAAGCCGATAAGAAAGTGAAAGTGGTGAGTATTGCCAGTGGTAGTTCTGTCAACCTGAAATACACAAATGTCAGTAATCTTAATGGTATAACCAGCACTTTAGGATTAAATGACAGTCTGGGTAGCATTGACACCGATCTTGATGGTGTCATTATTGAAGGAATTACCAAAAACAGTATTTTACTGAGTAATGGTCAAGAGAAATTTATTGGAGACGAATTTTACCCAGACCAGTATAGCGTATCATATCTTGAAGGTATGATAGAATTGGCTCTCCTGCGTCATTTTGAAACAGAACGGCAGAACTTCTGTCGTGAAGGACTACCTATCAAGACTCTGACACTATTCTTTATTGACAATATTGAGAGTTTTCGTGGCCCCTCTGGAAAAAATGACGGATGGCTTAGATTGAAATTCCTTGATATGTTAAAGAAGAAAGTCCATCAAGAACTAAAGCAATCGAACACTAAGGAATATGAAGATTACCTGAAAGCAACATTAAAATATCTGGAAAGTACCTGTGCAGGCTATTTCTCTCAGGACAACAACGATACAGACGAGAATATTGCAAATGAAGTAAAGGTTATTCTTCATGGTAAGAAAGATTTACTGAGTTTAAAGGATGAAGAAGGTAATCCTAACGTTTTGCGTTTTCTCTTTTCGAAGTGGACGCTGAAAGAAGGATGGGATAATCCAAATGTGTTTACCATCTGCAAACTACGTTCGAGCGGTTCTGAAATTAGCAAGTTACAAGAGGTTGGACGTGGCCTTCGCCTGCCTGTTGACAGTGCTGGTAACAGAATCTGTGACAGTGCTTTCATGTTAAACTACATTGTTGACTTTACAGAAAGAGATTTTGCTGACAAACTGGTTAAAGAAATAAATGGAGAATTAGAGTCTGACAAAAAGCGAGCATTGGAGATTATATACGAGGATATCGTATCAGTTGCTCAAAAACGTGGTCTGGATGAAACGACATTCTTCATAGAATTACTACAGAAAGGCTATGTAAACATCAACAAGCAAATTGTGGCAGACAAGTTTGATAATTTGTTGAAAGACTATCCAGAGTTTAATGCTTTAGGGAATGGTGTGAATACAAATCGTATCATCAATCGTAATAGTGCCCGAACAGATACTATACATATCAGGAAAGCTAAGTTTGAAGAACTTAGAGAATTATGGCAGCAACTGAACCGTAAGTACATTCTTTATTTCGACAAGGAGATAGACCACAAATTGGAAACTGATTTGCCAGACATCATAAAAAAGAAAAATGTATTCTCACTCCAAGTAGTGGAATCGAAAAGAGAAGAATTGGCCATTGAAGATGGATCGGCCTATACTAAAGAGGGTAGTCATGTGGCACTTACTTTACATGGTCGTCATTATGCATACAACGATTTCCTTGCTCGCTCATCAAGGTACACGAACATTCCAATACAAATTCTGCATTCTGCTATATGTCAGGTAGTAGCTAATGGTTGCCAGATTACAGATGAAATGTTTAACGAGGATTCTTTAACAAGGCTTATTGCTGCGGTTGACGACTGGAAGTGTAACGAACTATTAAGTTTTGTACGCTATAAACAGGCCAACTACAAGGCTAAGGAAACAAAGCTGACTAATGCCGATGGCAGTGTTAAGAAGGAAGTTGTTCAAGCATACATCGGCAGAAAAATGGTGCCAGGTACAACGCCAGACAGATATCTTTATGATGCCTATGCCCATGATTCTGACCTTGAATTACAAAATATAAGGACGAAAATAAGCGATGTTGTTGTTTATGGTAAGATTCCTTCTCATAGCATTTGCATTCCGACGGTTGCATCTTCTAACTATAGTCCAGATTTTATGTACGTAGTTAAAAGGGCAGACGGTTCCAAAGAACTGAATATCGTCATTGAAACAAAAGCATACGATAAAGAATCTCATATAACTCCTGATGAAGATACTAAAATATCTTGTGCTGAGGAGTTCTTTAAAACTATGGTAGCAAATGGATACATAGTATATTTCCGAAAACAAATTAATAGTACAGGCATAAAGGCTATAATTGATAAATTAATGGAAGAATAAGGTGCAAATTCACAATTATATTTGGATGAAATTATTTACAAGATCAATTCTGTAAAAAAAGATTTAACGTGAAGTATCATTTGTAACTTTGCAAATGATATGGACAATATAAACGAAATAGAGATGTTCTCACCAGAAGAAATGTTGTCGCCCTTTGAGGCTATCAAAGAGACGGATGGTGAAGGTCGTGAGTGGCGGAACTCGCGCAAATTGGCACGACTCATGGGCTACCAGAAGTACTGGAACTTTGAGCGGTTGATGGACAAGGTTGCCACCTTCCTACAGCAAGAGAAGGGCTTAGATTTGAAGGAACACATGGTGGAGATAGAGGAGATGGCGCAACTGAATAACGGTGGCTATCGACAAGTTAAATCCATCAGACTGTCAAGAACTGCCTGTGTGGCAATAGCCTTGAACGCTGACCAGAAGAAACCTATTGTAAAAGCTGCAAAGGAATATTTCACCAGTAAGATGCACGCTCAGGAGCTGGCTACAAGCGTTGAGGGTAACGTTTTGATATATCGTTCGAGCACAGGTAAAGTGAATGTGAACGTGCTTTTCAGTCAGGACACATTCTGGCTTTCTCAGAAGCGAATGTCTGAGTTATTCAACGTGACAATACAAGATATCAGTTATCATTTGCTACAAATCAATGATACGGGAGAATTGCAATTGTCCACAGCAATCAAAAAAATTTTGAATCCGTCGGACAATTGCGATGAACAGGGCGTTCTGCTGTATAATCTGGATGCGATTATAGCCGTTGGTTATCGGGTGAATAGTTACGAGGCGACCCAATTTCGCATCTGGGCGCGAGAGATTTTGAAGGAGTATATCATCAAAGGTTTTGTGATGGACGATGAGCGGCTGAAAGGAAAGAATCCCTTTGGGGCAGACTACTTTGAGGAATTGCTGGATCGCATTCGTGAGATACGTACCTCAGAGCGTCGCTACTATCAGAAGATAACGGACATCTATGCCGAGTGCAGCAGCGACTATGACAAGAATAGCGAGATAACACGTACCTTCTATAAGACAGTACAGAACATGATGCACTATGCCGTGACTCATCAGACGGCTGCAGAGATTGTCTACGACCGTGCTGATGCGGAGAAACCTCACATGGGACTGATGACGTGGAAGAATGCGCCTGATGGCAGAGTCGTTAAAAGTGACGTGACGATAGCCAAGAACAATCTTTCAGAGAAGGAGGTGGATGAACTGAACTTGTTGACAACGGCATTTCTTGAAATTGCAGAGCGAAGAGCCAGGCGGCATGTTCTGACAACAATGGCTGAATGGAAGCAGGTATTGGAACACTATCTGAAAGTATCGGATGCAGACATTCTGCCCGATGCTGGCTCCGTGACTCACGAGGAAGTTAAAGCCAAAGCGTTAGGGGAATATGAGAAATTCTGGAGGATTCAAGACCAAACATTCCTCTCGGACTTTGACAAACTGATAGAAGATTTAGGCAAATAAACAAAGAAATCCAATCCCCACACCAAGTATTTATTTCCAAAAATGGAAATTGTATTTCCTTATACGAAACATCGAGAAACCCTTTATTTATGGGAGTTTCTCGATATTTTCGGTGTGTGATCCCGTTGGGATTCAAACCCAAGACCTTCAGAACCGGAATCTGACGCTCTATTCAGCTAAGCTACGGGACC
>Ga0256407_10010172_pt1 | contig 13284 bp, 9 predicted proteins | sample RumenRJG_04DNA_FD_193489 | JGI IMG/M metagenome (GOLD analysis project Ga0256407, IMG submission 193489) | Bovine rumen microbial communities from Lethbridge, Alberta, Canada - RJG_04 | ecosystem: Host-associated > Mammals > Digestive system > Stomach > Rumen | place: Canada: Alberta | collected... | reverse complement strand
TTATTCGCAAAGGTATTCCAAAATGGAAAGAAAAAATCGAAGAAGTTGAGATATGGTATAATAATAGAGGGATTTTGAAATACAAAAAAGCTATGGCTTTGACTTTATGCTTAATTTCGTTTTCGTGGGCAATTCTTTTAGCCGAATATACGGCATCCAATGTAATACTTACTTGGCTGATACTATCTTTATTGACCAATATTTTATATCATTTAATATTCTTTAAGAAGCCTGTAAAGGTGTTGGAAGAATTATAAGAGGGAATGATATGAGATATATTGGTGGTAAAAGTCTGTTATTAGATAATATAAATGGGGTTATAAGTAGTGAGATTAACGGCATATCGTCTGTAATTGATTTATTTGCAGGCTCTGGTGCGGTTTCACATTACTTTAAATCAAACGGTTTAAAAACGATAAGCAATGATTTTCTTTATTTCAGTTATGTTCTTCTGCAAGCCGATATAATGTTGAATAGCGAGCCAAATTTTGATAAACTTAGGATAGATGATCCAATAGAGTATCTTAACTGCTTGACATTGACAGACACAGAATTCAAAATAGAAGATTGTTTTATTTATAATAATTATAGTCCCGTTGGAGATTGCAGAAGAATGTATTTCAGACCTGAAAATGCCTTAAAAATAGATATAATAAGAATGACTATTGAAAAATGGAAAAATAATTCACTAATATCTGAAAATGAATATTTCTATTTACTTTCGGCTCTTATCAATGCAGTACCTTTTGTAGCTAATATCACAGGAGTATATGCAGCATATTTGAAATATTGGGATGAACGTACATATAAGTCTATTCAACTGAAAAAGCCTGTTATAATCAATAATAGTCAAGACAATGAGTGCTATAATTTGGACTATACAGAGCTGTTAAATAAGAATTGTGATTTACTTTACGCCGATCCACCGTACAATTCGAGGGAGTATTTACCTAACTATCACGTTCTCGAAACCATTGCAAGATATGATTATCCTGAAATATATGGTGTGACGGGAATGAGAAACTATGACAATCAAAAATCTGTTTTCTGTAAAAAAAATATGGTATATTCTGCTTTTGAAACTTTGGTAAGGGATTGCAAAAGCAAGTATATTTTGATAAGCTATAATAATGAAGCTCTCTTGTCCACGCAAGAATTATCCGATATATGCCAAAAGTATGCGGTTAATGGCAGTTTTAAACTGTTTGAATATAATTACAGGCGATATAAGAACAAAATCCCTAACAATGCAAAAGGTTTAAAAGAGCAGTTATATTTTTTGAGGAGGTATTGATATGGCTGTAAAAGCTCCTTTTAATTATATAGGCAATAAATACAGAATTATCAATTCCATTCAAGCGTATTTTCCTAATGGGATTGATAACTTCGTGGATCTATTTTGTGGTGGGTGTGACGTAAGTATCAATACCAAAGCTAACAAAAGATATGCTAACGATATAAATTATCATCTTATTGATATTTTAAAAGCATTTCAAAAATATGATGTTGAGTATATTTTACAATATATCGACAAAACGATTGATTATTGGAATTTAAGCAAAACAAATGAGGATGGATATAAAGCATTCAGATATTATTACAATAAAAATAAAAATCCGTTGGATTTATATATTTTAATGTGTTTCAGCTTTAATTACCAATTCAGATTTAATAGCAATCATGACTATAATAATCCTTTCGGAAGAAATAGAAGTAGTTTTAATTCTGTTATGAGAAACAATCTTATTTCATTTAAAGAAAATATAGATGGTATATGCTTTTCAGATCGTGATTTTTGTGTATTTGACTATGATTTTCTCCATGAGGGCGATTTGATTTACGCTGATCCGCCTTATCTTTTGACTTGTGGCAGTTACAATGACGGCAAGCGTGGATTTAGAGGTTGGAATGAAAGCGATGACATCAAACTGTTTGAGATACTAACAGAATTATCAGAAAAAGGTGTTTGGTTTGCATTGTCAAATGTTATAGAACACAAAGGAATGACAAATGATTTGCTGATACAATGGGTAGAAGAACAGGGCTATTATATTCATGATATAAATTTCAATTACAATAATTGCAATTATCAAGCCAAAAACAAGGATAATCGCACAAGAGAAGTGCTAATCACTAACTATTAACAGGAGGGAAAAATAACATGGCTGAAAGAACATTCGGATGGGTTCAAGAAGCATATACTGTTCCTAATCTTAAAAGAGTAGTAAAAGTATTCGTGTTTAATTCGGATATAAATAAGAGCTTAAAAGAAGATAAAATACCAAGATTGATTGATAAAGTGTACAAAAAAGAGGATATGCTCAAATATCTTGATCAAAACCCTGTTGTTGTTCCATACACTCTCTTAAAGGGCAAAGGTAAACCAAAAGGCTATACAAGGACTAATTCCCCTTGCTCTGGCATTATACAGGCAACTTTACCAGGACAAAGAAAGGAATATCAAAGTGACTGGTCAGCAGACTCTTTCTTGCGTTGGGCAATTAGCATAGGTTTTTTGGAATACAACCGTGACAAAGATACTTGCAGTATAAGCGAATTTGGAGAAAAGTATGCTAATTCTGCCGATGGTAGCAAAGAAGAAAGGGACATATTAACACAGGCATTTCTTTCATATCCCCCCGTTTGTCGTATATTAAGCCTGCTCAACAGCGGAAATGCTATGACAAAGTTTGAAATCGGTTGCCAATTAGGCTTTGTCGGTGAAGATGGTTTTACTTCTATTCCACAAAAGCTTATCTTACAAGGACTCAGCATAGCCACTACACCAGAGGAAAGAAACAAGTTATTGTCAGACACCGAAGGCACATCAGATAAATATGTCCGTACTATTTGTGCGTGGCTGAAAACAGTCGGTTGGGTAACACAAGTTCCGAAGAATATAACGGTAGATTTGGGCTATAAAGAATATACAGACACTATTCCGCAATCATATCAAATAACTCTGGAGGGTAAAAAAGTTTTAAAATACTCATTTGGAACATCAAAATTCAAAAAAATAAGCAAAAGAGTTATGTGGGATATGTTAGCCACAAAACCTGCCGACCAAAATTACTTGCGTAACAGGAGAACTTATCTGTTGCAATATCTGTCCTCTACATATCGTAGCTTAGATGATGCCGTTGCTTACTTGAAAACCAAAGGAATGAACGAAGATAAGGGAACTATTGCCGATGATATACAAGGGTTAATCAATATTGGCATGAATATCAATAAAAACGGTCAAAAATACAAGATAATGGACACAATCATAGGTTTAGAAATCCCCAATAGTGTCAAATCAATAGAAGTTTCAAAGTCAGAGCTTACAATCTTGAAAGACACTGTAAGAAAGAGATTGTCAAATATAAATCACAAATATTTGATACTTATTGATTTAGGATTTGACGGAAAATCTGACAGGGACTATGAAATACAGACAGCAGAATTATTAACGTCAGAATTAGATTTCAAAGGTGCAAGATTAGGAGATACCCGTAAACCTGATATATGCGTTTATTATGGCAATAATGGTCTGATAATCGACAATAAGGCTTATGGCAAGGGATATTCATTACCCATCAAACAAGCTGACGAGATGTTTAGATATATTGAAGAAAATCAAAAGCGTGACAAGGCACTAAACCCAAATGAATGGTGGCAAATATTCGATGAAAATGTCAATCATTTCAATTTCGCATTTGTTTCGGGAGAATTTGTCGGAGGATTTAAAGACAGGCTTGAAAACATTAGCCTCCGTTCCTCTATAAGAGGTGCTGTTATCAATTCTGTAAGTCTTTTATTGTTGGCAGAAGAAATCAAATCAGGAAAATATAGCTATGAAAACGCAATTTCACTTTTTGACTGTAATGACGAAATATTATTGTAATATTTCTAATTTTTAATCAATTTCGTACAATTTTGTTTAATTTTTTGCAATAAATTCGCAAAAAAACGGCATTATCAACCGATAAGATTGATAGTGCCGTAAATCTCTTTATATTGACAAAACATTACAGTTATAGTATAATAGCTGATGTAAGATGGATAGTAGTAACTATATGGTTTCACATAAATGCTGTGCCCCTGTTTTCTACATCAGGAGGTGAGCAGTATGATGGACATCCAAGTAGCTATCGCTATATCACATTTAACACTTGAAATAGCGGCATTCGCAATATATTCCATTGAAACTTACTTGAAAATCAAGAAAAAAGACAATGAGAACTGAGCTTACTTACACTACAATCAAACCTTAATTCCATTTGAATCCATCTACTGATGTATTTAGGCGATACATCATTTAACACCATATAGTTGCATCTTAAAGAAAACAGGGGACACAGTCCCAACGTGTTAAAGGCACTGATGGCTTGACCATCGGTGCTTTTATATTTATACTTTAAAATCGCAATTAAAATAATCTACATAGCATAGACATAACCGTAGAATACTACCACAATATGACAAAAATTGCAATATACTACACAAATTTTTTACAAAACATTTCAATTTTCTATATTTTTTACATTATTTCTGTTTTGTTTTCATATATTTTGTACATTTTACGTTATATACGTCTATAATTATACCATAAAAAATAAAAAAGTCAACATTTAAAAATAACAAAGTAATATTTTTATTAAGAATAAACAAAATATTAATTAAAAGTATATTATATATTAAAATTCATAATTACATAAAATTATTTTAATTCGTTGTCGGCATACTATCAATTAATTCTTTTATTAATGTTGATTTAAATACTATTCCAAGTCCTAATATTTCTTGGGTGACAAAATCAGTCGCAGTTTGTATAGTCTGTAACTTATTATTTCTAACCATAGTTTGTGATACAATTCCTAACAATTTGAAATTTCTTTGACCTATAACAAGCTGACCATTTTTTAAATTTTCATATGTCAAATCTATTAAAACGGGACTACCGCTTGAACCTGGAAACACTTGTGCATCAATAATAAATATTGGTTCACCATTGTAGTCATACTTTGGATGACTTGCAATCATTCCCATTCTTACCAAAGGTAAATTATTTTTTTTATCATATCTATTATCAGGATAGCCTATAAAATAAACATTTTGTGTTACTGTTAATTGGGGTTCAGAAAAATCAGCCAGCATATCATAAGATAAAGCCTTAAAATATAAATTAGGAAAGATATTAAACAAACCAGTACATTCAAGAACAGCCACATCAACAGCAGGCTTAGGATGACCTACAACATTTTGAATAATATTTCCAATAGGAATTGTTACTGTATTTCCAATATATGGAATACCACTATTATGCGTCGTAAACGTTAAACTGATTGCAGAAGCACTACAAAGAACATGTTTATTTGACACCAAGTAAATTTTATATTTATCTTTTCCGATAGGTCGTTGCAATAGAAAACCAGTTCCAATAGAGGTTTGATTGTTTTGATTTAAGCATTCAATTTTTAATGTTGTAAACAGTAATTGTTCCTGTATTTTATCCATAATTTAGATACTTCCTTTCAATTATTATAAGAATTCCTGTTGGTGTTGGTATTAGTGATAAAAATATCCATTCTATGCTGTTTATGGTATATCAAAAAATTGATTTTGGAATACAAAATGTGAATTTTTGATTGATATAATCAAGTATTAATACGAGTTCCACACATCAAAAAAATCAACACCATGCAAATAGAGATTTCTATTATATTGTATCAAAAAACTTATTTTATTGCAATAAAATATTTATCCCATTTAAACAATTAATTATAATATATTACAAAACATAGAAAATTTTTGTATTTCTTTATTGACAAGTGAAAAGCAACATGATACCATATAAAAAATAAATATTTTAAGAACATCGAAAGGATATGATTTATATGTCAGATGAAAAAAAAGTGCGTTCTCTCCGTCTTGACGACGAAACATACAACAAGTTTAGAGCATTGACCGAAGAGTTAGGTAATCACCAAGACTGTCTTAAAGCACTCGTCAGTGCCTATGAATTGGAACAGAGCAAACAAGTACTTTCAGGACAGGCAACAAGTATTGACGATTTTAAAACAAGAATATCAGGAGTAATTCAGGCTTATATATCCGCATTAGAACTGTCTGTAAATGCCGAAGAACGCATTAGAGGGGAATTTGCAATACAGATTGACAGCCAAGCAAAGACCATCTCTGATTTACAAGCAAGGATTGAAGAAAGTAAAAATTCCTATGCAGAACTTAAAGCACAAACAACGCAAGAGCTGAACGCACTGAAAATAGAATTGAACGAAACCAAGAAAATCTTGAAAACTACATCTGATAGGGAACAACAAGCACTTCAAAGCAAAGAACAAGCAGAACGCATATCAAATATGGCTACCGAACAGGTAAAACAACTCAAAGAAGAAGTGGAAAATTTAAGAAACAAGGTAGAACATACTAATCTTTACAAGGCACACGCAGAAAAAGTTACAAGCGAATTATCCGGACTGAAATCACAGTATGTCAAACTTGAAAATAAACTTGTTGATGAACAGACAAGAGCCGAGCAAGATAAAGCAAATGCTGTAAACAATGCCATAGCTAATACCAAAGAACAGTACATAAGCAAAATTGAAGAATTGCAGAGAAAACAAGCTGAACAGATACAAGCCTTGACTATCGCATTCGCTTCATCACAAGCAAGTTCAAAAAAAGAAGTACAAAGTACTTCTACTTGAATTTAGGCGTAAAGGAATGAAAAAACAAATATGATACTTCAAAAAGTTCCATACACATTGAATGCCGATGAAAGTAAGCAATTACATGAGCTGTCTAAAAAAATGGCTGACAATCAAGCATTAACCATAGATGAAAAAATAATTTATGAGAGTTTGTGGAATAGGGTACTTGAATACAGAAACAGGCAATATGAATATATCTTGATGGTTTATAAAAACAAAAAAGAGCTGATTTTGAAAGATTGCCATGAATTATTGTCGGCTGTAACTAAAAAAGACTTCCAAGAGTACATTAACCATCCAGAGATGGCTGAACGAAAAAAAAATCTTACTGATTTTGAAAACTGCTATTATTTTTTAGAAAAATTGATATTTTTACAAAGGTTTGCTTACCATTGTTATTCGTTGGATCAACAAGAACTTTATAACATGATAGAAAACAAGGCTAAACAATGGTATGATAAACCCGAAAACTTTTCTATCAAAACACAAAACTACTCCCACAAAGATTTTGCAGAAAATTTAGAAAATAACAGATATTTTTATCATCTGCAAAATAAAGAAACAAATGCATTAGGGCATACTTCAAGCAAAAGTTTTTATAGTATAAATTATCAAACAAACAGTATTATACATGATGATGTCGAGATAAAAATTTTAAGACCTACTGTCTTTGTAAACACAAAGTGGAATGTAAATACTCATAAAGTATGGGAATTATCACTACACAAACTTGTTGATGTACTTCCGAGAGGAAAAGCAGCAACAGTTGAAATGATAGATCGCCAAAGGACTATAAAAATAACCGTTAAAGAATTTGCTAAAAAATGCAATATCCCCAAAAGATTTGCGAGAGATTATCTTAATGAAGCAGGAAAAGCACTATATGAAATGAGTGTCAGATGTGAGGTTGATGAGCCTGAACAACCAATAAAGAGGGGAAGAAAGAAAAATAACTCAGAGCAAACTAAAAAATACAAATTACATCGAGTTGTCGCTGCAATAACCGAAGATCAAAACGGTTATTCCGTCATAAACGGTGTTCTGGAACTAACATTTGATATTGACTTTGCAAAATACCTCAGCCAACACAGCCGAGCATTACCAAGACATGAAAATATCTTTCGTATAAATTCAAATAATAATCGCCACAGTTATTACATAGCCAATAAATTGCAAGAACATTACTTCATGAACATAGGAAAAGCCAATGCAAACAGAATTTCTGTAAGGTGTTTAAAGGAAGAATTGCCTGATTTGCCTACTTATGATGAAGTAATGAATGCAGATGGTGACAGACATATTGAAAAGCGTATTATAAGACCGTTTGAACGAGATATGAATGCATTAGTTGACGAGTATGACATATTAGAAACTTGGCATTACTGCACTAAAAACGGTGAAATGCTTACAGATGAACAACTTCAAAATTATGATTACTCAGATTGGAATGAATGGCTTATAGAATTTTATTTGAAAGAATATCCACAACAAACAGAAATGTTAAGGTTAGCAGAGCATTCAGAAAAGAAAAAAAATGTTTCAAAATCCAAAAAAACAAAAAAACTGAGCAAAATCGGCTGAAAGACACCGTCTTTTCAACCGATTTTTTCTCATAAAATTCAAAATAAAAGTGATTCAATTCCACAAATGCGGATATGGTTGTTCGCTAATGTGGATATGGTTGTTCGCTAATGCGGATATGGTTGTTCGCAAAAAAAAAAATGTAAATTTTTTATGAACAAAAAAAAGCCTGAAACCCGCATGGCAAGCGGTTTTTTTTTGTGTCCGTTTTTCACTGACTGCCGCCCGATTCCTAATAGTATTTAATATACTATTAAATACCGCACAAATGCGGAAAATGACATTTCCGCATTGTGCTAAAATAGATACAGCGAAGATGACCTCACTCAAAGATAACTCACCAAAAGGAACATAAATGCAGATACAATTCTTATACGGTATAGAGCCTTCCAGAACGATATTTTAGTCAAAGAGATATTCGTATATGCCTTATGTCCAAATATCGCTGTATGGAACATTATACGGCTTGTATGAGGGGCTTTGAAGATGAGGTCAGGAAAGTAATGATTAGAATGCTCTGTAATGCAGCGTAGAGCCACGTAGAACGGTATTTTAATCAAAGAGGTATTCCTATATACCTTATGCCTAAATATCGCTGTATGGGGCATTATACGGTTTGTATGAGGGTGTTATTGATAACAGTAAAAAGGAATGTGAAAGTATGAGTTATTTATTCAAATCAGAAGATGTTTTCAGCCTTGCGGATTTTGTAAATGCGGAAACAAAACAAAAGGCAGCAGAATTACAATTTAAACATTGTCCATTGTGCAAAGGAGGACAGCACAATGATAGATGGACATTTAGTGTGAATGTAGTTACAGGGAAATTCAAATGTCAGCGTTCAAGCTGCGGAAAACAGGGAGGATTTATTACTCTTGCCAAAGAAGTTGGATTTCCGCTTGATTTCGGAACAAAAGAGCCTTTGACCAAGACTTATAAACGACTTCCACAAATATCACCTCAAAATATAATCATTCGTGACGGTGCTGTCGAATATCTAAATAACAGAGGGATACCCGAAACAATAACCCGAAAATATGGGATAACTACTCAAAAAGACAATCAAAACATCATCTGTATGCCGTTTTACGATTGGAACGGTGAATTGACGATGATAAAATACCGCAATATAAAGTTCAAAAAAGGTGACAACGGCAGTAAAGAATGGGTATCTAAAGATACCAAGCCTATTCTTTATGGAATACAGAATGTGAATTATGACAATGATACCCTTGTTATCACAGAGGGGCAGATTGACAGTTTATCGTTGACGGCAGCAGGAATTGAAAATGCTGTATCTGTTCCGATGGGAAAGAATAATTTTAATTGGATCAATACCTGTTGGGATTTTTTGCAGCATTTCTCGAAAATTATTGTATTTGGGGACAATGAGAACGGACAAATAACACTTGTTAATGAAATTGCTCAAAAATTAAAAAGGCATCAGATACTTGTTGTCAGGACAAGCGATTATCAGGACATGAAAGACGCTAATGATATTTTGCGGAATGTTGGTGTGTCAGCATTGGTTCAGGCTGTAAATAATGCTAAATCGCTTCAAGTTGACAGGATCACATCACTTGCTGATATTAAATCGGTGGATATTTCAGAAATGCCGCACTTCTCCACAGGTATAGCTGAAATTGATAAGCTGACAGGAGGATTTTTTGAGGGACAGCTCATTATCTTATCGGGCAAACGAGGAGAGGGCAAAAGCACTCTTGCAAGTCAGATTATCATTGAAGCGGTGGATCAGCACATACCAACGCTTGTATATTCAGGAGAATTGCCAAATTATCAGTTCAAAAATTGGATAAATTTACAATCAGCAGGCATTGATAATTTAATTCCCCATATTTCAAATGGCAGAGAATATTTTACGATTAAGAATGACGAGATAAAAGAGAGTATCAATGAGTGGTATCGTGACTTATTGTACATAGTCGATGATGGAGAGTTGCCTGATGGCGAAACAGAGCTTGATTTGATAGAAACAGCTATTTATAGACACAAAATAAAGTTCTGTCTTGTGGACAATCTGATGTGCCTTGCGGAATACGGAGAGAGTATATATCAAAATCAGGGCAAGGTCGTAAAGAGATTGAAAGAGATAGCGACTGCTGCCAAATGCACAATATTGTTGATTGCTCACGAAAGAAAAATGCAATCAAGTGATTTGTCTGATAATGTTTCAGGAAGCTCTGACATAACGAATAGGGCAGATGTTGTTTTGAGATATGCAAGGAGTGCAGATGACAATGGTGGATACATTGAAGTTGCCAAAAATCGTTTGTTCGGAACGCTTGCGAGAGTTTCAAATAAAAATCAAATTGTGACATCATTCGATCCAGCATCAAGAAGAATAAGCACAGAAAAATCTTGGAATATGTATAAAGTTTATGGTTGGGTAAATCAATCAAAAACAACTGAAAAATTACAGCCGATAGGCGAAGATGGTGATTTGCCATTTTAAAAATTTCGACTAATGAAAAAGTCGCTGATCGTATTTTTAGAAATGCGACCAGTGACTTTTTCAAATTTAATTTTTGGTTTTGTTTTCCTGTTCCTTTTGGTGCTGTTCAATTATCATAGGAAGATATTTTTTGATTAAGTCAATATCTTCTGTTGTCAATTTTCTGCCAAAGATATGTTCAATAGTTGCTCCTAATTCGATAAGACGGTGTGTTCTCTCTTTTCGTTCTTTCTCTTTTATCTGTTGTTCATATCTTCTTTTTTGAGCTTTAAGCTGTTCAAGTTGCTTGGATTTTTTAGCGAGCATTTCGTCTATCTCGGCAATTCTATCTTGTGGATTTTTACTCAATGCTATTCACTTCCTTTCGGCTAAAAGCATTGCCGTGAGGCAATGCTAATCTGTATCGACTACTGCAATCGGCTAATACTTAATATACTACAACTCTTGACAAAATGCAAGTGAAAGGTGTAAAATAGAGGTAGTCGATACAGATACCGAAAGGCGCACTTATACGGACACACCCTAAAGGGCATATCCATATTGCGTGCGTTGGGGACACCCCAAGCCCCGTTGAAATTTTGCCTACGGCAAAATTTTGTTAGCCATTAGAAAAGAAAAATAAAGGGAGGATTTTTGAAATTGGCGATTTTCCATTGTCAGATAAAAATAATAAGCCGTGGCAAAGGTAAAACAGCAACTGCTGCTGCTGCATATCGTTCTGGAACAAAAATTGTTGATGATGAATTTGGAGAAACTCATGATTATACACGCAAGGGCGGAGTAGCTTTTTCAGAAATTCTTTTGTGTGCAAATGCACCATCTATATATTCAGATCGACAAACTCTTTGGAACGAAGTACAGAAAATTGAAAAACAAAAAAATGCTCAACTGTGCCGAGAAGTTGAAGTTGCTTTGCCGATAGAATTTTCTCGTGATGAACAAATAGAAGTTGTCAGAGAATATATCACAAAAAATTTTACTGATAAGGGAATGATTGCTGATTGGTCTTTGCATGACAAGTTAGACGGTAACCCTCATGCTCATATTCTTTTGACTATGCGACCTCTGAAACAAAATGGAGAATGGGGAGCAAAACGAAAAGACAGCTATGCACTTGATGAAAACGGAAATAGAATTCCTGTTATCGATCAAAGAACGGGAAAACAAAAAATCGGTGCAAGAGGCAGAAAGATGTGGGAAAGAATTTCTATTCAGTCAACAGATTGGAATGACCAAACGAAAGCAGAAGAATGGAGAAAATCTTGGGCGGACGTTTGTAATGAACGTCTGAAAGGACAGGCTCATATAGACCATCGCAGCTATGCAAGACAAGGCAAAGAACAACTTCCGATGTTGCATGAAAGTTATGCTGCACGCAAAATTGCAAAACGTGGTGGGTATTCTTATATCATAGAGTATAACGATCAAATCAGAGAGTTGAACAGAGAACGAGAACTTATCGAAAGAGAATTATCAGAAGTTCAGGCAGATATAAAACGGCTTGAACAAGAAAAATATAATATTCAGAAAGGACGAGAACAAGATGAACGAGCAAATCAGATCAGAGAAAGATTACAACGACTGGCAGCAAGAGAAAGAGAATTACCTCAATCTTATGGAGCAAGTAATGACGAAAAGCGAGCAACTCGAGTCACATCTGATGTTATCGGAACAAAAGAACAGTCAGCAAGAGAAGAAAATACAGGATTTGGAGAACAAATTGGCGGAAAAAGACAAGCAAATACAGGAAAAGGACAGACAGATACAACATCAATCCTCCAACGAGCAGAAGCTGCTATTAACAATTCAAAACTTAACAAGCAGAGTAGAAGAGCAGGAGAAACAGACACAGCAGCTCTCATCCGACAATCAGAGCTTGTCCTCAACGATACAAAAAATGAAGAGCAGGATAGAGGAAATGAACAATGTCGAGGAAACAGTGAGAAAGGCGAAGCAACAAGAAATAAGAGCAATAGAAAAAGAACTTCTTTATGATAGCAAATTATCAAGAGTTGAAGAAAAAGAAAAAAAAATTGATAGAAAAGTTGAGTACAGAGCCAAAGAGATGGCTGATGAGAAGATTGCAGCATATGCCAGCAAGAATAGGAGAATAAATAGATTAGCTGTTTCAGCACTTTCAATCAGTTTTATTCATAATATGTGTATAACAGGTGCATGGATCAGCGACCACACTTCTGTATTTGTCGGCAAAACAGGTGTTATGAATTTTTTGGTGTATCTTTGGGAATTTTTCAAGATGATTGGAACAGGTATAGCTGATTTTCTGAACATGATTGTAATTTTTTTAAGTGCCCATATGAGTGTTATTATTTCTAATCTTGCTGTCTATGGAGTATTGCTAATTTTACTCGTTGTTGGCTCTATACTTGTTATTCGCAAAGGTATTCCAAAATGGAAAGAAAAAATCGAAGAAGTTGAGATATGGTATAATAATAGAGGGATTTTGAAATACAAAAAAGCTATGGCTTTGACTTTATGCTTAATTTCGTTTTCGTG
>Ga0256407_10010171_pt1 | contig 13285 bp, 9 predicted proteins | sample RumenRJG_04DNA_FD_193489 | JGI IMG/M metagenome (GOLD analysis project Ga0256407, IMG submission 193489) | Bovine rumen microbial communities from Lethbridge, Alberta, Canada - RJG_04 | ecosystem: Host-associated > Mammals > Digestive system > Stomach > Rumen | place: Canada: Alberta | collected... | reverse complement strand
CTAAAGGTGATTTAGCTTCTGCTATTTGACTATCTGTAGGATTTTCTATACCTTGAGACTTTAGATACTCTATAGCAGCACAATCTGGCATAGATTCAGGATTCATATATTGATTATAAGAATTAGGAGGACAAGCACGATATCCTGCTAACAATCCATTTAAAGTTCCAGAAACAAATTCTTGTTGAGACCATAATCCTGCTTCTGATATAAATATGTAATCTTTACTTTTGTCTCTAAATTCATCAAAAGCTCCAGTAGGTATCATTGCGCTAAAAATCACATCAATTGTTTGAGGTTTTTCCGCTTGATATTCTGGAACTACATCTCTAAAGGAAATAGGTTGACGAGGAAATGTAGGAGTAATCAATTCAAAACAAGTGGGCTGATCTGCAGCAATTTTCCACTTATCAGATTGCCATACATTTAAATCACCAGTATCAGGGTTCACATATATCTCTTCATCATTTGTATAAGCTACACCCTTATAATATACCAGTGATCCTGCTTTATAGCTCCCTGTAATAGAATAAGATGTATATGCAGGACCTAATCCATAATAAGGACGATTATTGTTATAGATTGCACCATATCCGTCAGACCCAAATCCTGGGCGTTCATTCATGTAGTTATCATAGTCAGTTACAGAATCACCTGTATAAGTAGATCCAGATATTCCTGTAGGCAATCCTTCAGAATCTTCATCCTGATTTCTTAGACCCATAGTACCTAAAGAAATATACTTAGGAGTAAATTGATGTAACATGGAATAACCTTGATGATATATTCCATCTCCTGCAAGATAATGACCAATACCTTCTAGTAGCATACTAGTAGCAGAATTATGACCTTTCTGCTCTTGAATCAATCTTCCAGTACCTCTATCCAATACTCTAAGTGTAACATTATTGATAAGTTGAAACCGTTTAGAAGCTTCCATGTTTCTACTCCTTTCACGGTAGCTTTTATTATTTATAAAAGGTGTATCAAATATCATCCTCTGAAGGTATCTGCATAGAATCTCCAAGAGATCCCATAGGTGTAGAAGTAACATATTCAAGAGGATCTTTAGTATCTCTAACTTTATTTACCTGAGATTCATAATAGTCATTGTTATATACTTCTCCAGAATCAGCATCATAAACACTTACATCTTTTGGTGTTATAGTAGAAAGATTAGACAAATTATGTAATAAAGACCTGCTGGAGGATTCTCCGTTAGACAGTTGTAGAGAGTATAAAGCTCTATATCCAGGATTTATACTTTCATCTGCACTACCTTCATATTTACTATTTCTATACCATACAGGTTTTCTAGTATCACTTAGATGTTCAGGAGTATATCCAGATTCTCTTTGTTCTCTAGACATACTTTCTGTATCCTTCAAATAAGCTCCTTCGAGGTCTTCTTCTGAAACTTTTTGCATCCTAGAATAGTCTTCCTCTAACCAAACACCAGAAGGAATCTTAGAATCTAAGCTATAGTGGCCAACATGTGTTGGACTTATAGAAACATTTAAATCTGCTGTATTAGTTAATCTAGAATCAATACTTATCTTAGTCTTTGCATCATATCTTACACCTACATGTGGTACTAAATACATACCTACAGGTCTAACATATTCGGTACACACATCAATAGGAAGAGTATCACTAAAATATACCAGATCAATGTATCCTTCTTCTACATGAGGCTGTACAAATATAGAATTAGAAGGTATTGATGTATCCTCTAATCTGTTATTACGTATATCTTTTTCAGATGCAAGATCTTTTAGATGAAATTGATCCAAATTTACTTGTGCAGCTAAGGTGAGTCCATCTTTACTACCCTTCAGTCTTATCATAGACATGAAATACAATATAACAAGCCGATTAAACGCAGGTATCATCCTACTATCATATTTATATCCCATTGTATCTCCTAGCATCCAAAGCAAGTCTTCTGGACATCTAAGAGGATCAAATAGATCAAAAAATTCTTCAGTATCATATTGAATCTTACTTAAAGCAAGTTCAAACCATTTCATGAAAAACCTGAAATCAGAACTTTCTTGTTTATATACTTCAGGAACAGGTATCTGAGAAATATTCATAGTTTACACCTCACCTTCAATCTACAATATATTCCGGTGAAACTCTTATGTTTTCAGCACTTGTACCTAAATCTTTATATCTAGCAAATGAGATATAGTTAAAATAAGAAACATCGCAATTATACCAGTTAATAACGGGATTGTTGATACTTCCTGCATCAAAATAAGCTATACGAGAATCTGCTCCTTGTATAACTTTTACAACTTCCATCACAGTAGGTTTATCACCAATATGTCTGTTAGCAGGTGCAAAATATATAGCAAGAGCTTCTTTTACTTTTCCAATTATATTCTTAGCAACGTCACGTTTTACTTGTTTTTTCAAATACAGTTGACCTACAACATAATAATCAAATACTCTTAAATTACCAAATTCAATCTGAACAGACATAGATTGAAGTGGTCTATAATCTCTAATTATATCATAACAAAATTGTTCAGGTGGTCTATAATAATAGAAAACTTTTCGATTATTTATTCTAACAGGGTCTACTTTACCCATACCTAAACTACCATTTTGAAAATCGTTGTATATAGCAAAACACATCGCAGTATAAGTCTTGAAGTTACTTATAAAAACTCTTGCAGCATCATAATCATAATCTCCAGGAATACGTAGTCTATCTCCAGGTTTAATACTAGTAACTGTTTGAATATTATTGAATGCAAGTATTGCACTTACAGTAACATCATATTTAGTCGCAATATCTTCAATAGTTTCATTTTCAGTTACAACATGTAGTACCTTGGTTTTGCTTCTTTGAAGATCTAAAACTTTATACCAATCTACATTATCATCTCCCTGAGGAAAATCAAAATTATTGATATACATCTTAGCTTTCTGTAATTCTGAAAGATTTTCATTCTTATATGTTGCAAGATTAATATCTAATGCTTTTTGACAATCTAGAACAATACCACAATCTACTCCAGGCTCTCTATTTAAGAATCTTGTATAATCTGGAAGTGTAACTAAACTATCAAAAGTATTGATGTAGTTCCTACTATTTATGTACGCTTCTCTTGCTGTTTCTGGACTTTTTCCAGTTACAGTATTAGTATGAGGCCACTCTACAGTATTAGATAAATTATGTATAGCATATACTCCAGAAGATTCATCCGGTTCATTACTAGGATTAGCTTGAAGGTAGTTACTCAATACGTCTTCTCCTACACATCCGATAACTCCCATGCAATCAAACCAATATATAGTCAGGTAGTTATTAGTGTAGTTATCTAGTTGATTAAGATAATTACTTATCTGTATCTGAGCATTAGAATAAAAATCATAAGTAACAGCAAATCTAGGTTCTGGAGCTGTAAATTCTGAGGGATTTGAACACTGAACCCATTGAGTATCTAAAAAGTCGTCTCCATCTCTAGATGTTTTAGCTTTTATCCAAATAGCAGTAGTATCAACATGTTGAGAAGGCAATGTTATGATATAGTTGTTTTTCTTAACAGCATCAACTGAAATAGAATAGGATCTAAGTTCTCCTTCAATAGCTACTCTAGTAATCATTTCTCCAGGATTCAATGTAACCTCATCTGAGGTTGCAAAAATGTTTATATCACTGGAAACTACGGAATGACTACTTCTTGTTTCATTATCTCCATAAGTACTTGTAAGCGGCAAAATGTTATAAGTTATTACTCTAGAATTTCCACTTATATCAGTATAAGCATTCAAAGTGCAGAAATTTGCACCATTGAACCCAAAATCAAATTCCAATGCAGTATCCGAAGTATTTACAAAAGTTACTTCAGTTCTTGCTGCAGTATACCATCCTAATTCATATCCAATTAAAGAAAAGATCCTTTGTGCATTCTTTCTTTGCGATACAGAGGGTGCATATACTTCATTGGCGAGCCAATCCAGATTGATTCCTAACATCTCGGCGCAACTCGCTAAGAATTTTCCTAAAACCACACCAGGATCTGCATTTGCTTCAGGATTCCATACTTCTTTCTCAGAATCTTCATCATAAAAACTTTTAACAGTGTATTTATCAGGAGCTGGTTTCCAGAGTTCAGTGAGTTTAGGAACCATTTCCCAAAAATCTTCCATGATTGATTCATAATCACGACTAGTGTACTTAACCATACCTCGCTGGAAGTAGGATTTATCTGAATATTTTCTGTAATCTTCACTGTTCATTTTCGTTGTTGTCATTAAATTCTACCTCCACCACATCATTATAAATTGTACTTAGACCCACGGTCATTTTAAGTTTGTTGAAGTCAGGTTCATTCAATAGCTTACCATCTTCTGAAAATATCAAACCATCTGCAAAAACAGTTCTTTCAGCATCTACACAAGGTTCATGTTCTCTTAGTTGTTCGATCATCCTATCTTTAATCATCGCTTGTGTATTTTTATTGTTATACTGAAAAAGATATCTTTTTAATCCTACTCCAAATGTAGGATTGTTGTATAAAGAAGTAGGATCAGATAAAAATAATAATCTAGTTCGATTTACAACAGATTCATTGTCTGTGTAAAGTCCTACTCTATTACTAGCTACATCAATCATATTGGGAAATTTGATTGAATTTGTTCTAGACATACAGTTAACCTCCTACATTTGTTAAGTTGGTATAGTAAGAACCTCCAGTGAGTCCTATAACAAGGAACTCAGAAGATCTATCATTCTTAGATATTAAAGCAACCACTTCTCCTTCTGCAGGTAGATGAGGTAGAAGCAAAGAAGGATAATAAGGTAGATCATCATCCTTCACGTAGTTTTTCGGATTTGCTCCCTTATACTCCTTTTGATTAACAGGTCCATGTATAGTAGGAATCCTAACTTTAACCATTAGAGTACCATCTCCAGCATACATGTAAGATTTTGCATATCCATTTACAATCATAGTAGATCACCCATCTATCCAAGAACCATAATGCACGATTTTTACAACTTTTTTACCAAGCCATCCAGCTTGTCGCAATCCTGCTCTTAAAGAAGAAGCACTACCTCCAACAGCTTCCCACTCTATAATATCTACTCCGCTTTTACCGAAAGCATGACCATACTCATTACCTGTCTCACCTTTGTGTGGAGAATATTTAACATTAGCTCCTTTGGAATCTCCTATGATAGCATTAAAGTAACTTCCATCTTCTAACACTACGGATATAATATCTCCAGGCATTCCAAATTTTGTAGTTACAGCAACAAGAAAGTAACCGCTTATCGTAGCTATGTAGTATTTACTAGGCCTTCCTTGCGATGCCCATATATCAGCAAGTTTTCCTTGATTCACTCTTCTGGACCATCTAGGAAAAAACCTACTCCAGTTAGTAGAATTAGCTACTATACCTGTTTGACGTACACTCGAAGGTATAGGTATAGCATTACCGGAAGTTATTTGTTTTCCAGATCTTGTAGTTATGGTACCATTAACTCCTACAGAAGAAACTGCACCTGAATTATTTTCCATAACAACTATCATTTCCCAGAACTTTCTTGCATTTGCTTTACGCTTAGGTACTTCTGTATCATAATGACCGGGTCTCTCAAACTGACGAACTACAATTTCTGCAGCTAGTTCTGCAGAACCTACGTCATTACCTGTAACTTCAGCTTTTAACTTTGTTAAAGTTTTACTTTCAGCACCATTAAGTTCTGACCAAAGATATTCGCATTGTCCTGTAAGATTATTAGCCCAACTACCTCCACATGCAGCTATCATTGCAGTTTTTCTGCCGCCTAACCATTGACAAATACCAGAAGCTTTAGAACTAGGATTTACAGCACTAGTAGAAAAATTGCTTTCTTGCTGAATATTAGCTAAAAATCCTACAGCTTGTGCAGCAGAAAGTCCTTTACCTGTAAGAAATTCAAAAATCAATCTTGCATTAGTAGGTTGAATTCCAGATGAATCTACTGTATAGCCACCATTAAATCCATATTCTCCTGAAACCATTCCTGACATTGTAACAATGTTAGAATAACCTGCAGCATCATAAATTCCGCTGAGTATATTAGTATAGTTAATAGCAGATAATTTAATACTGGTCGATGATATAGAAGGTGATCCAGATTCAGTTAAATATGCTACCTCTCTCAAAGTAGCATCTGCACGACTACTAGATCCTTGATATAAGGGAGAAGCAACTAGAGAATCACATTCTGCAGTTCCACCGACTTTAGTCCAATCAGGCCTAGCATACCAAGCTATGTCTTTCATCCTTCTTCTATTCAATAAAATTGCATCATTGAGATCTCCTTCTACAGTAAGTATCGTATCTCCAGATAATTCTCTTACAATACCAATCCTAGTAGCAGCGTACTCAGCATCATCTTTGTTTTGAGATACAGCAAATACATCTCCTATTTGAGGTTTGTCTGTTCCTCCTTTGAATCCTCCTAAAAGATAATGACCTCCATACTTCTTTACAATCTGTTGACCAAAAGATGAAGCAGAAAACGTACTTATAGGCATGATTTCACTGTATTCACATTCTTTAGCAACTGCACAACACGCTGCTGCAGACCATCCTTTAGTAGTGACTCCTGTAGTTTCTTTCACCCACTTATAACTATCCTTACCTACATGCGAAATTGCAGTCCTTACAAATTTTCTTGCAGGATGATCAGGAGCTGTAGCATAGTATATTCCTCCGGATACAACTTGTTCACCTATCGCTCCAGCCATAGACGTTAATAACGACTCATCTCCTGTATATGAACCACTATATCTGGGACTATTATCAGGAATAGGTGTACCATATTTAATTCCTCCTGTGAAGGGTGCAACATGTGTAACACCCTCAGTTCCTGGATTGTAGATAAATCCCTGAAACTGATATGTACCACCATACCAATTAGGAGAACTTCGAGGTCCAGAAGTCCAAAATCGTGTCCTCCACGATGCACTATATCCAGATTCTGATAACATAATTGTTCCATCTGGATTTACATATTCAACAATAGCTACATGTCCTGCTCTTCCAGGTTGCTTCCATACAGCTACTGCACCAATTTTAGGTTCAGTACCCCATTTCAAAGAAGTAGAAGATTTCTTTAAAACATCTATCCATAATCCTGCGTTACAATGAGGCAGTTCTGGATGAAAATACCCTAGTATCTCTGCGAATCTACCATAAGCATAACCTACGCAATTACCAGTTATCTCCCCTCCAGCTAATGTAAAAGATCTTGTGACTGGTTCAACTACACAATAAACTTCTTCAACTCTACCAGTATCTTCAACTGATATAACAGAAGTACTATAACTAGTATTACACATCCTATAAGGTATATGCATTGAAGAATTTAATTCTAAAGTTGTAACTTCTTTTATTCTATTTTTATTTCTAGTGTACACATACCACCTATGATTACTTGTACAGTAATATGTAGATCCTCGTAAATTGACTCTATATATTTTCTGAATACCGAAATATTCTATCTTTGCTGTATGCCATTTAAAATCTATAGTAGGAACTTCTAGATTATCCTTTCTACATAAATAATAAGCTTTTTCTAAAGATATAACACCTCTATTAGTAATTATTTCAGTATTCCCTGTAAAACAATTAGGCAAAACAGTACCATTAGATCTAGCTAAACACGGATTTTCGGGTTTCTTCCACCATCTTTCATCAGAAAGAGGTGCTACTGTACGTGGTACAAATACTTTACTAACTCCCTTTACATATGCACCAGATCCATACGTTGCACTCGAATTTATTGCAACTGCAGAGCCAACAGTAGAAGCTAATCCTAATAATCCTGATTGACCGCTAGTACCATTTTTTAACCACATTCCTGCGGCATTTATATTAGGACAATAAACTAAGTCTACCCCTACCCTTGCTTTAGCTTTTACAGCTTTAGCTCCAGCAGTACCTTCCCACTCATATTGATATATATCTAGATGGTTTGATACTTTCTTATTACTCCAAGCTACACACTGACAAAATTTATCTGCAGCTTTTCTTGCATACATTTGTTCTATTACGTAATAACTTCCATAGATTCCACATTGATAGTATCCATTTAACTGAGATTTTGCAGCACGAAGATAAGATTCAATGTTGTTGAACTCTCTTGAAGTAGTTGCAGATTGATCACATGCAAAATATATACATGTTCCTTTAGGTACTCCTAGATTTCTTGCAAGTTTATAAGCATCTTGCCCTTGTAATCTACCCTTAGAAGCTCCTTGTTTTACATCCCCTGCACCTCTTTCATAGTATAGAAATACATGCAATCCTGCAGCATGTATGTTAGCAACCTCTTGTTTCGTAACTCCATAACTACCTCCTAGGTATCTACCAATAAAATGCATACCTAAAGATCTTAGATTGTGTGCAATTTTGGAAGTTATTCTAGATGCAGTATCTACTCCCTGATAATTACCCGTTTTGTAAGCAAATGCCATATCATCACCTCATAAAAGAAACAATGTTTAACTTACTCCATCTAAATCAAAAAATTCAGGAGTAAAAAGTTGCTCTAAACTAGAGGATTCTTCTACATGATCAACAATCCACATAAACCATCGTTGTTGATATTGTTCCCAACTAAAATATGTAAGAGATTCTTTAGATGTATAAAATCCCATTTTACCTGCAAGTCCTAACCGAATAAGACCTTTCTGGTAGCAATCAATTATCTTGTTATTTACAACTCTACTCTTACTGGGAAGATCTAGCTGTACCCAAACACCTAATCTAGGAGTATGTTGACGTACAATAAAAGATAACCAATATAGTTCACTTCTAGCTTCTTCAGTGTTCTTTGCTCTAGCTACAAAGAAAAATCCAAACTCAAGATTATTGTCTTGAATCTTTTTTAACTGGACGTCAAACCTAGGTTGTTTGAAATCATAAACTTCATTGTGAGCACCAGGAGTATATAGGTACCCTGCTTCCAGTATAGCTCCTACAACTCCTGCAGGCTTTAATTTGCTATAATCTAATCTTGCACTAGTACCTCTATCAATAGTAACAACATATGGATTTAGTTTAGTATAATCCATTTGATAAGGACTTCCTCCAATAACTGCAGAATTACAATACATAGTTGTAGATCCTTGTTTAGCAGAATCTACAACTAGATTATATATGTTTAGAGAAGTTTCTTTATCATAATGTAATCCATCAATAGTGTTGAAATTATTTATTATAGAGCTGTAAGTGTCAATATATCCTACGTTCATGCTTAAGTTATCTCTAACATTTTGATTCCATGCTTGTATCTTTTCATTAGTTATAGAACCATATCCAGATGTTCTAACAGGATTAACTGATACAAAATAAACTGCAGCACCCTTTGCTACCCATCTATTAGCACATTCATTTATATAAGCAGCATATTTAGTTCCCGGTATATACAACATATCATTTATACCTAACAAGAAACAAACAGCAGTATCACTGGATACTTTTGATTCAATTGCAGGTACACCTGTTTCAACCATCCATTTGTAACCCATAGCTGATTTACAAGAAAATATGTTAAGAGTTTTGCCTACAAATTGTTTTATCGCTACAGTTCTAGAATCTCCTATCAGTATCACAGTAGACCTGGATGCTTCAGTTGTAACAGTAGTTCCATAAGAACCGCTAAATGTTTCTGTATCAGATATGTTTTGTAATGTATCAGATGGCTTAACATAATCTTGAGGGTTTACAGTATTTCCATAGGTAGGATCTCTTTTCTTAAGTAAATCATGTATTTCAAAATGGAGATGTGCACCGCTTCCGATACCTGTTGATCCTACTTTAGCAATAACTTGTCCAGCTGCAACTCTATCTCCTACTTTAACAAGTAATTTACTACAGTGCTGATACAGCGTTTCATATCTATCACTATGCTTTACAACAACATAGTAGCCTCTCCCTCCGTTGTATCCAGTTTTGGAGACTGTTACAACACCGCTTCTAGCTGCATAGATATCGTTACCTGCAGGTCCACCAATATCAATACCTTTATGGTATTTAGAAGATCCTTTTATGTTAAGATTTCTAGGACCATACCCAGAGGTAACACGCTTATTCACAGTAGGCCACATAAAATATCCCACAATATAACCTCCTGATTAATACTGTTGATATTCATCCTCAGGACTGACGTAGTAAGGATCTCCTCCATCAAATTCATCTATTACAGATTGCAATCCGGATTGACTATATTGAGGAGAATTGCTCTTTAACTCTGATGTATCTTCATCAAGTATCTTCATAGGGTCATCTTTATACATCTGAATAGAACCTATTCTATAAGGGTAAGAATTTTTTATATTAGTTGTGAGATACTCTATGCTAACATATCTATTAGCTTCCCCTAGTTGTTGGGAAACATCAACAACATTGTGCATCTTCACATTTATAGATTTTAAATTTCCATATTTTATTGCCTGATTTTGATTGACTCTTACACCTACTTCATATCCATATTTTGCATCTCCAGATACGTGTACTACTAATCCATAGCACATACTATATACTTTCGTAGTTTCAAGATTGATACTAGTATTATATCCTTTATATTGTTTATATAAAGGATCTGATTTATCAACACAGTATTTTTTAAGTATCTTAGCATCAGATTGTGTTATCAAACAGTCTTTGATTACATCCATAGCCGTACCTCATCAATTAGTTATTGCCGATATACATGTGTTCAAATGTAGGAAAGAGAGAATCACCAAAATCTACTTTGTAAGGAGATTTTATATTAGAAGTAGTATGGAAAGAACTTCTAGGGTAGTAACTACTTCCTGTTACATATATACCTTGAGAAGCTGCAACTTGATTAGCTGAACTCATTGTTAATCTTTGAATCTTCAAAGTAGTTGTAAAAGATGCACCTATTGAATGAGCTACAGATACAATGTTGTATACACCGGATATAGGAGAAAGAGTGTTCCCTGTCATAACAATTAAAGAAATAGGTTGAGCTATAGTGTATTTCTTCACACTTCCAGGTATAACAAGTATGAAATCTCCACTAAACTGAGAAGCAATAGCATTAACATCATTTATGATATCTACCGTCTGGAATACTTCAGATAAAGAACTGCTCCAACTATTTACAACTTGTGCATCTTGTATAATAGTACTGCCGCTACCATCTACAGTAAAACCTACTTGACTAAATTTCATATCAGTCATGTTGTAAGCAACGCCATTGTAAGAACCTGTAAGTGATAATACATTAGATTCAGGAGTACCGTATATCAATGCATCACTTACATGAGTAGTTAATAAGCTTGCATTACACTTATAATGTATAACTCCAGGTTGAGTCATAGTAGGTTCATCAACCCAGTAACTAAAAGAGGTTGATTGAGGTGTAGTATCTGTAAGACTTTTCTTTAAGTATGCATCTACTGGACTTACAATTCTGTTGTTTATAACTTGACTAAGTTTCTTTATACCTGGAGCAAGACCTGCCGCATCTCTAGAACTGTTGTAAGATTTAGATAATCTTAGAAGTCCGGGAAATGTATCATAGTCATCTGAACCATTAAAGATTCCTCTTACATAATTGTTGAAACTAGTAGTCATTGCACCATGAGTTATCAGTGTTGGTACATCATTGTGGTCAATATCTAATTCATAGTAAGATGTAGCTTTTACGCTCTTTGCAAGTCCTTCTAATACTGCAGATGGCTGTACAAATCCAGAAACCTCAGGTATACGAAGTACAGGCATACTACTTTGAACAGCTAAAGAAGCAAATCCACTAACATCATATTTCATATAAAGACCAGTTGTACTTACCTTAAACTGTAATGTAAATCCTTGATAAGATAGGTATTCTTCTATACCTCCAGATTCATCTAACCATCCAAAAGCAAAAGCAACTGGTACTCCTTGAGAATCTGCATAAGAACTTGCAGCTTGTGCTGCACTGTAAAGTAAAGCTTCAAATGCAGCTACATTCGCCTTCTTCTTATCGTCTCCTCCTATAACAACACTCAGTGTCCAAGAGGTAACACTAGATATTTCACTATTAGATAAGTTTAAAGATGCAAAAGGAGAAGGGATTTCTAATCCAAAATCAGTTAAACTTACTCCACTCAAACTAAAAGAACACCAATGCTGTTTTTTCATGTAATCGTCTCCTTAAGGATGAGTAGGTACTTGTGCCCATCTATCAACTATCTGTTCAATCCTATTCTTTGTAGTAGATGACATACTTATTTTAGAAGGTAGTTCAGGATCTCCTCCCCAAGTTAATACCCATCTCTTGTTTCTCCTAACATAAATATAATAAGAATCTCTTCCCCAGTAGTATTGAAAAGGATTTTGTCCTCTATTTAAATTATATTTGTAAGAAGAATCCGAATAATTAGCAAGTAAAGATGCAACTTTTATCCATGCAAAAACCACAGGCATATCAGAAACAGTAGTAGATCCATCTTCTGTATGATTTATGTAATGAGAAAATTCATGTGCATTTCTTTGATTGTGTTTTAGCTGAGCAATGTTAAATGCTGCTGTATTATTAGTACCATAAAAATGATTTGCAGAAGCATAAAATTCATCTTCACTGTATCTAGATCTATCATGAACTCTTATCACTTTATCAATATCAGCAATTATCCTGGAATCTACTTTTAATTCATCTTTAGCTATAGTTCTCAGAGGTCTAGGAGATTGATGAATATAACCTCCAGAAGGTTCATGTTCATATGAACCATAATTAGAACTAGATGATTCAATACCTGTATCATTAAACCAACAATTGATTACTGCTTTTATATGATCTCTAATCATGATAGAATACTTATTACATGCACTAGCATTATCTTTTGGAACATCATTAGGAAGATTTTCTATATTGAAATTAAAATTAGCTTCATAGTTTATCTCAGAAATGACATCTCCAATAAATTTAGGCATTTTGGTTCACCTACAATCTGGAAGTGGATCTTTTAGATACTGAATCAAATATTCTACGCAATCTCGAGTATTTTTGGACAAAATCATGTTATCTTTATTTTGTAAATACCAGGAGTAAGCTGTAGAATTCGGATCTTTTGCTGAAAAGCTTCCCCAGTCACATAACATGTTACATATCTCAGAAAGTGGCATATCTTGAGGTTCTATATGTCCGGAATCTGAGATCAATACCCAATATTGCCAGTGATGAGGATTCTTATTCTGATGTATCAGCCAAGATTCATTGAATCTTGATTCATCAGATGGAAATTCCTCCGAAGGATAA
>Ga0256407_10010170_pt1 | contig 13287 bp, 17 predicted proteins | sample RumenRJG_04DNA_FD_193489 | JGI IMG/M metagenome (GOLD analysis project Ga0256407, IMG submission 193489) | Bovine rumen microbial communities from Lethbridge, Alberta, Canada - RJG_04 | ecosystem: Host-associated > Mammals > Digestive system > Stomach > Rumen | place: Canada: Alberta... | reverse complement strand
GTGAGGTGGGAGAGTGGCTGAATCCAGCAGTTTGCTAAACTGCCGAACCGGTTTAACGGTTCCGCGAGTTCGAATCTCGCCCTCACCGCATTCATTACCCCAAATGTTATTGATTTTCAAGCATTTGGGGTATTTTTCTGCCCAAAAAGTTGCACCAAAAATGCACCAATGATGCAATCTTCTGCATTATTTGTGGTCATTTTGACACAAAAAAAGAGGGGTGGCCTATGCCATCCCCCTACAAGAGTCCCCTTTTTCTTATCAAAAGTTTGTATCCATCATTTTCTTCCTGGTCTGGTCAGTAATTGCAATGTATGCTCTCAATGTGTCATAATCTTCATGTCCTGTATATGACATTACAAGTTGAGGAGACCATCCCATTTCCAGTGCATGTACCACAAAGGTTCTCCTTGCAGAGTGAGTTCCCAGAACATCACATAATCTCTGGGTTTCATCTATTCTGTCCTTCCCAGAGAACTGCATCTTGGTTATATCCCTAGTAAAACCCAATTTTTCTGCAATCACCTTTAACTGCTCATTCATCTTCTGGTTGGACTTTGGGGGAAACATCAGACCATCCCTGGTTGGGATATCCTTATACTTATTATATAACTCTCTACTATACTTGTTCAGGAATATTGTCAGACTGTCATGTGTCTTCTTGCTGACAAAGGAGAAAGAAGTGGGATTATCCTTGTCATCAAAATCAGCTTTTTTAAGAATCTCCATATCACTATGTCTTAATGAAGTGACACAAGCAAAACAGAACCTGTCTCTTGTCAGTTCTAGATGCTCTTCCCCTTTTTTGAACTTATAGTTATACAACTGTTCAAACTCATCCCACTTCAAGAAATTGACTGCCTTTGGTTTAGACTCTTCCAGTTTAGTGGTCTTATGTTCCAAAACTTCATTCCCATGTTTCAAATACCCCCTTTGGCCTGCCCATTTAAGTATCTGTCTTATGTAACACATATGATTTCTGATGGTGGAGTTGAGAAAACCTTCTCTTACAAGAAAGTTCTGGTACTCATCTAATGTTGAACCTGTGATATTGTCCATCAACAAATTGGGGTTCATTATGTTTAACTGTGTCTGGACAGCACTTAACTTGTCAAAAGCTGGGTTATCCCAGAACTTTTTCTGGTTAAAGTGTCCCATTTTAGAAGGTTTCCAGTGTTCTTCCTTGCTCCTGACTTCCACATACACCTTTGCAAACTCATTAAAAGTAAGGTTCTTCTCCTTTACAAGTTTAACACAGGGGTCATAAAAAGAAGAGATGACATAGTCCATCCAGTCTTGTTTCTCCCCCCTGGTCTTCATCTTCTCCAAGTCTTTTGTCTCTATAATAGCATTTGAGATGTGTTCTTGAAGGTTGTTCAGGAGAGTTCTTTTCTCTTCCACTTCTCTCTGTTTCTCTATCTTCTCAACCTTGGAAGTTCTTCTCAAAGATTGTCTTTTCTCATCCCAGTCATTGGGGGAGATGAAGATTTTAGTCTTTCCCCCAACCCTGAAAGACCTAGAAACAGACACTCTGACCAGTATCTGTTTCTTCTTGGTCTTGTCTTCTTTTTTTGACAATTCAAAATTAATTGTACTCATAATTAAGACTTTATGGGGTTAGTGGTTAAAAGGTGGTTGATTTCCTGAATAGAGAAAAAATCTCTACCACCAATAGTTTTAGCAGTCAGATAACCTGAATGTTTCCACCTGTTTATGGTGGAAATATGTACCCCAAACATCTGTGCAGTGTCTGTTGTACTAAACCACTTCTGGTTTTCCACTTTCTTTTTTTCAGTGTCATACTCCTTAATAGTGGTAGTTACACACTCTTTCATTAGTCTCTGCAAATCATCATAATTCATTGTTACAGAGACATTTTTTTCATCTAAAATAAAAGATTTCATACTTATTAGTTTTTAAAATTACACAATTATCATCCATATATCCAAGGTTTATACTTACTTCCTGGTCCCCAGTGGGGTCTAAACTCATCATCATAAGGAGGGTCATCATATCCCCCAGGGTCACAACATTTACTATTCTTCTGGTTCTCTGACTTTTTCAAAACAGACCATTCATTGTCCAAATACTTATCCACCAGTCCCCCAAGTTTCTTTTCATCCATAGTCTCCACACTCACTCCCTTGTCTAACTCTTCCACAGGTATGTGTCCAACTACTATATATCCAACCCCCATTTTGAACAAGACTTCTATTATTTGGAAAAATCCCCTTTGGGTATCAAACTCCCAATCACTATTGACATATAAACCATTTATCCTTCTCATCATAACTACCTGATTTTAAACATCCACTAATCTTTATCAACTCACATAGTCCTTCTCTGAATCCCTTGTAGAACTCTTCTACCATTTTGTCATAATCCTTCTGATTCCAGGTCTTGGTGTTCTCCCACCAACCTTCCACATGGTTGGATATCCAGATATCCCCATCTTTCAAAAAAGTGAGTACTGTCTCTGGGGAGTACATCTTGTTGTAACCATTAACTGCATTTTTACCACAATCTCTCATTTTGAGAAAACTGTCTTCATTCTCTGGGTTGTACCAGTAATTCTTTTCCACCACCTGGGTGGTTGTGTCATTAAACATAATAGTGTATATAATTTGGTTTGGTGACCCAGATTGTCAGGGTTGAGTCTGATTTCCCTACAAGATTCAAGAAGAGAATCCTGCATAATTACAAATAACAAAAAAGTCAAAAAAAATGGGTTTTGGAGTAACTTTTTTTCAAAATGTGCCCTGGAAGGCCCTGGGAGGCCTATAATTTTTTACAGCCCAAACCTCTTTTTAAGTCTCATCACTGTTGAGAGACTAACTTTCTGCTCTCTGGAAATCCTTCTCAAAGACATCTCCATATACTTTAAGTAAAAGATTACTTTGTGATATTTCAGGTAGTAATCTCTCCTTGTCATTCTTGGTCTTGCCATAACTATTTCAAATACATTGATTTAAGTTTTCTCAAAGTGTTGATGCTAGTTCCTGTGAGAGCTTGACAGTCTCTTAAAGAGACATTCTTCTTCAAAAGGGAGATTTCCTTGGAGTATTCTTCCTGGTAATTGGTCTTCCTGTATCCAACCTTCCTTCCCACGACCTTCTCCCCAGGATGTTGTGCTCTCAAATTGTCATATCCATTCTTCATTCTTGCCCTTATGAGTTCTCTTTCCATAGAATTGAACTGGGACATAATTCCTAATACAAGAGAAGCTATGGGATTTATCCTGCCATCAGGGAGAAGGGTTTCCAATCCATTCTGGAAGAAGAAGACAGACACCCCCTTCTCATTCAGCTGCTCAATGATGGACAAGAAATCCAGAGCTCTCCTGGAAAGTCTGCTGCACTCAAAGACAAGTATTTTCTTAATCTGGTTCTTATCCACATCTGCCAGAAGTTCAGAGAGAGCCTGCCTTTCAGCCACCTTCTTTGCTCCACTGATTTTCTCTGTGTATTCCTTGACCACCTGGTAGTGGTGCTCCTGACTATACTTTCTCAAAGTGGTGAGCTGGTGGGTGAAGTCCTGCTGGGAGGTACTTACCCTACAATAGATACATACTTTAATAGGTTCTTCCATACTTTTTAATCTTTTAAATCTTTTTGATATGGGGGAAAGGGTGTATCAAAAGTGTTTCATAAGATTATTTTGATACTTTTCCCCATTTTCTTTATTCTGATACTTTTTGGTCTTCCATTGGTTTCTCTTCAAGAGTTTTGAGAAGGTGATCTGCTAACTCCACTGCTCCAAATGCCCAGTAAGAAGCTGGTATGAGATTGTGATGATAGTTTGCAGATAGGCCAGCAAGTATCAAAGCTGCTGCCAAAAATCTTTTCTCTTCTTTATCCATAAGTGGTGATGGTTAATTGTTGTCAATAATTTCATAGTCTTCACATTCTTCCAGTCCAAAAAACTGGACAAGATATTCCTTGGTGGTTGGCTGTGGGGCTGAGTAGGAAGTAGAGCTCCACTCCCTTCCATACTCCTTGTACTTGATGATGTAAGTGTAAGTCATATGTGTCAGTTTTGATTGTCATTTAAAATAATACAGCTATTGCGCCGCAAATAGCCAGAAATCAAGAAATTAGACAAAATGTCAGATACCTGGGTGGAGTGTGACGAAGTGGTCGCAGTCGCAGTTTCTGGAGTGTTCAAAAACTTCCTTTTCTGTTTTGTTATATTTAGAATAACCTCACTTATTCTGTGGGGAAAACTGGTCTGGATAAAGACAGGCCACATATATAACATCATAAATATCAATGAGATGAAAAAGACTTTATCAAAAATACTCTTGGAGAAGATGGCTCTGGAAAAGATGCTGGACTTCAAGTTTGAGAGCACCTTCTGGGAAGAGTTTAGCATAGCAGAAGACTATGGTTCAGAAGGAATTAAGGAACACTATGACCTGGTGTTTACACAATGGAAGGACAATCTAAAATACCTGACAGAACTGGTTATAGTATTGAACATCAAGATATTCATCTGGTATGGGGTGGATGATTCCATTGGTCTCACCTATGACCAACTCTGGAAAGAGACAGATAGTTATGCCCTGGACACACTCAAAGGAGACAGCCTGCACTACTATCTCTCAACCACTGATTAACAACCCTTTAAGAGTTTGTTACATTAATAATGAAGAAGAAATAGAAAAGAGAAGTACAACTCCTGACCTGGAAGAAAAGAAATAATAAACAAAAGTGAGAGAACTGACCAAGACAGGAGATGGAACAGATCTGTTGCTGGAAGACCTGACAGCAACAGCCTGGCCTGGGAACCAGGCTCACACAATCAAATGAAATGAAAGAATGGAAGTTTTGATAGAAAACAATCCAATCATCAAGAAAGTCTGGAATGAGTGGTTGGAGAAAGACAAAGAATTATCTGATAAGACAAAGGAAGAAAGACTGGATTATTGCAAGAATTACCAGTGGGTATATCCAAAAGAGACCAAGAGAATGGTTGATTTGGAGGCATTATATAGTAGTATACATCATAGAAGGAACAGGGAAGAGTTTCATAGATGGTTTCTGGTAGTCTGCAATATTATCCTGTCCAGGGTTCATCTTGGGGACAACTCCTATTACTGGTATAAGAGTAAGTTCAAGAAAGAGTTCAAGAGAGAAAAATGTACCAGTGTGGATTTCCCAAAGCAGGTTCTTCTGGTCTTGGCTATGCTGGGTTATATCACTGAACTGGGGGGATGGTATATCTTCAACCAGGGAAGTGACAGAAACAGGGGGTATCACTTTATCATAGACAGGGAGAAACTCCTTTACTGGGACTCCCTGGATGACAAAGAATGGGAAATGAGTCATACAGAAGGCATTACCTTTAAAGAAGATGGCTATGACCCAGACAGGACTTCCTGGACCCAGCACCCTGACTGGTTCTCTGAAAGGCAGTATGAGTCTATCTGCTCTGCAAAAGTGGTGGAAGAAGGCATCAAAGAGTCTTCAAACTGGCTGTTCAACTTCAATGATTACAAGTATTTCTATTCTCTCTCTGATGAAGAACAGGATGACCTTATGAAAAACTGGCTTTCCTATCAGAAACTAAGGGATTTGTCTCTTGGTAAGGTAGGAGGATGTCTGGATGACAGTGACAAGCCTGATGGTAAGGGGTATGCAGGAAGGTTCTATTCCACAATGACCAACCTGGATGGAGATATAAGACACCAGTATATAAGGCTTGATGGAGAGCTGGTTACAGAGGTGGATATTTCAAATGCACAGCCTACTTTTCTGGGAATCTGGATATATCAAAAGTCTGGGTTGAAGACCAGGTGGTTAAGTGAGGCCCTTAATGGGACTTTCTATGAGTGGATAAAGGAAGAGACCCAGACAAAGGAGGACAGGGACACCATAAAGAAGTGGATGATGCAGTATATGTATTCCTGCTACCAGCCAAACAAGGACAAGGGCTATGACAAACCCCATAAGCCCACCTATGAGTTCAGGAAGACAGAAGACCCCTTCCTGTGTTTTCAGCAGAGACTGGTCAGGTTCCTGAGGAAGAATGAACCTGAAATCTACAAGATAATTGACTGGTTCAAGAGAAACCCAGAGTATAGAGAAGATAAAAACCTGTATAAACCTTATGTAGATAAGTCTGGAAAGCAAAAAAAGAAGAAGGTGGGGAAAGGGAAATGGTGCAGCATGCTGTCTTTTTATCTGGTCAAGATGGAGACAGAGTATATCAAAAAGTGCCTGTCAAGACTACCCAAAGACCTGAAGTTCTGGACTATACACGACTGCATCTGTGTCAAAGAGAGTGACAGCCTATTGGTGAAGTCTATTATGGAAGAAGTGTCCAGGGAGATGTATGGGGGTATGACATTGAGGCTGAAAAGGGAGAACACCAGTGAAGAGTATTCATAAATACAGTATAAGTATTTAATAATTAAAAAGATAAGGTATTATGGAAGCAATGTTTGTAAGATTTTCAAGACCCCTTCTTATAAGGATGGGGAGATATAAGGAAGACTATTATTACCAGACTATATATGGGTTCTTGGTGCCAGACAACTATAAAGAACACCCAGACCCTACTAAACTGGACCAGTATTGTGGGTATCTGTGTGCCCTACACTGCTGGGGTTCTGGGGACAATGACTTCACTGTCAGCTATGAAAGAAGGGGTGTCCCTGACTGGGTGGATAAAAAGGGGGTTGTCCATATCAAGCAGGACAAGTTTATGGACAGGATAGAGAAGAAGTGTATGAAGAAGCTGGGGCTTTCTTATGAGTTCATCAGTATGGATGTTTATGAGGATGAGCTCTTTAACAGGTATCTCAACAGGGATTTGCTGATTATTGATGAAGACTTCTACTGGGAACTGGAACCCAATGATGAAGAAGGGGTTGAAGATGAGGAACTCCCCTTCTGAGGAGGATTTTTGACATCCACTTTTACTGGTGTCATCTATGGTGATGATTCAGACTGGAAAAGTGGATTAGAAGTAGCTGGAAGGGGGATTTTGCCATAGTTTTGGAGATTGACCAGGAAGGAAAACCCCTACCACTTTATTAAATTAAACAGGTGAAACCATATGTGTCCTGTGTGTGTTCTGCACCCATTCCAAACTTTACTTTCATATATATCATTTCATCAGGAGAGGACAGGAGTTCTCTCCTTTTCTCTATTTGCTTAACTGTGGTCCTTTTTGTAGATTTGAATCATAAACCAACATATTATGAGCACTATCAAGATTCCCCACAATGGACTACCCAATGAAGTGACTAACATTCCATTTGGTCAAATATTCATCCTTACCTGCCCTTATCTTGGAGTTACAGCCAAGAATATTCATATGATGCAGTTCATTCTCTCTATGACTAAGGACTTTAGCCAGAGTCATAATATCAATACAATGCCTGTACAATATTCAGGACTATGGGACTCCATTGTATGTAAGGTAATGACAGAGAAGGGTGATCAGATACTGATTTCTAACAAAGATTCTATCATTGAGATGTTGTGTGAGTTCTGGGGATTGAATTATAGTTCAGTATGTGGAAGTTATACCTTACCAGACAGATACAAATCAATACCATTAGGTGGAAAGATTCACCCTATAAGAGTAACCTTACCATCATTTAAGGAGCCGGTTTCTGGTTTGGAAAAGGATGATAATATCAGTTTGCACTTCCTTGGGGCTTCTTCAAGAGAGAAGGTTTGGGGTAATATCAGGAGTTCCATAATTGATAATCTCAACCATAATTATGGAATTACACTGGATGATATCATTGCAATATATAAGGAAGAGGAGAAGAATAGAAAGACTTATACCCTTGATATTGAGATAGAACCTAAGACAGTGTATGAGAAAGGGAAGCCTGTGGAGAGAATCAAAAAGTGTGGATTTAAGCTAACAGATAACTTTGGTGGTGAATACTACTATGCCCCACCTGTAAAAAGTATGGCCATATATCTGACATTTATGTTGTTCCCAGAAGGACTGACAATTAAACAGGTTTCTGGCAACAAGAAGTTCTATGATGCCTTTAAAGAGATATACCTTCAATTGCCAAGACACAGCTTAAAAAACCTGCCAAAGAACTTTGATGGTCTTTCTGAAACAGATTCAAACCCATACACACTCTTTCTTCAGGAGTTAGGGGCTATTAGAGATGCTATCTTGGATTTGACAAATGACAATTCTGCTAGAGAAAAATTTGCTGTGGAAGGAAATGGAACTATTCCATTTAGGGTTGCAGGGGCTACTGATGAACACAGAGAGAAGATTAAGAGAAAGTTTGGTCTGAAATAACATACAATAAAGACATTCTTGTAAGGGACAAGGCTTCAGGGTCTTGTCCCTTTTTTGTGTCCCAATCTCCCTACCTAGCCAGTCTAGATATTTCAGAAAAAACCTATACCTCTGTATCCAGAAACAAGGAACAAAAGATATGTGGGGGAAGGGATAAGACTTACCTACCTAGTGAGTCTTGAGAAGTCAGGAAAAACCTCTACCTCTGTATCCAGAAACAAGAAAATAAGGGAGAATAGACCCTTAAACAAAGTTGAATTAATTATAAAAGAAATATACTATGAAAAGTTCTATTTTTAAAAACCTTAAAACAAGAAAGGAGTCATTGATGAATGAACTTGACAAGATGGTCATTCCTACTCCAAGTATCAAGATTGAATTCTCAAGAATGCAAAAATTGTTTTCTTATTGGGTCAAGAAGAAACACTATTATGGAAACTGGTCTGGAACTGGTGTGGGGAAGACCTACTCTTTCATCCTTGCATCTAGGGTGATTGATTCTCATATGACAGTAATAATTGGAACAAACTCAACAACCAATCAGATTGGTAGTGAAATCAAAGGACTCTATAATGACAGTGTTGTAGAGGTCTATGATGGGAAGTTACCAGATTTTGATATGTCTAAACACAACTATCTTATTTTCAACTATGAGAAGGGTCAACAGAAGTGTTCCAGGAAACTCTTTGATTCTGTATTGGAGAAATATAAGGTTGATTATATTGTGTTTGATGAAGTTCAGATGGTAAAACAGACTGGTAATTATTGTTCAAAAAGGAGAGAGGTTTTCCAGAATTTTAGGAACACTTCTGTTGATATGTATGGGAGTTATGTTTCTGTATTGACTGCAACCCCCCTCACAAACAATCTTAAAGAGGTCATTTCTATTCTTTCTTTGATGACAGGTGATGATTACAAGTATCTCAAAACCAAGAAAGAATTAAAGAATACCATTGCTATTGAGAACCTGTTGAATAGTCTTGGGATTTTTGATGACACAAAACCCAGAAATGTTGAAAAGAAGGAAATTGAAAAGATTGTTCAGATTGATGAGATTGTGGGTGATGATGACACCTTTGAGTCCTTTAAGAAGAGTCTTGATGGTAATGGTCCTTTGTCTATATACCAGTCAACTCTTTCAAATAAGTTGGAGTACATCTGGGATAATGGTAGGGTTAAAAAGGGAGAATTGACCATTATCTACACCCAGTTTACTGATGGGATTGTGGATAAAACAAGAGAATTCTTTACTGATAAGGGTTTCAGGGTCTGTGAATATACAGGAACACACAAAGACACAGAACCTTATACAGATAGTAAAGGAGTGAATTGGGAAATGGTTAAAGACAATTATGACATTATCCTGTCCTCAAAACCAATTTCAGTTGGAGTAGATGGGATTCAGAAGGTTTCTAATAATATGGTACTTCTTTCCCTTCCTTGGACAGATTCTGATTACAAACAGTTGATAGGAAGGATTTACAGAAAAAATTCTAACTTTGATAGAGTAAATATTTGGATTCCTATGGTAAGGTTTTCACAGATACATAAAGTTGGGTATGATGACAAGGTGTGGGACACTATACAGACCAAAGGAATTTATAGTAATGCATGTCTTTATGGAGAGTTCCCTGAAGAGATGAAGTCTACACATCAGTCAATTGTCAGGGATTTGAAAAAGGAGATAAAAGAGGTGAATGACAGTTGTTTATATGCTGCATAGAAAAGTGTATTAGAAAAGAACTATATGAAAAAGGATTATCCTACTTATGAAGAGGCCAAAATGATTGTTAACAAGGCTGGCATTAAAGGACAAAAAGAGTATAGGCTCTATTATAAAGAACTTAAGCTTCCATCAAATCCTAATGTAACTTACAAGAATAAATGGGTTAATTGGAGTGAATTCTTTGGCAAGGATACTTATTCTTTCCCTTCATATCAAGAAGCTAAGAGAATTGTGGGTGAGGCTGGTATTAAATCCTGTAAAGTTTATCAAAAATCCTACAGGAAGCTTAAACTCCCATCACTCCCTGAGAAATATTATAGAGGCAAAGGATGGACTAATTGGAATGTTTTTTTGGGTAAGGAAAAGTTTATATTTCCCTCATATCAAGAAGCCAAGAGAATTGTGGAAAAGAATGGAATTAAGAGTCAGTCAGAGTATCTGGCAGTCTATAAGAAACTAAGGCTTCCATCAGGTCCAAGTAAATACTATTGTGGTAAAGGATGGGTTAATTGGAATGTTTTTTTGGGGAAGAAAAAGGTAATTTTCCCTTCATATGAAGAAGCCAAGAGAATTGTGGAAAAGAATGGAATTAAGAGTCAGTCAGAGTATCTAGCAGTCTATAAGGAACTTGACCTTCCATCAAATCCTCATTTAAATTATAAAGACAAAGGATGGGTTAATTGGGGTGTGTTTTTAGGTAAGGATACTTATGAGTATCCATTATATGAAGAGGCCCAAAGGATTGTTATAGAGAAGGGTATAAAGAGTCAGGGTGATTATCGTTCATATTACAAGGGGTTAAGACTGCCAGCAGCTCCAAATATGTATTATAAGAATAAAGGATGGACTAGTTGGTTTGATTTTTTAGGTAAGACAAAAAGGATTGCATCAAAAGAAAGAAAAACAAGAGTCTTATCAAAACTGTATATAAACCCATCTCTCCTTGAAGATGATGCCCCAGCCAAAATAATCTATATGTTGGCATCTGAAGTAGACAGGAATCTGGCAATGAAGATGGAAGAACTCCTTGGTACAACATCCTATGAAGACAGATTGAACTGGGTTAAGAATCAATTGAAGAGTCTAAAAATTGACACCACTCATATGCTCCCAACATCTACTGATAGGTTGTCTGCATTGGAATCAACCATGGAAGTGTTTGAAGATGTTTTTGACACCCTTCCTGAAGAAAAAATAGAAAGAATTGACAAAATCTTGGATAACTATTTACATAGTGCAGTTAATAGAGAACTGATTAAAAATAAGGATGAATAACATCTGAATAGAACCAGAACTCAATGGCAGGCAAGACTATTTGGTCTTGCCTTTTTTGTTTCATACCAAAACTCACTACCTAGTCACTTAAAAATCAGTTCTTTCTTTGTTATATTTAGTTTGAGTGTAATTAATACACCCAAGAATATTTTAGTATTAATTTAATAAGTATTGTTATGAACAAAATTGTTTATGAAAAAATGTTGTCAAAGAGAATTGACAACCTTCCTTACTCCATCAAACCTAAACACTTTGATGAGTTTAAGAAGAATCTTACCAAGAGTTTAAACTTTAGATTGACACCAGATGGACCATCCTTCCTGGAAGTGATGTTCAGTACCTACAAGAGAGAACTGGAAAAGAAAAACATCTATGTGTCTCAAAACCAGTTGTTAGAACACACAATGATTATGTGTTCTCTTATGAAAACACCAGTCTTGACAAAAACTGGGGATGAAGTTGAGTATGAAATGAGAGAATATGGTTATACCCCTAAAGAATACTGGGATATTCTATGGGAACCATTCAAAGAATTGAGAAACATCATCAAAGAATATGGAGACAATAATTAAAGGAAAGACCTATAACACAGATTCTTCACAAATGGTAGGTTGGTTCAAGATAGATTCAGAAAGAAGACTTGAAATATACAGGGATGAAGAAGACTATTTCTTTTACATCTTAGACAAGGGACAATGGAGAATAGAACCTATCTCAAAGGACAAAATGGGGTTGATATACAATACAATGAGATATAAACTGACAAGTCTTGAAGATTTTATAAGAGTCTTTTATCTTCCCTATATATCAAAAAATGAAGAAGATAATGATAAATAAAGGAGAATTAGTTATGGAAGAAAAAGTTTTATGGAAGGACTCTGAAAAACAAGGACCAGTTATCTACAAGGTAATAGAGTATTATGATTTTAGTAGTTATGATCCAAAACTCATCTCAACAATTTTCTTGGATAAGGGACTTGCTGTCTCCTTTTACAACCAGAGAATAAAGGAGATTCCCAAGGAAATATGGGGGTATGATGATAAAGAGATAGAAAAGTGGGTTACAATTTCAACAGAAGGATGGGGTGGAAGTATCTATCTAACAAATTATAATGACAATGTCAATGTCTTTCTTGAATGTGATAGGATTCAAACCACTCCCAACTCTAGTTTTGGTATGGGGAGTGACCCTAGAGATAATGGTATAGAGAAATGTTAAATAATTAAAAGTTAACATATTATAGTTATGTGTTACAATCAATTTAATTTTGAAGAAGGCCAACCAGGTGTTACTTTTCTTGTGTCTGGGTCAAGGGTATTGGAGTCCATCCCTGAATCAGACCTGGTTGGTGAGTTTTCTTTTGGTCATTACATATATATGGTGACAGAAACACCTTTCTTCCCATATCCAGAGAGTAGATATTTGGTAGATCATGTGATAGAGAAGATAAAAGACAGTTCTCCAAACAAAGAGTTGTTATCTGATGATGGTTTGGAGTATATTAAGACAAGATGTGATTATCTCAGGAACCTGTTCTGTCTGGGGGAGAGTGGAAAACTTCCTGATTATATCCCACTTGACATTCCCAACAATCTGAACCAGAAGTATAAGGAGATGTTGAAGAAAGACTATGAAGAAGACTACAAAAGATGTCTAATGTTATGTGAGTAGTTATGAAACAGATTATTCAAGGGACAGACTGGTAAATAATCCTTCTGTCCCTATTTTTTTGTCCTTTTTCCCAAGTCAAATATCCATAAATACTTTATACAAAATAATTTATAAAGTTATGAATAGTAAAAGACTTGGGACTTTTAAAGAGTTCTTAAAACAACAAAGACAAAAGAGAATCAATGAGGCAAATGTCAATATTGAATGTGAGTGGTGGGATGAGTGTATAGTGGAGGTTCTGCAAGAAATTGAGTCTGAATGCCAGGGATTTGTGGTTTGGGAAACAATAATCAAGTTCTGCAAAGACAAATGGGCAATTTTGGGTAGAGAGCTC
>Ga0256407_10010169_pt1 | contig 13287 bp, 8 predicted proteins | sample RumenRJG_04DNA_FD_193489 | JGI IMG/M metagenome (GOLD analysis project Ga0256407, IMG submission 193489) | Bovine rumen microbial communities from Lethbridge, Alberta, Canada - RJG_04 | ecosystem: Host-associated > Mammals > Digestive system > Stomach > Rumen | place: Canada: Alberta | collected... | reverse complement strand
CTCAGCTCCATGACATGGGTTATTATTTGAGGTCAATAAACCGCCAGGGAATTTCATCACTGAGCCCTGTAGCTATGCGGTTTTATAAAAAATCGATAAGTTATAAACATACTAGGGAATTAGAGGTAAATACTTTTATTTTTTGTATAAACAGTTATAATATAGAAACATGCCGTACAAACTGCCGGGTTATGACGGTTTGCGGTTTAAGGCTGACGGTTTCCGCACGTAATTGCCGTCAGCAGGACGTCAGAGGAGATTATTTATGGTACGCGGAGTTAATAAGGTTATCCTTTTGGGGAATACCGCGGCTGAACCTGATTTCCGGGTTCTGTCCAACGGTTCAACCAGTATTGCCACTGTTGGACTTGCCACCAACGAAAGCTATCGTGATCAGAACGGCAACATCACGGAGCAGACCGAATGGCATCGTCTCGTTTTCTGGGGACGCACTGCCGAAATTGCCCGTGATTACATGCGCAAGGGCAGTCAGATATATGTTGAGGGCAAGATCAAAACCCGCTCCTACGAAGATCAGCAGGGCATAAAACGATATACAACGGAAATTCACGTTACCGAGCTTCACCTGCTCACCCCGAAACAGCAGGGTAACGGCGGATACCCCAATGCCGGATACCCGCAGCCCGGAGGTTATCAGAACATGAACAGCTATCCGCAGAGCGGCGGTTATCAGCAGGCCCCGGGAGGTTACCCGCAGCAGCCGGGGAACTATCCGCAGCAGGGGGATTACCAGCAGCAGCCCGGAGGAATGCCAAATCAGGGAGGCTACAGAAACAACCCCGGATATCCCCAAAGAGGAGGCTTCAGTTCACAAATCAACAATTCAGGTGCCGGAAGTTTCAGAAACGCCGCACCGGCCGGAGCGGTACCCCTGAATTCCCCGTCTCAGGAACTGCCTGAAAAGCCTGTAATGCCCCAGCCATCCCAGGCAATGCCAAACCCCAGCAGTTTCCAGATACCGGAGAACGCCGGAAATTCCTCCGGTGCTCCTGCCGGGGAACCGGCTCTCACTGATGACAGTGATAACCGTCCTTTCAAGGATGATGATCTGCCGTTCTGAGCAGTCCTGCTATAATGACACAGGTTAGAAACGGAGCCCAGGCTCCGTTTTTTCTATTATCTCTTGTCTGGCACTCACTGCATCCAGGAGTTATCTATGACGGCGGAAATTGCTGTAACCGGGGCCCGCACCCACAACCTACGGAACATAAGCGTAAAAATTCCTAAAAACAAATTCTGCGTGATCACCGGGCTCTCCGGTTCCGGAAAATCATCACTGGCATTTGACACTCTTTATGCGGAGGGACAAAGAAAATACGTGGAATCACTGTCGGCATATGCCAGGCAGTTTCTGGATCTGATGGACAAGCCTGATGTGGACAGCATTTCCGGGCTTTCACCTGCAATATCCATTGAACAAAAGGCTGTATCCCACAACCCCCGCTCTACCGTAGGAACCATAACCGAAATTTACGACTATCTCCGTCTTCTGTATGCACGTGCCGGAATTGCCAGGTGTCCCGAACACCGGTGCGAGCTTAAGGCTCAGACCGTAAAGCAGATGACAGATGCCATCATGACACTGCCGGAAGATTCCAAGGTCATGATTCTGGCTCCAATAGTGAGAAACCGCAAGGGAGAGTACCGGCAGCTTCTTGGAGAAATGTCCCGGCAGGGATACATCAGAGCCCGAATTGACGGTGAGAACTGCGAGCTTTCCGCCCCTCCCGAGCTTGAGCTTCATAAAAAACACACCATCGAAATAATTATTGACAGACTTAAAGTCAGATCCTCTGACGAAGTCAGACAGCGCATAGCAGACGCCCTGGAACTGGCACTCAAAATGGCTGAAGGGCATGCCCGGGCGGTATCCATGGACGGTAGTTTTCCGGATCTGGATTTTTCGGACAAATACGCCTGCCCGGTATGCAATTACACCATTCCGGAAATAGAACCCCGAAATTTTTCTTTCAACAACCCCAACGGAGCCTGCCCGGAATGCGACGGGCTGGGCATTAAGGAGGTGTTTATTCCGGAAAGCTTTATACTCGACAAGGAAAAATCACTCAATGAAGGAGCAATAAAATACTGGAGTCCCTCGTCAAGCTACAATTTTTCCTTCATAAAGGCTCTTGCTGAAAAATACCGATTTAGTCTTGACGTGCCGTTAAAAAATTTGCCGCAGAATGTCATTCAGCATATTTTTTACGGCTCCGGGTCCGACGAGATAAAAATTGCATTCAGCTTCGGAGAAGGAGAGTACCGCAAAACCACCGTATTCGAAGGAATAATCCCTAACTTCACCAGAAAATACAAGGAAGCCCCTGACAGACAAAAGGAAGATTTTGCCAAATATCTTACCGCCCTCCCATGTTCATCCTGCAACGGAGCCCGCCTTAAAGAAGGATATCGCCATGTTTTTCTGAGAGATACTTCCGGAAGAGAATTCTCTCTTCCGGAGCTGGGGAATCAGACGATCAGAGAAAATCTTGATTTTTTTAAAACCCTGGAACTTTCCGCGCAGAACCAGAAAATCGCCCAAAGACTGCTCAAGGAAATCTCAAACCGGCTGAATTTCCTGGTAAATGTCGGACTTGACTACCTTACTCTCAACCGGTCAAGCGAAACCCTTTCCGGCGGAGAAAGTCAAAGGATAAGACTGGCCAGCCAGATCGGATCCGGACTTACAGGAGTCATGTACGTGCTTGACGAGCCCAGTATCGGACTGCACGAACGGGACAACGAAAGACTTCTGAAATCACTGTTCCATCTCCGGGATCTGGGAAATACCGTTATTGTCGTGGAGCACGATGAAAACACCATCAAAAAAGCTGATTACGTTATCGATATGGGGCCCATGGCCGGCATTCACGGAGGAAATGTGGTCGCCGAAGGCCCTGTTTCCGAAATAATTAAAAACAAAGCCTCTCTCACCGGACAGTATCTTTCCGGAAAACTGACCATCCCCGTTCCAGCAAGGAAGAAAACCGGCAGGGATTTTCTGGTTATCCGGAAAGCATCGGGCAACAATCTTAAAAACGTAACCTTAAAAATTCCGGCCGGCCTTTTCACCTGCGTTACCGGAGTTTCGGGATCCGGCAAATCAACCCTGATAAATGACACTCTTTTTCTGGCCGCTGAAAAGGAGCTTAACGGAGCCACACTCTCTCATCCCGCTCCTTATGAGTCAATTTCCGGACTGGATCTTTTCGACAAGGTAATCAGCATTGATCAGTCCCCCATCGGCAGAACACCGCGTTCCAATCCCGCAACATATATCGACCTGTTCGGTCCCATCAGAACCATTTTTGCCGATACCAGGGAAGCCAGAGCGCGGGGCTATCAGCCAGGACGTTTTTCCTTCAACGTAAAGGGAGGTCGCTGCGAGGCCTGTCAGGGAGCCGGACTAATCAGGGTGGAAATGAACTTTCTTCCCGATGTATATGTTGAATGCGAAGAATGCCACGGCAGAAGATACAACCCCGAAACTCTGGATATCGAGTACAAGGGAAAAAATATCAATGACGTTCTGAACATGACGGCTGAAGAAGCCCTGGAATTTTTCAGCGCTTTTCCAGTCCTGAAACGGAAGCTTAAAACCCTTTGCGATGTAGGACTGTCGTACATCTCTCTGGGACAAAGCGCCACTACCTTCTCTGGAGGAGAGGCTCAGAGAATCAAACTGGCCAAAGAACTGTCACGGCCTCAGACCGGCTCGACGCTTTATATTCTGGACGAACCTACCACCGGACTTCATTTTCATGATGTAAAAATGCTGCTGTCTGTCCTGTTTCGGCTGCGTGATCTGGGAAATACCATTGTAGTTATCGAACACAACATGGATATGATTAAAAGTGCTGACTACATAGTAGATCTTGGTCCTGAAGGAGGTGATCACGGGGGAATGATTATCGCAGAAGGTTCTCCTGAGGAAATTGCGGATAATTGCCATAAAAGCGGATCATATACGGGACAATTTCTCAAAAACTACTTAAAATAACTCCTGAAGGTTTCAATAATTACAGAGGATTCATTATGTCATTCAAACTGGACGATATTCAGTACAATGCCGCATTAAAACTCAATGCTGAGTACCGATATCATTATTTTGTGGAAAGTGCCAAAAAAGGGCTGGAAATTTTTGTCCTCAAAAAAGAGGAAGACGATATTCTCTTTTTGGAAACCGATGAAAATGAGGAAACCATCAGCGTGCTGCCTGTATGGAGTCATGAACGTTATGCTCTCAACTACGCCGAACACAATGAAATTGCCAGCGGCTATCACCCGCAACCTATAAGTCTGGCAGTCTTTCTTGAAACCTGGTTGCCCCAGCTCCGCGCTTCCGGCATTGAATATGCGGTATTCCCGGTGGGAGAAAATGACTGCAATATAGTAACCGATACCGATTTGCAAAAAGATTTTGATTATACTTCTGCAAAATAGTTGTGGACCAGCAAAAATCAAAGAACCGCCGCCATTCAAACGGCGGTTTTTTTTTACAGTTGATTTCAGAATCCGACATCATTCGGGAACCAATGCCGCCATGTCAAAAACGGTGTATCAGTCATAAATCAGACACTAAAACATGGATACAAAACCGGCAACTAAATAAAATTACAGACAGGTGACCGGTTACAATCAGGTGACTTCAGTATTCAATAGCAGAGGAACTGTATAGTTTTCAGGAGGTTGATTGACTATGGTGTTGTGCAACAAGTTTTTACTGAAAAAAATCGCTGCGGTCACTTTCTTGTCTTCTGTTTCTCTTCTTGTCCCTGAGGCTGTTGCCGGCAGCAATACAGCCGCCCATATAGATATCCTGAAATCCATGGTTCGTACCATGCGATACACAGCGGATCTCATTAACGCCAAGGCCGCTGTAAAAGGACATGTCGTGCAGGACGGTTATTTCTGCCCGAAGGGTGAAGGGCTGTCATGTGCCGATGATGAAAAAATCAAAATGCGCTGCGGCTTTCCGGATGCCACCCCTGACGGGATTATAAGAGCTTTGGATTTTAATATCGGACTAAAAGAAGAAGACAAACCGGATCCTGATACCAAATGGCTGTACGTATACAAAGAATGGAACAAGGACGCCACGCAGATCCTGATAACACAGAAGGGACTGCCGGTACCTGATGCCTTCCAGTCCGAAGACGAATGGACGTACAAAAACAAGTGCTATATTTTCTACAACACCCCGTGCTTTCAGGATCCGACGTACTACAAGTTTGACGGAAACCTGAAGGGACTGCAGATTCGGGTGATCACCGATGGCTGCTGATTTCAGTACTGTTTGCCCACCCCTCTGTTTGAGATATTGTCCCCCGGCATAAGTTCCGATACTGTTGCCGCACTGGGGGCTTTGTTGTTGTGTTTTACCTGTCAGTCAGAGAGCTTCAGACTCTCCGGAATATACCCCAGGCAGGAAGCAAGGCTTTTCTCCAGGTCTGCGACACTCCTGCCGGTGCGTCTGCCATAATCTTCAAGCTGATCCCGGCATACTCCGCTTACAGTGATATATTCAGCTTCACTGTTTCCAAAAACATAGGCAGTAACCGAACTAACCGGAAGTGTCATAAAACTCTCGGTAAGTCTGAGTCCTATTGCTGAATCCGGATGCAGAATATCCCAGAAAAGCTGCTTTTCATGGTGATCCGGACATGAAGGATATCCCGGAGCAGGACGAATTCCCGGAGCCTTTTCCTGAACAATTTCCTCCGCCAGAGATGATTCCCGGGAATACCCCCAGAATTCGGTTCGTATCAGATAGTGCAGATATGAAGCTCCGGCTTCCGCCAGTCTGTCTGTCAGAGACTGCAGGAGTAATCCCGAATAAATGTCATTTTCTGACCGATACTTTTTCAGCAGATCGTCGGCACCTGCATTGACAGCAAAAAATCCCATGGCATCATCAGCAGTATCGACGAAATCCGCAAGACATGGATTGCACCGATTATCCCCCTTCCCTGCCGCCTGAGATCGCAAAAAGTTGAATACCCGATCTCCGTTTTCCGTATGAATTGTTACGGAGTTTCTGCCGGAACGTTCAGCCGGAAAAATTCCGAACACGGCGGTCACCCTGTAGGTCGGCAGCTTTTCCAGTTCGTCCAGGAGGGCATTGGCCTCTTCGTACAGCTTAACTGCGGAAGAATTCTGTTCCGGATTAGCCAAAAGCTCCCGATAATCCCGGCGATATTCCCAAAGGTTAAAAAAACCCTGCCACCAGATTAACGGCCTGATATCCCGAAGCTTAAGTTCAATGGTTTTAACACCGGTAAAAACTGGAAATGACGGCTTTGAAATCGCAAAATCAGGACAAAATGCCCGGCTTTCGGCTTCCATAAATGACACAGTCTCCATCCTGGCATATTTCAGTTCATGAAGATGCCTTTCAAAAGCATATTCTTCTCTGAGCTTTTTAAGGTATGCCGGTCTGAGATCCGGAGACAAAAGAGACTGTGCCACGGTAACAGCCCGGCTTGCATTTGCAACATATACCACGGGAGAAGAATACTCCTGTTCCAGCTTGACCGCAGTATGAGCCTTTGAAGTGGTGGCACCGCCAATCATCACCGGAATATGAAGTCCCTGCTTTTCCAGCTCTCTGACCACATGAACCATTTCGTCCAAAGAAGGGGTGATCAGTCCTGATAGCCCGATAATATCCGCCTTTTCTCTTACTGCAGCATTAATAATGTCCTGGCAGGGAACCATCACGCCCAAATCAATAATTTCATAGTTATTGCATTGCAGAACCACTGACACGATATTCTTTCCGATATCATGAACATCCCCTTTTACGGTGGCCATGATAATCTTTCCGTTAGAACGCACAGATTTCTGTTCCGAGCGAATATAGGGCTCAAGACATGACACTGCCTTTTTCATAACCCGGGCGGATTTAACAACCTGAGGCAGAAACATCTTCCCGGCCCCAAACAGATCTCCTACCAGATTCATGCCGTTCATCAGCGGTCCTTCTATCACATCAATCGGACGCGACAGCTTCTGACGGAGTTCCTCGGTATCCTCCTCAATGAACTTGTCAATTCCCTTTACCAGCGAAAACTCTATTCTTTTTTCCGGAGAATCATTTCTCCAGGAAAGATCCTCATCCTGGGCATTGGGATTATTGAGCTTCCCGCCATTCCTGTATTTTTCGGCTACGGCAAGAAGGCGATCCGTGGCGTCCGGAGAAGTATTAAGAACCACCGCTTCCACCAGTGTTCTGAGTTCTTCGGGAATATCGTCATATACTGCCAGCTGCCCGGCATTTACAATTCCCATGTCCATGCCGTTTTTTACTGCATAATACAGAAAAACGGTATGTATGGCCTGCCTCAGAGGCTCATTGCCGCGGAATGAAAACGATACATTGGAGACCCCTCCGGAAATTTTGGCATACGGCAGAGTGTCCTTTATGGTTTTGACAGCTTCAATGAAATCCCTGGCATAATTATCATGTTCGGGAATGCCGGTTGCCACTGCAAAAATATTCGGGTCAAATATAATATCCTCAGGCGGGAAGCCCACCTCTTCAGTAAGAAGTCGATAGGCCCGGGTGCAGATTTCGATTTTTCTTTCGTAGGTATCCGCCTGCCCCTTTTCGTCAAAAGCCATAACAACAGCGGCAGCACCGAATCTGAGAATCTCCCTGGCATGTTCCAGAAATTTGGAAACACCTTCTTTCATGGAAATGGAATTAACTATCGGCTTTCCCTGCACGCATCTCAGGCCGGCCTGCACAACTTCCCACTTGGAAGAATCTATCATCACGGGAACCCTGGCAATGGCCGGCTCTGCCGCAATCAGATTTAGGAACGTTCTCATGGATGACACCGCATCAATCATGCCTTCATCCATATTGATATCGATAATCTGCGCTCCGTTCTCCACCTGGATTCGTGCCACTTCCACGGCCTCTTCAAACTCTCCGGATTTTATAAGACGTCGAAATTTGGCACTGCCGGTAACATTGGTGCGTTCGCCGACATTGATAAAAAGGGAGTTCTCGTCAATTGCAAGAGGTTCAAGTCCCGACAGCCGGCACGAATGAACCGGTTTTTCCGGCAAAGGACGCGGAGCCAAATCCTTTACGGCATCTGCTATAGCCCTTATATGGGCCGGTGTGGTTCCGCAGCAGCCACCAACAACGTTTACAAGTCCCTGTTCAGCCCATGATCTGATGGATGCCGCCATGTCTTCCGGAGACAAATCATATCCTCCGAAGGCGTTGGGAAGTCCGGCATTGGGATAAATCGCCACATAGGTTTCGGAATAGCGGCTGAGATCCTGCACGTGCCCGGTTAACTCCTCCGGCCCCAACGCACAGTTGAATCCGAAAGTAAGCGGCGAAGCATGTCTCAGACTGTTGTAAAAAGCTTCCGGTGTCTGACCGGAAAGAGTTCTGCCCGAAGCATCGGTAATGGTTCCGGAAATCATTATCGGCAGAACCCTGTTCTTTTCCTCAAAAACCGCTTCAGCTGCATAAACGGCAGCCTTTGCATTAAGCGTATCAAAAATTGTCTCTATGATGATCAGATCCGCTCCGCCATCCATCAGACCTCTGACTGCTTCGGCATATCCGGACTCCAGTTCGTCAAAAGTAATGTTTCTGGCTCCGGGATCATTAACATCAGGAGAAATAGAACACGTTCTGTTGGTTGGACCGAGTACCCCTGCCACAAAACGGGGTTTATCCGGAATCCTGGAATTAAAGAAATCCCTGGCCTCCCCCGCAATTTCCGCTGCTCTGCGATTGATCTCATAGGCTCGATCCGAAAGCCGGTAATCAGCAAGAGGAACCGGCGTTGCATTAAAACTGTCAGTCTCAATAATATCCGCCCCGGATTCCAGATATGACATATGAATACTTTTTATAATATCGGGACGAGTAAGGCAGAGAACATCGTTGCAACCTTTAAGATCCACAGGGCTGTCCTTAAAAAGCTCCCCCCTGAAATCCTGTTCCGTAAGCCCGAACCCCTGAACCATTGTTCCCATAGCGCCGTCTATAATCAGGATGCGCCTGTTTAGTTCCCGAACAATAATTTCCCGCATTGCATTCACAGTTATCTTCCCCGCAGTTTTCATCATATTCAGCATGAACCGGCCGTTAAATGGTCAGTCCCGTTTGGCTCTGATATCAAAGGGTGTTGCCTGATATACATAGTAGTTCAGCCAGTTGGTAAACAATAAGAATCCATGACTTCGCCAGGTGCACAGGGGAATTGCCGAGGGATCGTTATTGGGATAATAATTCTCAGGAATAATCGGATTCAATCCGGCGTTGATATCACGACGATATTCGTTGTCCAGGGTATTGGCATCGTATTCCGGATGTCCGGTCACGTATACCTGTCTTCTGTCCGGGGATACTGCCAGGTACACTCCGGTAACATCAGAATCGGCCAGTACTTCCAGATCGGTATTTTCTTCAATAAACCTGGTTTTAAAATCCATGTATCTGGAATGAGGGGCCAGAAAAAAATCATCAAACCCCCTGATAAGGGGATCCGGAATTTTTGAAGTATGGTGCCGAAAAACTCCTGACAGCTTTACCTTCCGGAGCTGCGGCTCCAGACCGTAAAATACTTTCAATGCCGCCTGAACCCCCCAGCAGTGAAAGCTGGTGCAGGTAACATGCTCACGGGACCATTCCAAAATTTCAGTCAGGGTGTTCCAGTAGCTTACCTCCGAAAACGGAACATGCTCCAGCGGGGCTCCGGTGACAATCATGCCGTCGTAATATTTGTCCTTCACGGCATCGAAATTCTGATAATAAGTATCCAGATGTGCCCGGGGAGTGTTTTTTGAAATATGATTGTCAATGCGAAGCAAATCTACCTCCACCTGCAACGGCGAATTTGAAAGCTTTCTCATGAACTGAGTTTCAGTTTCAATTTTCTTGGGCATCAGGTTCAGAATCAGAACATGGATGGGCCGAATGTCCTGATGTACTGCCCTGGTCTCTGTCATGACAAACACATTTTCAGCAGTAAGAATGGATGCTGCGGGCAAAGCATCCGGAATTTTAATCGGCATATTCTGTTCCCCCGGTCGATTCAGTCATAAGTCAACTGTGATATGATCACAGAGTTAAAAAATATTTGTTATGAAAGCATTATACACAGAATGCGGGGGTTGAATAATCTCAGTTTACTGAACAGTCGGAAAGAGTACCGAATACACACCTTGCAGGACTCCCGGAAAACTGAGCATTCAAAAACCGGGGCCCTTCATGAATCCAGGAACCTAACTAGACTGCCGACTGCGTTACAAACCGGATTTGAAGCTTGAAACGCCGCCGAACAATTCCGTACAGCAAGGAGTTTTTCTGCAAATTTCAGAAATTGCATTCACTGGATGGAATGTTTGCAAAACACCGCAATGTTTCAAAAGATTCTGCATGGCACTCAGGATCTGCGAATAAAATTAAAGAAAAGAACACATTCTACCCTGACAGTTTTACAATGGAACAGTACCGGGCCCCATGCCATCAAACGGGAGCCGAAAAACATATCGGGCTTCGAAGCATTCTGAGTACTTTCCGAACAGGCTGCTGCATGCTCAAGGCTCAGCGAAAATGTATCCTGAACACAAACCTATGGAAACTGATATACCAAGCATTCCTCAGTTAAGGAATAACAGGAGAACTTAAAATGTCCCGACTGCAATTAGCCTTAATAACAGGTATCGTAGTCTTTTTCTACCTGGTACTGGCTGTTATTTACGGAAACAACCAGTACATGAATGCCGAGACCACCGAAATTCTGAAAAACGGATTCGCCGTGCATTACATTCAGGATGCAAAAGATTTCAGCGGTAATAATCTGCTGACATTGGTAATATCCGCTCCGCTGCGTATTTATGAAAGCGTGTTATCTCCTCTGGCAATGCTGATTCTGCTGCGTCTTGTTTCTCTGGGCTTTTTGTTATGGGCACTTTACAAATATGTATCCCGGAAAACTCTTGCCTGGACCGTAATAATTTATCTTTTATCTCCCTGGTTTCTCTACAACACCCATTTTTCCTACACTTCGTACATGGAAATAGGTGCCGCTCTTTACCTCCTGACACTTGTTAAGCTGAGAAATCGCCCTGACAGCTTCATTTCATACTTTGTCTGGAGCTTTCTGCATATTCTGGCCATCGGATGGTGTCTCCACTTTCACTATTCAGGAGTCATACTTTGCCTGATTTCTATAGCCCTTATGGTAAGAAAAATCCTTTGCATCAATATTCAGGGGCTGGTTCTGGGATCCTGTACGTCCGGGTTTCTGATATATCTGGGAATCCTGGCAGCAAGAACCAATTCCGGCATGTACATTACTCATGACTTTGATGAAGGATATCTCGGATTCGGCATTACTCATGTCTATCCGGTATTGAAATCAGCACTGTACTGGCTCAGATTCAGTTCTACTTTGGGACAGAATCATCTGGTTTTGGAAACAGGCTTTAACTGGGTCAGTGCCACCGAAGTTATCGCACAGTCATTCCGGATAATCTGGCTGGCGGGAATCTACATCCTGGGACTTATGACCATGCTGTGGAGTGTTCTGGGAAACTGGGCTGCGGCAATAGAAGCCAAAGGATACGTGTTCACAAGAAATGAACCGGACTGCGATTCAGGATACATCTCGGTTGTATCCGTGTATGCCTTGCTGGCAACCATGGTTTTTGCCGGAATGGCACCGATACTTCTGTCATCAGATGAACTTAATGTAATATTTCCCTTCAGTCTCCTGCCGGTGCTGCTTATCATAGACAAACTGTCAGAAGCAAAACTCTCAAGACACCTCCTGGTAATGACCGTCATCGCCGGTATCCTGATCACTATCGGTCTTTTCGGAGCTGTGGAATCAGGTTGGTTCAACGCTGAATTCAATTATTATGAGAATGCCAGCATACTGGTGGATTCCTTTTTCAATTAAACACAATTTTCACTCTCCGAAAAAGCTGCATTCCTTGCAGGGAACAAAAAAAGAAACCGGAGCAAGACCTGCAGAAATCATAGAAATAAAAAAGGAGTCGCTTAAGACCCCTTTTTTTATTATAAAAACGCCGCTCGTCAGTTCAGGAATTCGGCAATCCTGTCGAGAGACTCGTCAAATTCGGCTCCGTTGTTGTTCTTGAACACAAAAACATCACCAACATTTTCCGGCATCGTAAAATTACAGCGGGAAATGTACTCATCCCAATGTTCAAGCTTCCAGGTATCACGGCTGGAATTGCGCTTGATCATGCGCTGGTGGCATGTTTCAGGAGAAGTATCAACCCAAACTAAAACCAGACGGGCACCAATCTTAGCAAGCTTTGCTCTCAGATCGGCAATATAGGAAGGATCTCTTACCTCACGGGTAAAGGGTGCATTTATAAGCACGTTATCCTCATATTCAAGAGCCTCGAAAGCCAGATCAAGAACTGCATAATACTCATAGTCTCTGATGTGTTCTTCAAAGAAGTCAGAGCTGCGGTTGTATTCCTGATTAGCAACCACAAAAATCTGTTTAGAAAGAACAATGAGCGTATCCTTATCAAGATATACAACATGATCTAACTTTTTAGCAATTGCCTTAGATACATATGTTTTACCACAGGCGGGTGGTGATGTCACAAGAATCAAACTCTTCATAATTATGGTCACTAATCAAATGATTTAAATAAACAACAACTGGGACTGCCAACGCTTATAAAATTGTTCTGGAGAATAGGCTTTTTCCCTCATAAATCCCGGCTATATATTCTACCACGTGAAAACGTTTTTTAAAAGAATTCCCCATATCGTATATTGCAAAAAAACAACATACCGGCTTTTCTCATAGCAAACGTACACTGACTTTTCAGTAAAAATGAACAAGACAAAAGCGAGCAGTTTGCCGGACCACCGGATATTTTATACCATATTCACATGTCATATCTCTTCAATATTTCTGATGAACAACTCTACATACAAAATATATTCACAGACAAAGAAAATACTTTCAATTGAAGATACTTCCAAATCAAAAAGCATGACCAATCATGCAAAATACCTGATCCGGAACAGACAATTCAGACAATCAGAATATCAATAAGATTAAGAACAATACTTATATAATTGTTTGATTATAACAATCATTCTAATGGATACGAAAAAGGGAGCTCCGCACAGGAACTCCCTCTTCCATATATAATGCCTGACAATGACCTACTCTCACATAGCGAATGCTACACTACCATCGGCACTGTTCCGTTTCACTTCTGTGTTCGGAATGGATA
>Ga0256407_10010168_pt1 | contig 13289 bp, 2 predicted proteins | sample RumenRJG_04DNA_FD_193489 | JGI IMG/M metagenome (GOLD analysis project Ga0256407, IMG submission 193489) | Bovine rumen microbial communities from Lethbridge, Alberta, Canada - RJG_04 | ecosystem: Host-associated > Mammals > Digestive system > Stomach > Rumen | place: Canada: Alberta | collected... | reverse complement strand
TCTCGTTTCAGAGGCATAAGAACTCGACTTTTATAACGAACGACAAGGCGACATACGCAAGGACGCGAACGGAACGCTCCTTCCCTTCATCATACCCAGAAACGTGAACTGAAACAATCGTCGACGTACAAAAAACGCGTTCCTAAAACGACGAACAGCGATTCTTTGCCGATTTATAACGCAAAAACGCCCGCCGAATATGGAGGGGCGGGCGTTTTATTTCACGAATTGCAACGTCGTTCTCGTTATCCGACGCGACGCTTTGACGGCGGCGGCGCTAGGGACTCGCCGTTTTCGTCGACGATCCGAAGTAGAATCGATTCCGACTCGCGCGCGACCGCCGCGTTTTCGCGTTCGCTTGCCTCTTTCGCCGCTTGTCGCGCTTCCGCGACGGTTGGAAGACACGCGCGTTCCATCGTGATTCCACGCTGAGTCGTCGCGAGGAACCGCGCCATTTCGAGTCCGACTCCTTCCGGATAATCTTTCTCGATTTTATCGACGATCTCGTTCCAATTCAAACCGCTCTTGTATATAATGCGATAGACTTCTTTGAGCGTTTTGCGATCTTCCGAGGTGTAGCCGGCCCTTTTGAGTCCGACGAGGTTGAGTCCGACGACTTGGCTTGAAAGGCCGTCGACCGTAACGAAAGGCGGCACGTCGCGCACAAGGTGCGCCTGACCCCCGACCATCGCGAGCGCGCCAATACGAACGAACTGATGCGCGCCGGCCGCGCCGGAGACGTTCGCGCGCCTTCCGACCGTGCAGTGCCCCGCGAGCATCGCGTTGTTCGCCATAATGACTTCGTCGGCGACGTGGCAGTCGTGCGCGATATGGACGTTCGCCATAAGCATGCAGTCGTTGCCGACGATCGTCGACTCGTCTGGATACATTGAACGATGAATCGTGACGTTTTCGCGGATGACGTTGCCGGAGCCGACGATCAGTCCTCCGCAGTTCTCTTCCTGAAGACCGACGCATTGCGGCAGTCCGCCAAGGCAAGAGCCTTCGAAAATATGGTTGTTCTTCCCGATGATCGCGCCCTTCTTAATTGAAACGCGCGCTTCGAGAATCGTCCCGTCGCCGACGACAGCGCCCTCTTCAACGATGCAGAACGGTCCGATCTGCACGTCCTCTCCGATCTTTGCCGACGGGTCGACGAGCGCCAGCCGATGAATTTCCGTTCCCATTCCCTTAAGCTCCATTCTCAGGGGTCATGACTCGATTCGACCCCGGCGGCGTCCGTTCGTCGTCGGTCCTATTGTCGTCGAACTCGAGGTCGAGGCCGCGACGCGTTGACCGCGTCATGGCGGCGGACGTCGCTGGGGGCGAAACGTCCGTTTTCATTGTCCATCTGCGAGCGTAACGAAGATAACGCCTTTAAGGAAGACCGATTTTCCCCTTTTTTCATATTTTTTGTCCTATGGTCTGACGAAATTCGTCCTAGGAGAGAATTTATAGCGCCTATTTTTCGCAAATTGTCTTTTTTAACCAATAGGAACGACTCGACGACTCGACGCGCCAAGACGCAATTTTTGGCAAGAAAAAGAGAAGAGCGCAACTTATTCTTCCGAAAGAGACAAAGAAAAAGTCGTCGTCGCTCTCATTTTTGCATAAATAAAAAATGAGGAGCAGACCGACGCCTGGAAGCGGGGACGCGTCTTCGTTAGAGAAGGGAGAACGCGCCCTCTTCCGTCGTTTCGGAAACTTCCGTGAGTCTCCGAGTCGCCACCACGTTAAACGCCTGTTTGCCATGATTAGAAACCTCAAAGCCGCGACGCGCTTTCTGAGCGTGTCGATTCTTATGGGATCGTTAATCGCGAGCGTCCCCGACGTGTCGCGCGCGCAATCTGAGACTCCCGTTCCGGAAAGGAACGTTCACGAGGAACAGTCTGATCAGGCGCCGTCGCGTCCGGGAATCGTCACGATTAAGACGTCGTCGACAGAATCGCTCGCGTCGGTGGAGAAGCAGCTCAAACAGAACGAGACGAATAGGATTGTTTCTGCGGTTTCCAAATACCTTGCGGCGGCGAAAAAGGATTATTCGCCCAGATACGGGGCGCGAACCGGCGCCGCGCGCGAGCAGTTGGTTTCGCAGCTTCGCGATTACGTCAAATACTCTGAAACCGCAGGGCATGAAGACGCGAAAGCGCTTGTGGAGTCGCTTCAGATTCCCGCGCTTATCAGATATTCGGAAGAGGCCCCGACGATCTTCCGCGGGCGTCTCGCGTCTGTGAGGGACGCGCTGGCGGACTATGCGCGTTCTTCGAAGCAGAACGTAGAACGCGAGAGGAGTCTCGCCGTTCTTATGGATTATTATCTCGCGGTTTTTGAAGCCGCCGATCTCGGGACCTTGGAAACCCCGGTCGCTACGGGCGACCAAGAAGAAGGGACGACCGAATCTTCCGACGAAGAGCTGGAGCGCGAGAAACAGGCGTGTTTCGAGTTCTATTGCGACGCGCTTGACGAAGGGGTGCGCGCGTATTTTTACGGCGAAGAGGGCGGTTCGATCGATAAAATCGTCCGCGCTATCGGCGAGATGCGTTATTATCAGTCGGAATCGCCTGCCGTTTCGCGGCTGACGGGTTATCTCCACGACGTTTTTTCCGGCTCGAACTTCTATTTGGAAGCGAGCGAGAAATTCCTTTCGGCGTTTACCTATCGGAACGTGTCGGAATCTTTCGGCGTGAACGAGAATATTCGCGGGACGCAGGCGCAAGGCGCGGGATCTCTGAACGGCCATACCGTTCTCGACGTCAAGCCCAGCCCGACGCGCGCGCAAATGGCGCTTGTTCTCAACGCGAACGTCTTAACGCGGACGGTCGGCGCGAATAGAGGCGTTTTCGTCCATACCGACAACCTCGGTTCCGTCGTCGCCAGCAAGCCGATGTTTCTCAATCCGGACGGGAGAATATCGACGAGCGCCGCCCTTGCGAACGCGAATATGAAAACGACGCTTCGCGGCGTCAATACGGACCGCATCACGCTTTTCGGCGGCAAGATCATTCAGAACAAGGTGTCGCAGGAACTGCCGGCGTCTGAACGCGACGGGGCCGAACGCATTAAGGCGCGAGTCGCTCGAGAGTTAGACGAGCAAGCGAACGCGCAGATTCTCGAGATGAATCGCCGCATCGAGCACATGGATATCGGTTCCGCAAACTCGATGATCCAGAATCTGAAATCGCGCACCTCCGAGGATCGTTTCTACATCGAATGCGTCCTTGGCCGCGGTTTGCAGTTCAGCGCGCCGGGGGACGCCGCCGCTTCATGTAACGACGTGAGTCGAGGAGCGTCGAGTTCGGACGAGATCGTAGAGCGTGGCGCCGCGAAAACCGCCGAACCGGGATTGCTGCGCGGCGTGCGCGGAAGCGCGTTGACGACGCTTGCCCCGAATCTTCGCAACAGCGCGATCATTTCGGCGAGTTCCAACTCGATTCTCCCGCGGCTTGATTCTCTGCGTCCGTTCCGCCCCGTCTCAACGGAGAAGAAGTCCGTTTCCGAGCCGGATCTAGTCGTGCGCTTCCATGAATCCGCGCCGAATAACGCCGCGACGATCGCGCTCGCCGGCGCGCTCTTTGGACCGGGCTACGACACGCTTGACAACGTGATTTTGCGCTTCCCCGGCGTCGATCCTGAGGACGTTAAGAAACTCCTCATTCCTTACGAGCCGCAGGGCGTGCGCGAACTCGACCCCGACGATCACGCGCAGAAGGTCTTCGTTCGTTTCGACGAAGTCCAGCCCTTCTCGACGCGCTTCGAAAACGACACGATCACGACGGTTCTGCGCGTCTCCTCTTGCGACGTCGACGGCAAAGAGTGGGGGCCCATTGAAGTCAGAATGGTTTATCGCCTCGAAATCCGCGACGACCGCTTTGTTTTCGTTCGCGACGAATTAGAGGTTTTGCCCGGCGGCTATCAGGACGGCGACCCCGTCTCCGCGAGGTTCTACACCTTCCGCCGTATCTTCATCAAGCGTCTCGAGACGACGATTAACGAGGAATACGTTTTTTCGCCGCTCCCGGTCGATACGATCGCGGCGCTTGAGAATCGCGGTTCGCTCAAGCCGAAGAAGGTCGAAGCGCGTGACGGATGGCTTCGCGTCGAATTCGATCTCGACCCGATTCACGAAGAAGCAAACGCCGCGAGATCCGCCGAAAGCGAAGCCAGTTCCAATCAAGGATAGGCGTAAAACGAAGAAAAGACCCCGTCGTGGACGTTCCGACGGCGAGTTCAGGATTGTTGCGACGTCACAGGAGGGAAGACCGCGAACAATTGCATGTGATGAAATCCGTGTTATCCGAACGACGCAAAAAGTTTTTCCAATTTAAAAATCTTTTGCGAAACGGCTCGATTTCTTTGAGTGTCTATTTTGACTAATATTATTATTCTGCACATTGTATCGTTTGTAACGACCAAAGAGGGTCGAAAGGACGATTAATCGGCAAATTTCTGATTTTGCCTTGCCAAAAATTTTCAAAATTATCTCTTTTTTATTGCCAAATTTTGGGGACTCTGGTAAACTGAAATATAGTCCGGATTATCCGTTTTTATTCTCAGGGGAAGTGTTTTTTAAAATCGGGTCATGCAGGATTCTCGGGGGAGACTTTGAGGAACTTGCGCGTCCTTTGCGCCTTCTGAGGATTAAAAACGTCAAACCGTGTTTCCGCAGGCGTCTTTCCGAACTGGTCGGATTCCCCCCGATGACAATCGTCGAGGGGCTTTCCGAGCGGCGAAGGAGCGAGACGGCTGTTTCGCCGTTCGATTCCGCGTGTATACGTAATTAATAATGGAAGCGGAAGAGGAAGGCTTCGCGACGTCGGATACGGGCGCGGCGGAAAAGGAAACGCTATGATTTAGGAACCAGCCTAGCAGGAGTCGCTCTCCGACTAGCCCGAGGTCATGCAGTTTCACGCGGTTCTATAACATAACCATCTCCGCAGATCGTCGGCTCGCCCTGAGATTTTGGGGCGGCGCGGCATGAACGACGCGGGAATTATTCGTTCAGGAGTTTATGATGCGTTTATTCAATCGTTTTAGCGGCGAATCGCGCAACGGCGAAGGCAACCGTGAGAATAAGGAAGTTCGCGGACGTAGAAGCGACGAGGGGAACCGTCGCGCGAAGAGCGCTCGAAGTCTTCTCGCCGCGCGAAAGCTCGGTCTCGAAGCTCTTGAAGAGCGTCAGCTCCTGTCCGTCAATCCGATCGGCTCCGCCGAATATCAGGATATCCGCGCCTCCTACGCGAACCTTTCGCTTCCCGAGGACTTCAACAAGATCAACGTGATCGAAATTACCGACCTGACCGCCGCTTCGCTCCAGTCCGCGGTCAATCAGGCGGCGCAGACGACGTCCGACGATCTCGTCGTTCTGCGGACCGATTCGGAGAATTACACGTTGAACCTCGAATCGACCGCCGTTACGGTCAATATCGACTCGGAGAATTACGGCAAGCTGACCGTTATCGGTCGCGGAACCGACGCTCTGACGATCGAGACGGTCAACTCGAACGCGTTTACCGTCCTGAAAGGCGACGTAACCTTCGACGGCGCCGTCGTTTATAACTACTCCAATATCGACTATGTCGGCGACTCCTTCGTCGGCACGAAGGACGCGAAGATCACGCTCGGCGACTCCCTCGTGATCGTCAACCAGACGACGAAGACCGACGAGGCGACGGGCGAACTCACGACTTCCTACGCCGTCGACCGTATTGCGACCGCCGAAGAACTTGAACAGGCGGGGATTTCCAACGCGACTCCGACGAGTGGATATCGAACGATCGACAACCCGCACGGCGACGGCGACGACTACAACGCGGTGCGCAACAGCGTTCATGCCGTGATGCTCACGCAATACGACTATTTCGGCTATACCCCGGCGACATATTGGACGAGCGGAATTAGCAACGGCAGCCGCATTTACGACGCGGAGTGCGTCGGTTACGCGGGCTGGGTCGGCACGGTCGCGAATATGTTGGCGTACACCGGCTGGGCGGAGCAGGCGGGGTTCTCGACGACGATGACGCTCGAGGACGGGACGACCGTAACGTATGACAGCGTCGAAGACGCGGTCGCCGCGTATTTGATGAACGGTTTCATCGACGCCGACGCCGGAACGGCGACCGGTAACAGCATTACGGCGGCGAGCATACTAGACTACTTCTTCGCCGGAAACGACGAGAATTGCTTCGGTCGCAACTATTCGGCGTTGACGAATACGATCGAAGGGGGCGGGTTCTTCCAGAATATCGACTTTGGCAGAGTCGGCGGCTATACGGCGGCAAGCGACACGATGCTGCAAGAGATGCTCAGCGTTTTGCGCAAGGGCAACGCCGTGACGATGGAAGTCCAGACGAGCGATAATTACGGTAACGTAACGCGCGAATACGTTTCCGTTTGGGGTTATGTCTATAATCCGAATTCTCTTACCTATTACGGCAACACGACGAACGAAGCGGCGACGACGGTCGGACTCATTTGCTCGAATCCGACGAAGAGCGCGCGTCAGCAGCAAGTTACGGACACCCGTTACAACAATCTGACCAATCCGACCGTGACGCGGACGTTGACTCATTATGTCGAAGAATCCTCGACGCGCGGCGATTCCTACGACACGTATCACACCTATCTTTTGAGCGGATCCGGCGCCAACCTGACGCTCGTTCACGCGCCGTACACCTATCTTGACGGCAACGGAGCGGTCCATGGCGCGATCAACTTCCCTGAAGGATTCTGCTTCTACGGCGCGAACAACGGTCAGAACGTAACGTATACGTCTCGAATCCTCGGCTTCTCGTGGCTCCAGCAATATAAATCCAACCTGTCCTCCGTACCGATTAACGAAAGTTCAGTCCTTTCGCTCGAAAGCATGCCGGGGAATACGGAGAACGTCGTTTACCTGTACTTCGGCGGAACGGAAGGAACGGGCTGGGACGGGCTTACGCACCCGGAATTCACGCTCGACAATTCGACGGGCTTCAGCGCGGCGGAACTCAAGATGATCGAAGAGGTCTGGCGTCGCGTCGCGGAAGATTACGCGCCGTTCAACGTCAACGTGACGACGAGCGCGGACGTCTGGGCGGCGGCGCAGCGTGGAATTCGTTGCGTCATCGGCGGCTACAGCAGCTCTGCGGGCGGTCTTTCCGGCGTCGGCTCTTTCGGTTCGGGCAAGGCGGACAACTACGTATATCCGTTCTCTTTGGGTCTGAGCGCGAAGAACATGGCGGAAGCGGCGGCGCACGAGGTCGGTCACTCCCTCGGGCTAAGCCACGACGGTTACGAGCACAACGAGTACTACAGCGGCGAATACAGCGGCAACACGACTTGGGGACCCATCATGGGAACCGGTTACAGTTCCGCGATCACGCAGTGGAGCAAGGGCGAATACGTCGGCGCGACGAATTTGCAGGACGATATCGCGATTATCGCGTCTGTCGTCGGGTTCCGTCCCGACGCGGTCGGCGACACGATTTCGACGGCGGCTAATCTTGAAGACTACTACGTCGGGATCGACATTAATACGCCGAGCGCGACCGCCGGCACCTATAACGTCGTGAGCTACATCGAGACGCGCGACGACTACGACGTCTACTCCTTCAAATCTTACGGCGGGACGTACGTCGTCGACGTAAGCGGCGACGGCGCCGACGAACGCTTCATCGATTCCGATTTCTCTTGGAACACGAGACGCCATTCCGACACGGAAAACGCCGTGTTCGCGGGCAAGTACTACGCTTCGACCTACAATTACACGAACCTGAATCTGAAGGTCGAACTCCTCGATTCGACGGGCGAAATCGTACTGCTCGACATGAACGGCGATATTCTTAAGCTGTCGTTCGGCGAGTCGATCGTCCTTCGCGATTCCGATTACTACTTCTACGTCGTCGACCAGTTTGGTCGTAAAGTCTACGACGACGGCGGAAATCTTAAGGAAGGTTATCAGGCGGTCGACGATTCCGTCTTCACGACCTTCTCGCACTTCGTCACGCCGGAACTCGAAGCGGGCGAAACATATTACATCCGCGTCACCGGAGTCGGCGAAGGCAACCCGTCGACGACCGGCTACTCCGACTACGGCAGCTTGGGCAAATACACGCTCTCGATGCACGAGAGTTACGAGAACTTCCGCATCGACGAGGAACAGGTCGACGTCAAGGACCTGACCTACAGCACGTCGGTCGACAACGTTCTGAACTGGCAAGAAGCGTTCGTCTACGCCGGTCGTCGTCTTGAAGACGGCTCGAGCTATCTTGGCAACTCGCTAACGTTCAACGAGTCCCTTTCCGGTTCGACGCTCAATCTTCAGGACACGCTCCTCTTCACGCGTTCGACGTCGCTCAAGGGACAGCCTTACTCTCCGAAGCGCTTTGTTCTCAACGCGATGGAAGCGTGGAACGATACGACGGATCAACCCGGTATAACGATCGACGCGAACGAGAAATTCCGCACGGTCTACGTCGACAATACGACGATCGAAATGTACGGGTTCACGATCACGGGCGGCGTCGCGGAAACTTCAAACGTCGTCTACCTGTACTTCGGCGGTCTTGCGGACGGCGACACGGGTTGGAGCGGCGAGCTTCATCCTGCGTTCGATATCGACGGCGACCCGACGACCTTCTCGGATCGCGAGCTTGAGATGATCAACGAGGTCTATCTCCGTGTTACGGAAGACTATGCGCCTTACAATGTGACGGTAACGACGGATCAGTCTGTCTTCGAAGCGGCGACGAACGCGATTCGCGTCGTGATCGGCGGAACTGGCAATGGGCGCGGCGGCGTCGCGTACGTCGGATCGTTCGGCACGGACAAGCAGGACTGCTATGTTTTCCCGAGGTCGGTGGGCAACAACGCGAAATCGATCGCGGAAGCCGTCTCTCACGAGGTCGGTCACACGATGGGGTTGCATCACGACGGTCTCAACGACGCCGAATACTACGGCGGCTCGTCTTTATGGGGACCGCTCATGGGGGCTCCTTACGGCTCGGCGATCACGCAGTGGAGCAAGGGCGAATACGCGGGCGCGACGAATGTGGAAGACGATATCGCGATCATTGCGGGACGTCTCGGGTTTAAGGAAGACGATTACGGCGACACGCTGAACGAGGCGTCGGCGCTTTCGAGTTCTTATCTGTACGCGGGCAACCTCGTCGCGGACGGAATCGTCGAAGATGAGAACGACGTCGACTTCTTCTACTTCGTCGCGCAGGACTCGACCTACGTGATCGACGTCGTCGGGACGGGCGCGGACTTCACGAGAGCGGACGCGAACGGACGCGCGGCAAGCCTGAATTACACGAACCTCGACCTTCTCGTCAAGGTATACGACGCGAACGGGACGCTTCTCTATACGAGCAATCCGACGGACTCTTTCTTCTCGCACTTCGAGGTCGAAGGGCTTGAGGTTGGCGAATCCTACTATTTCAGCGTCGAAGGGACGGGTTACGGCGATCCGACGGTCGCGGGCGCTGGATATTCCGCGTACGGCAGCGTCGGACAGTATTACGTGACGATCGCGGCGACGACGCTCGACAAGTTCGTTCCGGAAACGCGTTACGAGTCGGCGGCGACGGCGAGAGCGATCAAGAACGGCGCGGCGGCGGCGACTTATGTCAAGGGCGAGACGTACGACCAGGTCGGACAGACGAACAACGGCGGCGGCGTCTACAACCACTACGGCTGGCTGACGATCGGCAACTCGATTATCGCGGGCAACCGTGCGTATAAGGCGGGCGGCGGTATCTATAACCAAGGCGGCGAATACGCGGATAGGTCGCAGCACGACGGGTGGCTTTATCTCGTCAACACGTCGATCGTCGGGAACGTCGTCACGTCTGAAAACGCGATCGGCGGCGGTCTTTACAACGAAGACGGCGGCGTCGCAACGTTGGCGAACGTCACGATCGCGGGGAACACGGCGGACTACTCCGGCGGCGGTCTCGAGAACGCAGGCGTCGTTTATATGTATAACACGATTGTCGGCGACAACGCGGCGCGTTACGGCGCCGACGTCTACACGGAAGTCGGCAACACGACGAACACGTACAGTTCGCTCATCGGCGACGAGTCGCGCAACACGAGCCTCCTCGCGCAGCGCGGCGGTTCCGATTCAAGGAACGCCGACGGGTACAGCGTGATCGGCAAATCGCTCGGCACGTCGGTTCAGTCCGCCGTCGTCACGTACGATCCCGGTTTCGTCGCCTATCGCGACTACGCTCTCGCCGATTGGTCGCCGGAACTCTGGAAGTTCTGGAATCTGCGTCTCTCCGCCGATTCTAAAGCGGTCGATCTCGGCTCCACGTATCTTGCCAGCGATCTCGACTATACGAACGCTAGCGTCCGAGCGAGTCTCTACGACACGCTCCATATGAATCGATATTACACGGCGTTCCCGACCGACCTCGCGGGTCAGGAGCGCGTCGGCGGCGGCACGGTCGACGCGGGCTCTTACGAGCTCCTTTCCGTTCCGGAACTCACCGGCTACATTCCGACCTCGGCAGGATCCGACGTCGTGAACAACTGGGAGAATTCGATCGTCGTTTCGCGCGCGATCGACGACCAGACCGGCTCCATCGCGCCGTTCCTCGTCGACGAGACGCTTTATCTGAACCTCTCGTTCATCAACGAAGGCGCGAAGATCGGCGACAGCTTCGAGACGACCGTCTACCTGTGGAAGTACGACGCCTACACGAAGAAGGCGGAGATGTACGCCCAGTCGACGCAAGAAAACGGCGTGCCGATCATGACGATTCGGGTCGATTTCGTCGATTCCGGCGCTCTTCCGGGCGGCGCCGCGACGATTACTTGCACGAACCTCGCGACGGGCGACGTCCAGACGTACAATTACGACGGCTCGACGAGCTACGTCATTCTCGAAAACGTCGAACTCGGCTCCATCGAAGCGCTTGTTTCCGGTCTGATCGCCAAGGGCGACATGACGGAGCAGTATGAAGAAGGGTACTATCTCTTCGGTTACGCGATCGATTCAGCGAACGAGATCGCCGAACTTCGCGAAAACAACAACTTCTTCAAGACGACCTCGTACTTCGACGTCGTCGAGTCGCCGATTTCGATTAACGACTCGATCGTCGTGACGACCGATCTCGATATCGTCGATCCTTACGATGGACTCATTTCGCTCCGCGAAGCGGTCGAGGTGTACGCCGGAAGCTATTACTACAGCGAAGTCGCGCTTCAGGACGGCGACACGTTTGAAGCGAACGGAATCACCTACGTCGTTCAGAACGGCAAATTCTACGTCGACGCGACGTCGACCTATCAGGTCTATCCTGGCGAACGCTTCTACGTCGAAACGACCGTCGAGCTTTCCGCGACTTGGGACGAGACGAACGGCGTCTTCGTCGATTCGGAAGGCGCCGAAGTCGACGTCCCGACCGGAACGACGATTACTCGCGACGGAGTCGATTATACCTACAACGGCGCGAGCTGGTTCGACGCGGCGTCGAACGAGTACGTCTTCACGGACGGCGAAAGCGTTTCGTGGACGACGGAACAGACGACGACCGTCACGTATCTCCAGAACATCTATCTGAACGCGGACCGTCAGGTCGTCGACGTTCCGAACGGAACGGTCGCGACGATCGAGGGGACCCAGTACGAACTCGTCGACGGCGAATGGACCCATACGGAAGTCACGCGCCGCTATGATCGCGACGCGATCCAGAACATGGGAATCTTCACGCTGGAAGACGGGACGGAAGTCGCGGTCGTCAACGGCGTTTTCCGCCGCGTCGCGACGAACGACGTCGCGATCGTGCGCGACGGCGACGTCGTCACGCTCGCGGACGGCTCGACGGCGGTCTACAACTACGCGCAAGACCGTTTCGTCGTGACCGAGGTCACGACGGCGACGCTTGCCGACGGCGCGGAAATCACGGTCGGCGGCGAGACGCTGACCTTCGTGACCGACGACTACGTCGATATGACCGGAACCGAGTACTACTTGGCGGAAGGAACCGACGTCACGCTCTCCAACGGGTATGAAGTCGTCTACCAGAACGGCAAGTTCATCTATAAGTCGCTCTCTCAGAGCACGGTCAAGATCGCCGCCGGAACGGAAGTTATCTGGAACGGCGAATCGTACACCTACAAGGCGGGGCTCGCGCTGATGCGCCGCGTTTCGCGCGAATCGAACGCGGTCGTCTTCGATCCGAAGCTCGACGGCGCGACCTTTGTGCTCGTCGACGGTCCGCTGACGCTCGACAAGACGTTCACGCTCGACTGCGTCGACCCGGACGGCAACCTCCTCGACCTCACGATCACGAGCAGCTCCGACGATCCGTGCCTCTTCAAGATCACGGACGCCGCCGACGCGCGCGTCATGAACTTCAAGTTCGTCGACGCGACCTCGACGCAGACCGGCTCGATCTTCGAGAACGCGGGCGAACTCACGCTTGAAAACGTGACCTTCGCGAACAACACGATGGAGAAGGGCAACCTGATCTACAACGCGGAGAACGCGAAGCTCACCGTTCTGACCTCCTCCTTCTCGAACAACGTCGCGACGGAAGGCGCGCTGATCTACAACCTCGGCGACGCGTCCATTATCGGAACGTACGACGAAGAGACGACCGCGACGGTCTATACGAGCTTCATCGGCGATTCCGCGTATCTTGGACCGATCTATAACGGCGGCGGAACCCTCGCGGTTCAGTATGTCGATTTCACCGAGACGTCGGCGGAAAACGGCGGCGCGGTTCACGTCAACGGCGGCTCCGCCGTCGTGGCGAACACGACCTTTGACAAGACGACCGCCAACGGCATGGGCGGCGCGCTCTTCGCGACGAACGCCGCCGACGTCCAGATCGACGACGTGACCTTCTCCGAGACCTCCGCGACGAACGGCGGCGCGGTCGCGGCTCATTCCGGCGCGAAAGTCGATATTGCGACGGCGACCTTCGACGGAACGCGCGCGACCGAAAAGGGCGGCGCGATCTACAACAACGCGGGAGTCGTCAACGCGACGGGCGCGACCTTCACGAACGGTCAGGCGACCGACGGCGGCGCGATCTACAACGCGGGCGAAGCGACCCTCGTTTCCCCGATCTTCGACGGGAACACGGCGACGAATCAAGGCGGCGCGATCTTCTCCGAAGACGGTTCCGGTCTGACCTTCAACGCTGCGGAAGATTCTCCTGCGGCGACCTTTACGAACAACTCCGCGACCGACGGCGGCGCGGTTTACGCCGACACTCCGGTTACGTTCAACGGCGATCTTGTCGCGACGGACAACGCCGCGACCGGCGATTACGGCGCGGTTTACGTCAACGGGC